>OGQV01000004.1_pt1 | contig 312353 bp, 246 predicted proteins | sample 1553311 | NCBI WGS metagenome assembly OGQV01 (sample SAMEA2579976, study PRJEB22360) | human gut metagenome
TAACATCTTCACCTGTCTTAAACTGAGACAGGAACTCTTTACTTAAAAATTCTTTGGGGATGTCCATAAAATCTGCTTTTTTACAAAGTTAATATATAAATAAAAAAACTACGAGAAGAATCCCGTAGTTTTCTATTTACACAATATTATGGAGAGTCCCTAAAAAGCAAACAGTAGAATGATTGTGCTTCTTCCAAAACCTCCCTAAGAATCCTTTCATTTCCTGCAAACAACATAAATGTTCGCAAGATATACGTATAATTTGCTCTACTTCCAATTCCAAACGACGTAAAGACAACAATATTTTTCAAGAGACAGTGTGACAAAATGAAAAACTTTACGACAGATAGGGTAAATATCAATTCAATTATTTATCTTTGTTAGCTTTTATAAGTTAGCATACAAAAAACAATAACTACAATGAAAGATTTTTTTAAATTTACGCTTGCCACCATCACAGGTATTATCGTGTCATGCGTTGTGTTGTTCTTCGTCAGCATCTTAATACTGTTTAGTATGCTGTCTTCGTCGGAGTCTGAAACACAAGTGCGCAAAAACTCTGTGATGATGCTCGACATGAGAGGTATGCTCTCTGAACGCAGTCAGGACAATCCGTTTGACATGTTCCTGAGTGAAGATGAAACCATTTATGGCTTAGATGACATTTTATCGTCCATTCAAAAGGCTAAGGAAAACGAAAACATAAAGGGTATTTATCTGCAGGCCGGTTCAATGGGTGCAGGTTTTGCTTCTATAGAAGAAATACGCAAAGCATTGGCTGACTTCAAAAACAGCGGCAAATTTATAGTAGCTTACGGTGACCAATATTCACAGCATCTGTATTACTTGGCAAGTGTAGCCGACAAAATAATGCTGAATCCACAAGGTTCAATCGGCTGGTACGGTCTGGCTTCTACTCCGATTTTCTACAAGGACTTGCTGTCTAAAATTGGCGTGGAAATGCAGGTATTCAAAGTAGGTACTTATAAATCGGCTGTAGAACCATTTATCTCCACTGAAATGAGTCCGGCCAACCGCGAACAGGTAGCTGTATTCCTGGATGGCATTTGGGGACAAATGTTGAGTGACATCTCCGAATCAAGAAGTGTAAGCAAAGAAAAGTTGAATGAAGTTGCTGACAAGATGCTGATGTTCTATCCTGCAGAAGACTGCGTGAAATATGGACTAGCAGATACCTTGATATATAAGAATGATGTACGCAACTATCTGAAAACTCTGATAGGCATAGATAAAAAGGACCATATGCCGGTACTGACTTTGAAAGATATGATAAATGTAAAAAAGAATGTTCCCAAAGATAAAAGCGGAAATATTGTTGCTGTATATTATGCTTACGGAGACATCTACAGTGGAAGTTCCCGTACAGACAACGAAAGCAACATCTATTCAGATGAGGTGATCCGCGACTTGCGCAAACTGAAAGAAGACGAAGATGTGAAAGCGGTAGTACTGCGCGTGAATTCTCCAGGTGGTAGTGCTTTCGGTTCAGAACAAATATGGTACGCAGTAACCGAGTTGAAGAAAGAAAAACCGGTGATTGTATCTATGGGTGACTATGCTGCATCAGGTGGTTATTATATTTCTTGTAATGCAGACAGCATCGTAGCTGACCCGACCACGCTGACCGGTTCCATCGGTATCTTCGGCATGTTTCCTAATGTGAAAGGGCTGACAGACAAAATCGGTCTTTCATTCGACGTTGTGAAAACAAATACATATTCTGACTTCGGAATGATGGGACGTGCACTGAATGATGGTGAAAAGGCCTTGATGCAAAATATGGTGAACGAGGGTTATGAACTGTTCGTGAAACGTTGCGCAGAAGGTCGCGGCATGACTACAGACGAAATCAAGAAGATTGCCGAAGGTCGTGTGTGGACAGGTGCCAAAGCCAAAGAACTGGGCTTGGTAGACGAACTGGGCGGGCTGGACAAAGCATTGGAAATGGCTATTGGAAAAGCCGGACTGGATGCTTACACCGTAATGTCTTACCCCGGCAAGAAGAGTTTCTTCGAAACGCTGATGGATACGAATCCGGGTGGATATATCCAATCTCGTATGCTGAAAGGCAAAGTAGGTGAACTTTACAATCAGTTCGATTGGCTGAATAACTTTGAGAACTACGATAAGATTCAAGCACGTGTTCCGTTCGAGTTGAACATCAATTAAAGAAAGGAGTGGATGGAAGAACCGCTGGTTAAGATACACTATTGGCTATACCCCGTCTCGTGGATTTACGGGATGGGAGTATATCTGAGAAATAAACTCTTTGATTGGGGATATTACCAGTCAAAGAGTTTTGACGTACCTGTAGTATGCGTTGGAAACCTCGCTGTAGGCGGAACAGGCAAGACGCCACACACGGAGTATCTTATCAAGCTGTTGCAACAGACAGGAGCGAACGTTGCCATGCTGAGCCGCGGTTATAAACGGAAAAGCAAGGGATATGTGCTGGCTACGGAGAAAACAGACGTAAAGCGCATCGGTGACGAACCATATCAGATAAAAACCAAATTCCCGGGTATCCGGGTGGCTGTAGACGAGAATCGTTGTCATGGTATCGAACAACTGATGAAGTTGGACAATCCCAAAGTGGATGTGGTGTTACTGGACGATGCTTACCAGCACCGGCATGTAAAAGCCGGACTGAATATACTGCTGACTGATTTTCACAGGTTGTTCTCAGATGATACCCTGCTTCCGGCAGGACGATTGCGTGAACCGGAAGATGGCAAAAACCGGGCGCATATCGTGATCGTAACCAAATGTCCGGAAGATATCAAACCAATAGATTTCAATATCATCACGAAAAGGCTAAAACTGTACCCATACCAACAACTTTATTTCTCCTCATTCCGATACGGAGCACTAACACCGCTTTTCGGCAAGAAGCGGAGAACACTCACATCGCTAGAAAAAGACGAACAAGTGTTGCTGGTTACAGGAATCGCTTCGCCTGCACCCTTGGTGGAAAAACTGGAAGCGTATACGCCGCATGTGAACGTATGCCAGTTTGACGATCACCATGATTTCAGTAACAAGGATCTGCAAATGATCAAGGAACGCTTTGAGCGTCTGGAAGGAAGTAAGAAGCTGATAATCACAACAGAAAAGGATGCGACAAGGCTGCAACATCATCCGGCATTGGCCGAAGCATTGAAACCGCATCTATACGTTCTGCCTATTGAGATAGAATTTTTACAAAATCAACAACATATATTTAACCAGAATATTATTGGCTATGTTAGAGCTCATTCAAGAAACAGCAGCTTACCTAAAAGGTAAAATGCACACACAACCAGAGACAGCAATTATCCTCGGAACCGGTTTAGGCAGTCTCGCCACCGAAATCACTGAGAAGTATGAAATAAAATATGAGGAAATCCCGAACTTCCCCGTATCGACGGTAGAAGGACACAGCGGAAAACTTATATTCGGAAAGTTAGGCAACAAAGATATCATGGCAATGCAGGGACGCTTCCATTACTACGAGGGTTACTCGATGAAAGAAGTAACATTTCCCGTACGTGTAATGCGTGAACTGGGAATCAAAACCCTGTTCGTTTCAAATGCCAGCGGTGGTACGAATCCTGATTTTGAAATCGGCGACCTGATGATTATTACGGATCATATCAATTACTTCCCAGAACATCCGTTGCGTGGCAAGAACATTCCGTATGGCCCGCGTTTCCCGGATATGAGTGAGGCGTATGACAAAGAGCTGATCCGTAAGGCGAATGCTATTGCAGCAGAAAAAGGAATTAAAGTGCAACATGGCGTATATGTCGGTACACAAGGCCCGACATTTGAAACTCCTTCCGAATATAAATTATTCCATATCTTCGGTGCGGATGCAGTAGGTATGTCTACAGTGCCGGAAGTGATTGTTGCCAATCATTGTGGCATCAAAGTGTTCGGTATCTCCGTGATTACCGACCTCGGTGTGGAAGGTAAGATTGTGGAAGTAACGCACGAGGAAGTACAGAAAGCTGCCGATGCTGCACAACCAAAGATGACGGAAATTATGAGAGAATTGATAAACAGAGCGTAATCATGAGAACAGAAATATCAAGCCTCGGTGAGTTCGGTCTTATCCGCCGCCTTACCGAAGGCATTGAACTGAAGAATGAATCGAGCAAGTACGGTGTAGGCGACGATGCCGCCGTACTCTCCTATCCTACCGAAAAGCAGGTTTTGATTACTACCGACTTGCTGATGGAAGGTGTGCATTTCGATTTGATTTATGTCCCACTGAAACATTTAGGCTATAAGGCGGCTGTCGTGAACTTCTCCGACATCTATGCCATGAACGGTACTCCGAAGCAGATAACCGTTTCCCTGGCTCTTTCCAAACGCTTCTCCGTAGAAGATATGGAGGAGCTATATGCAGGTATCCGCCTGGCATGTGAGGAGTACGATGTGGATATCGTAGGTGGTGACACTTCTTCCTCGCTTACAGGACTGGCAATCAGCATCACTTGTATTGGTGAGGCAGATAAGGATAAGGTTATCTACCGGAATGGTGCCAAAGAGACTGATCTAGTTTGTGTGACCGGTGACTTGGGTGCGGCATATATGGGTTTACAGCTATTGGAACGAGAGAAGGTGGCATTAAAAGGGAAGACTGATGTGCAGCCTGATTTCTCCGGAAAAGAATATCTTCTGGAACGTCAGCTAAAACCGGAGGCACGTCGCGATATCATCAAGAAATTAGCGGAAGAAGGGATTCAGCCCACTTCCATGATGGATATCTCGGACGGTTTATCTTCTGAATTGCTGCATATCTGTACGCAAAGTAAAGTAGGTTGCCGTGTTTACGAAGAGCATATTCCTATTGACTACCAGACAGCTGTCATGGCAGAGGAGTTCAACATGAACCTGACTACATGTGCACTGAACGGTGGCGAGGATTATGAATTGCTATTCACCGTCCCCATCTCTGACCACGAAAGGATTTCTGAAATGGAGGGTGTGAAACTGATCGGTCATATCACGAAACCGGAACTGGGTTGTGCTTTGATTACCCGCGACGGCCAGGAATTTGAGTTAAAAGCCCAAGGATGGAACCCACTGAAAGACGAAACGACCGAAAATGCAGAAGAATAAAAGGGAGAAGAATAAAAAAACACTTTTTTTATTAAATTATAAATGCTGATACTTAGCCACATAGGCAATTATCAGCGTTTTTTATCCTCAAAGCCCTTGCACAGTCCAAAAGTTTCACTACCTTTGCAACCGCAAAAGAGAAACAATGGTGCCATAGCTCAGTTGGTAGAGCAAAGGACTGAAAATCCTTGTGTCCCCGGTTCGATTCCTGGTGGCACCACTTTCAAGAAAAAGAGGTTGTGTCAAAACGCTGGCACAACCTCATTTTTTATAGTTTATAGTCCTGTTATCTTTTCTTTTGCCTATGCGACTTTTTTCTCATTGATTTGGTAACAAGTTGTTATTTTCCAATTGTACCGGGGTATAAATAGTCCAATAAACATAGATTTAGCAACAGTAATGCCCTCTTTTCTTGCTTTTAGCATTTTTGCACACATCTTTTTGATATTAAAAGTTTTCAATCGCTTCTCCAAGTTTGACACTTTTATGCCCGGCAATAGACTGGGATTGTATCTCTGCCGGCTCATCACAAAACGGCTTGCTAGAGAGATAAAAATATATCCTGCATATAAGGAAGGTACACGAATGATTGTTACTCTACCCATCAAATAGAGATATTGATCTTTATCGATGCTGCTTCATTTTCAGGTATATGTAAGATTGTACACCCAAGAGAATCACAAACAGATACTCAGCCATCAGATATACCGGAAGGGTAGCAATGAAACTATAACTCAACAGATATAGGTAAACCAGATAGAAAGCTATAGTGGATATCTGAAAAATAAATGCAATCCGGGTATTGCCTGTACCTGTTACTGCATGCATAAAAACATAACCGGGCAGAGCAAATGTATAATTCAGTAACATTACAATAAACGGATAATAAGCAAACTCTATCAATGCAGGATTATCTGTATAAAATCCGACAACTTGCTTATTTAATAACAGAGCAATAATTATTAGGGGAAAGCCAACTGCATATCCTAATCTGAGGATTTTACCACAAAGCCGGAACATGCTTTTCCCCTCTCCCGCACCAATCAGGTTACTGACCAGCGAACCGGTAGTGGCTGCAAAAGAATTGACTATCACAAAGAAAACAGTAGAAATACTTCTGATTATATTGGATACAGCCAATTGTACTTCCCCCAACCGTGCAATAGCCACAAAAAAGAGAAACCACGGAATAACACTAATGAAAGCATGCATCATGCTCCATACAGATAAATGAAAAAGTGACTTTAATAGTTTCCCATCGTAAACAAGTCTTAACCCCCAATTCTCTTTGTTCATTTGCAAGAAGACGTAGATAACCAATATCAATAAAGAACTGGCTTCAGCCAGTAAAGAAGCTATTGCCGCCCCTGAAATCCCCCAATTAAAACTGAAAATAAACAAGTAATTACATGGGATGTTGATAAGAACTGCGAGAGTAGCTGCCCACGACAATACTCTCGTTTTCGTAATCCCAACAAAGAAAGCGCGAAATGCAAGAAACGGAAAAGAGAATAACAGGCCGAAACATCTCCACTCCAGATAGTCGACCACAGTTTTATAAATCTCTGGAGAATGAATAAAAAACTTCAAGATAACAGGTGACAACACATAGGAAGTAAAACTTAAGAATACGGCCAACCCGCTCAAAAAGAATAGACCTTGGAAAAAGGTTTTTCCCGTTTCTTTGTATCTTTGCTCCCCGTTCCTGCGGGCAATCATGACCTGCAAACCGAGACTGAAACCAAATCCCAGCATATAAATGGCCAGATAATAAACACTTGCAAGTGCAGAAGCTCCTAACTCCACTTCGCCCACATGTCCCAGAAAAATAGCATCAGTAATATTGATTAATTGCTCCATCAGCATGCTCATCATTACAGGAAAATTGATGAGCCATATTTGTTTATAGGTATAATTCATTATTCCACTAGAATAAGCGCATGCCACACAACTATATACATAGCCGCATGCCACTCGATATAAATAAATCAGGTATGAAAACTCTGTGACGAACTACAGAAATCCGTCAAATAGCAGAATAGCTTTTATTGGAAGGTGCTATTCGTGGAGCGTAGCTATATACAGAGTTGGTGCTTCATAAGTTGAACAATCGTTTTATTTGAATTTCACACGCCAAATATAGCAAAAATAATCAAATAGAGCTATTTTTAGACAAATGACTACTATTCCATTTCCCAAATTTCCCCTTACATTTGCTTTCAGATTAAATAATACATAATGACAATATAAAAAAATCTTTCTCTTCTTATTTTTATCGGATCACTTACCGGATGGCCAATATCGATGAAAGGACAGAATCATGAAACAGCCACTTTTAAGAATCCTATCGTCTCCGGATTTCATCCCGATCCCAGTATCTGCCGAGTAGGAAACGACTATTACTTGGTAGCTTCCAGCTTCGAATGGTTCCCCGGAATTCCTGTCTTTCACAGTAAAGACCTGATGTATTGGCAGCAAATAGGATATGTACTAAATCGTCCTTCCCAACTACAAATGAAAGACAGATTGAAGCATTCAAACAGTAGGACGTGTACTTGCTACTGAAAAAGCTACCGGATTAACCCCTGTAGTATTTAAGAAAGAACCGGTAAGAGACGAATTTGATGAGGATTCATTGCGTTTCTGTTGGAACTTTCTACGAACACCTTTTGAAAAATGGTATCAACTAGAAAATGGCAAGCTGATTATTAATGTACGTCCTAATTCCGTCAGTGAAGACTGACTTCTTTGAATATCAAAGTAATGAATAATTACGCATGACCTTTAAATATAGGGAAAATAACAAAAAAACAGGATAGACATGCAAGGATAAACAGTTACTTGTTATACTTTTGCAATCAAAGAACTATCCTGTATGAAACCAACCGACATTACAAGAGAGGAAATGTGGGTCAGACAGAATTTATCTGCTGCCGATATTGACTATAGCATCTGGGAGCGTGATAAATTAATGCTCCACCAAATGTCCCGCCTTAACCAAAGCTGTACCTTTGTGGTGGATGTATATAAGTTCAGATATGCCTTTGCCTCCTCTAACTTTGTAGACTTACTGGGTTATGACAGCCATAAGATAGCTACATTGGAGAGACAGGGAGATTATTTGGAATCTCGCATCCACCCCGATGACCAACAACAATTGCAAGCCTTGCAGATTCGGTTAAGTCAATTCATTTATAGTCTGCCTCCGGAGCAGAGGAATGATTATTCCAATATCTACAGTTACCGGGTACGAAATACCAGGCAGCAGTATGTACGGGTTATCAGCAGGCTACAAGTTTTAGAAAAAGACAGTACCGGGAAAGCATGGCTCATACTCGGGAGCATGGATATCGCACCGAATCAAAAAGATTCGGATCAGGTAGATTGTACTGTATTAAATCTAAAGAATGGACAGACTTTCTCCCCTACCTTACTTACGAATCCACGAATCCATTTGACACAGCGTGAACTGGAGATTTTACAGCTTATCCAAAAAGGGCTGTTGAGTAAAGAAATAGCTTATAATCTCCGCATAAGTATTCATACGGTTCATATTCACCGACAAAACCTTCTGCATAAATTAGGAGTACAAAATTCGATAGAGGCTATCAATGCAGGATTGGAATTGGGGGTACTAAGCTAACCCGGAAGAAATACCTTATTTACGGCATCCAGGTCATAACGCCTGTAACCGGATGTTGGATTCTCCATTCCATGAATTCCTCATAACTGCGTATGCCATCCCGAATAACAGCTACGTAGTATTCCACTCCCATAATCTTTTCCGACTCAGAAGTCTCATATTTCAGTTTTAAAATAGCATACTTTGTTTCCTCAGTCAGAACAGCAGAAAGCCGTTCAGCAAACTTTTCAAAATAGCCGTCATACCGGGAACCTTCCAGAATATGGATCATATCAATCTGCCAAAGCTCATTATCTGCATCCCGATACCAGGCATGCCACTCCACACATTCCGCCTCAGTATCCAACAGATTCTTATGTTCCATCTTCATAAAAGATTTATTCTCTGTCAATTTTACCATCGCCTGAAAACTGTCAGACAAACTAAACTGTGGGGTATAAATATGAAAATCAATATCCAGGTGTTTCATCAATAACCCCGTATTCAAAGAACCTACGAGATTCACTCTGGCACCCACACTTTCCCAAGTCGGAATGATTTTTGTGTCTTCTATTATTTTCCAGGCTTTCTGCTGATTTCGCCTGGCAAGATCAAGGATATCCATATTCTTTCTTTTGAAATGACTTGCAAATGTAGAAAAAAGGATGGATATATAGCTATAAATAGCTATTTAATAATCTGACAAAATGAACTAACTTTGCCACCCTTTCCAAACTTTTCAGCTAAAAAATTAGAAGAGCTATGACACTTTATCAAACAGAGCAACAAGAAAAAGTACACTTGCAACAAGTCATCAGTATCATAAATGATACGATTCATAACACTGATACTTCGGTCAAAGAACATGTAGAAACCTTACAGGAATATAAAGATTATATCTGGTCGAACAAAGATATTGATCCTCATGAAATCCGTTCTATGCGCGAGAGTATCCTCAATCATTTTGCACTGGGTGAAAGTCTGATTGATAAACGCAGGCGACTGGGCAGGATACTGGATATTCCTTATTTCGGGAGGATAGATTTTAAAGAAAAGAAAAACGGTGCCAATATTCTACCTATTTATATAGGTATACACACATTTTACGATTCTCAAAGCAAGATGAATCTGATATATGACTGGCGCGCTCCTATTTCCAGTATGTTCTACGATTATGAACTGGGAGAAGCAACTTACACCTCTCCCGTCGGTGAAATCAGTGGAGATGTTTCGCTCAAACGTCAGTACCGCATCCGCAAAGGTAAAATGGAGTACATGATAGAAAGTTCGCTGACGGTTCACGATGAAATTCTTCAAAAAGAACTCAGCAGTAATGCAGACGATAAAATGAGGAATATTGTTACTACCATCCAGCGGGAACAGAACCGGATTATTCGCAATGAGGAAGCCCATATACTAATTATCCAGGGAGTTGCTGGATCGGGCAAAACGTCCATCGCCTTACATCGCATCGCTTACCTGCTCTATACACTGAAAGGGGATATATCTTCAAAAGACATACTGATAATCTCACCCAATAAAGTTTTTGGCGATTACATCTCAAATGTCCTTCCTGAGTTAGGAGAAGAAAGTGTGCCTGAAACCAGTATGGAACAGATTCTTTCGGGAGTTCTTGAAAATAAATACAAATACCAGAGCTTTTTTGAACAGGTAACGGAATTACTTGGGAAAACGACTCAGGGTTTCATAGAACGGATAAAATATAAATCCTCCTTTGATTTCATTTCGCAGCTTGATAAGTTTATTCTCTATATGGAGAATAACTATTTCAAAGCTACAGACGTAAAACTCACCAGGCACATCACTATCCCTTCTGAATATATTGAAGAGCAATTCAGACGCTTCAATCGCTATCCCATGCGTCAACGATTTGAGGCGATGACAGACTACCTCCTGGAAATGATGAAGGTACAATACTACTTTACGGTTACCACCGCCGACAGGAATCTGTTGAAGAAAGAAATAAAAAGAATGTTTGCAGGTAACAATGATCTTCAAGTTTATAAAGAGTTCTTTGAATGGATTGGTAAACCCGAACTATTCAAATTACGGAAAAACAGAATACTGGAATACACTGACCTGGCCCCTTTAGCATATTTACATCTGGCTTTAGATGGGAATATTACCCAATACTGTGTCAAGCATCTTTTGATAGACGAGATGCAGGATTACTCTCCGATTCAATACAAAGTTATCCAGAAACTATATCCCTGTCGGAAAACAATTCTTGGAGATGCCTCCCAGTCTGTCAATCCTTATGGTTCGTCAACCGCCGGGATGATCAGAAAAGCATTCACTATGGGCGAAGTAATGAAGCTTTGCAAAAGTTACCGTTCTACATTTGAGATTACGGATTTTGCACAGAAAATTCAAACGAATAATGAATTAGAACCAATCATGCGACATGGTGAATTCCCTTCAGTCCTACAATTCGAGAATACAGAAAAGGAAAGTTCCGGTATTATCGACCTGATTTCATCCTTCAAGAAATCCGGTTATAAGTCACTCGGAATAGTATGTAAAACTGAAGCACAAGCGAAAGAACTGGCAGAAAGTCTACAGACATATACTGCTGAAGTTTATTTTCTATCCAATCAAAGCTCCGCTTTTGTGAAGGGTATCATCGTTACCTCATCTCACATGGCAAAAGGATTGGAATTTGATGAAGTTATCATTCCTTATGTCAATGACAAAAACTATAACTCAGCTATTGATAAAAGTATGCTCTATGTAGCCGTAACAAGGGCAATGCATAAATTGACACTGACTTACAATGGGAAACTAAGTGAATTCGTTCCTGCTTTTAAACTTTAAAAAAAGAAATTTATTCCAGTTTCTGTCCAGATTCTCCTTCTATATTTGCAATATCATAATAAACCAAAGTATTAATTATTAAAAATAGAAGAATATGAAAAAGTTAGTCTTGTTATTAGTATGTATGTTCACAATGCACACAATGGTTATGGCAGATAATGATAAACCCATCCAGGTCAATCAACTTCCAGCAAAGGCTCAGACCTTCCTCAACACTTATTTTAAAGATCACAAAGTAGCATTGGCGAAACAGGAAACGGAATTGTTCTATAAGAGTTACGATGTAGTCTTCACTAATGGAGAAAAAGTTGAATTCGATAAGGCGGGAGAATGGATAGAAGTTAAATGCCAGCAGAGTGAAGTTCCTGCACAAATCATCCCGGAAGCTATCCGCACTTATGTAAAGACTAACTATCCGGATACTAAGATCGTACAGATAGAGAAAGATAAAAAAGAATATGAAGTGAAGCTGTCTAACCGTTGGGAAATCAAGTTCGATTCGAAGATGCGGGTAATTGATATCGATGACTAAATAAAACAGAGTAATCTGCGAGAAGTCGCACAAACGAAAATATTTTTGTTACATTTGCAGCCGATTAACAAAAATAATACCGGCTATCGGTTCAATATCGATAGCCCAATATCATGAGGAAAAGACAACTTTATAGAATGACTATACGCTTCCGGAAATGGAGTCGGAAAGCCTATGCTGCATTTGCCAGTCTGGGGCGTTGTGTCACTATTGGTTGTCTGCCAAAAAATGTGGCAGATTGTTCTCTTTCCAAACAAAATTCCGGGACATCGGCCGGCTGCAAAAGCGGCGGACAAAACCTGGAAGATACAGATAACGGTAAAGGACAGGAAACGGATATAGGCATACCATTGGAATGTGAAAACAGACTGGGAACAATGCTTGAAATCTTCGGTTTCAAAGGATTGCTGTCTGTATTGTGTCCGACTACCATCAGTCCTGACGGGAAGAAAGATATAAACACTATTATAAATAAGAGTGGAATACAAATGACGCGGATCATGCAAATGCTGTTTTCAGATTTGCACGCCCCGCGTCATTTGTGTTTTGTATTCTCCTAAAAACAATGTAAGAGTATGACAGTAGAAGAATTGAAAAACAAAGTACTGCAAGATGTACCCATCACACAGGCAGAAGCAGAATGGCTGGCTACACAGCCGGATAAGGAAAGCCTTTATGAAGCGGCACACGAGATTACGACCGCACGGGCATCACAGGAATTTGATATGTGTTCTATCATCAATGCAAAATCCGGCCGATGCCCTGAGAACTGCAAATGGTGCGCCCAATCATCACACTATAAGACGAAAGCAGATGTTTACGATCTGGTGGATAAGGAGGAATGCCTGCGTCATGCACTACACAACGAATCACAAGGCGTGGCACGCTTCTCATTGGTAACCAGTGGACGGAAACCTTCAGGAAAGAATATGGAGAAACTGTGTGAAGCAGCACGCTATATGAGGCAAAAAAGTTCCATTCAACTCTGTGCTTCACTGGGATTACTGAACGAAGACGAACTACGTGCTTTGTATACAGCAGGCGTGACGCGCTACCATTGTAATTTGGAAACTGCCCCAAGCCACTTCCCTACCCTGTGCAGCACACATACGCAGGAAGAAAAACTACAGACACTGGCAGCCGCCCGCCGCGTAGGAATGGATATCTGTTGCGGCGGTATCATCGGTATGGGAGAGACAGCTGAACAACGAATTGAATTTGCCTTTACATTGAGAGATTTGGAAGTATCTTCCATTCCCCTGAATCTGTTGCAACCCATCCCGGGAACACCGCTGGAAAACCAAACTCAACTGACAGAAGAAGAAGTGCTGACCACCATTGCTTTGTTCCGTTTCATCAATCCGACAGCTTATCTGCGATTTGCCGGCGGACGTTCTCAGTTAACAAAAGAAGCTGTGAAAAAATCCTTGTACATAGGTGTAAACTCCGCCATCGTGGGAGATTTGCTAACTACTCTCGGATCTAAAGTTTCGGAAGACAAAGCGCTGATAGAAGATGCGGGATATCGTTTCAGCGACTCACAATTCGACAAGGAGCATTTATGGCATCCTTATACATCGACCACCAACCCACTCCCTGTATATAAAGTGAGACGTGGAGACGGGGCAACCATTACACTGGAAAACGGACAGGTGCTCATAGAAGGCATGTCTTCCTGGTGGTGCATGGTACACGGATACAATAACCCGGTACTGAATCAGGCTCTCCGGGAGCAAACGGAAAAAATGTCGCACGTCATGTTCGGTGGACTGACACATGACCCGGCCATAGAACTGGGTAAGTTACTGTTACCACTTGTACCGCCATCCATGCAAAAGATATTTTATGCAGACTCTGGTTCGGTAGCTGTAGAGGTAGCTATGAAGATGGCTGTACAGTATTGGTATGCCATGAGTCAGTCGGCACCGGATTGGGCACATCTGGCTAAAAAAAGTAATTTTGTAACCATTCGACGCGGTTATCACGGAGATACTTGGAATGCAATGTCCGTATGCGATCCCATAACTGGAATGCATTCCCTATTCGGTTCGGCATTGCCGGTACGGTACTTTTCATCCCGTCCGCAATCACGGTTCGATGGCGATTGGGATACGGATGATGCACTGGAACTGCTGGATATTATAGAAAAACATCATGAGGAACTGGCAGCACTGATTCTGGAGCCCATCGTTCAGGGTGCAGGCGGCATGTGGTTCTATCATCCGCAATTCTTGCGGGAAGCGGCCAGAATATGCAAGGAATATGATATATTACTGATTTTTGATGAAATAGCCACTGGATTCGGGCGTACAGGCAAGATGTTTGCTTGGGAATATGCAGGCGTGGAACCAGACATTATGTGCATAGGCAAGGCATTGACAGGAGGATACATGACCCTGTCTGCAGTGCTGACCACAAATAAAGTAGCGGATGCGATTTCCAATCACGCACCGGGTGCTTTCATGCATGGCCCCACATTTATGGGAAACCCACTGGCATGTGCAGTGGCATGCGCCTCCATACGCTTGCTGACTTCACCCGAATATGACTGGCAAGGAAAAGTGAGCCGCATTGAAGAACAGTTGTGGCGTGAACTGGAACCAGCACTACTACTTCCGCAGGTAGCAGATGTCCGTGTATTGGGTGCCATCGGAGTAATTGAAGTACAAGATCCGGTAGACATGGCCTGGATGCAGAAACGATTTGTGGAAGAAGGCATTTGGGTACGCCCCTTTGGAAAACTGGTATACATCATGCCACCGTTTATCATAGAACCGGAGCAATTGACGAAGCTGACAAGCGGATTGTTGAAGATTATAGGAGAAATGGAATGAGTATAATAGAGCAAATGCAGCAGGAGCTGCAAGAACTGAAAGAGAGCAGTAATCTGCGGACATTACCCGACCTGATCCATGAAGGACGGGATGTCATCGCAAACGGACAGCGAATGCTAAATCTTTCCTCTAATGATTATCTGGGACTGGCTACAGACCGGACCTTGCGGGAGGAGTTTCTGAAAGAACTGACAGCCGACAGTTTTTTGCCAACATCTTCCTCATCACGTCTATTAACAGGTAACTTCACCATCTATGAGGAACTGGAACAGACGCTCGCAGAACTCTTTGGAACTGAAGCAGCACTGGTATTCAACAGTGGTTATCACGCTAATACAGGTATTCTACCTGCCGTGAGCGACGCACAGACCCTGATACTGGCAGATAAACTGGTACACGCAAGCCTGATTGACGGCATTCGACTTTCGACAGCAAAATGTATCCGTTACCGGCACAATGATCTGAAACAACTGGAACGATTATTAGCTGAAAATCATGCGTTATACAGACAGGTGATTATTGTCACCGAAAGCATTTTCAGTATGGACGGAGATATAGCCGATCTGAAAGAACTGGTACGACTGAAACGTATGTATGAGAATGTGTTACTCTACGTGGATGAAGCACACGCTTTCGGAGCGCGGGGTGAACAAGGACTGGGGTGTGCTGAAGAAGCCGGATGTATTCGGGAGATTGATTTTCTGGTAGGGACTTTTGGCAAAGCAGCCGCATCAGCCGGAGCATATATCGTTTGTCGGCGCACCATCCGGGAGTATCTGGTGAACAGGATGCGGACACTTATTTTTACAACAGCTCTTCCTCCGGTAAATATCGCATGGACTTTGTTTGTTGTGCGGCGATTGGCCGGATTCAGGGAGCGAAGAGTACATTTAAAAAATATCAGCAATATTCTTCGCAGAGCTTTAAAAGAAAAAGGATATACTTGTCCGAGTGACAGCTATATAGTACCGATGATTGTAGGGAAAAGCTCAGACACGATTCTAAAGGCGGAAGAGTTACAACGGCATGGGTTTTATGCCTTGCCGGTACGGCCTCCTACGGTTCCGGAAGGAACATCGCGCATTCGTTTTTCGTTGACAGCGGAGATAAGGGAAGAAGAAATCAGGAAACTGATAAAGATAATTATATAGATATACAGGATTATGAAACAAGTTTATATAATAAAAGACAGGCATCCCCGGCTATTGCTATTCTTTGCCGGATGGGGAGCCGACGAAACACCATTCAAAGATTATCAACCTGCGGACAGTGACTATATGCTCTGTTATGATTACCGGACACTGGATTTTGATGCTTCATTGCTGAAAACATATCAGGAAATCAATGTAATCGGTTGGTCAATGGGTGTATGGGCTGCATCTCGGGTAATGGATAAATTACAGGAAGCAGATACATCTCTCATAATCAAAAATAGCATAGCCATTAACGGTACTCCCTATCCTATTGATGATACGTGTGGCATTCCATCCGTTATTTATCACGGAACCCTGGAAGGCTTGACAGGTTCTTCCCTAAATAAGTTTCTAAGAAGGATGTGCTTCAACGGAGAGGCATTCAAAGAGTTTCTGAATATTACTCCCAGACGACCATTGGAAGAATTGAAAGAAGAACTGGCTGAAATAGAACGCATGTATCTCGCACAACCTACCACTTCATTCCATTGGCAACAAGTAGTAGTGGGAAGTAACGACCGTATCATTCCACCCGATAATCAACTGAATGCCTGGCGTAAAGAAGAAGAGAATAACCGGAAAAAGATACGGGTACATTATACGGAAGATGCTCATTATCAAGTTGAACTGTTCCGATACTATTTGCAGGATATATGGACAAAAGATTGATTGCAGAACGATTTGCCCGTGCACGGGATACCTACTCACGCGAAGCACGGGTACAGCAACAAGTAGCCGAGAAAATGTTACGGTTACTGGCAGAGCATACTTCCCTCTTTCATCGTATCGTAGAATTTGGATGTGGTACAGGCAGTTATTCCAGGTTATTGTTGGACAAGCTACAACCGGAAAGTTTGCTGCTGAATGATTTATGTCCGGAAATGAGAGAATGTCTTACTGATTTGCTTTCACAAAATATGGTGCAATTCATTCCGGGGGATGCCGAAGCCTTGGACTTTCCCGAAGGAACGGATTTAATCACTTCCTGTTCTACCTTGCAATGGTTCAATGATCCAGAGGCGTTCTTCGCCCGTTGTCATCGTTTCCTGTCGGAAGAGGGTTATCTGGCTTTTAGTACCTTTGGCGCTGAAAATATGCGCGAAATCCACACACTCACAGGCCATGGACTTGAGTATCTGTCGATAGAAACCTTAAAAGAACTGCTTGCTCCTCATTTTGAGACTGTATACGCAGAAGAGGAAATAGTTTCTCTCCCCTTTAATACTCCACTTCAGGTATTGCAACATCTGAAAGAAACCGGAGTAACAGGAACGGAAAAGAAAGTATGGACACGAGGACGGTTACAGACCTTCTGCAACGGATATACCGAGCAGTTCAGCCGAGAAGATGGCAACGTCACTCTGACGTACCATCCTATTTATATTGTCACACGAAAGAAAAACAAATAAAGCAATGGAAAACAATGTCTATTTTATCAGTGGTATTGACACGGATGCCGGAAAATCTTATTGTACAGCTTATTATGCCTGCCAACTGATTGGCAGCGGTAAACGTGTTATCACGCAAAAATTCATCCAGACAGGTAACGTCGGGCATTCCGAGGATATAGACCTGCACCGCCGCCTCATGGGTATTGGTATAACAGAGGAGGATCGTGAGGGATTGACCATGCCTGAGATATTCTCTTATCCCTGCTCCCCTCATTTGGCTGCACGCATCGACAACCGCCCGATTGACTTCGGAAAGATAGAACGTGCCACGCAAGAACTTGCCCGACGCTACGATGTAGTGCTTGTGGAAGGTGCAGGCGGACTAATGGTTCCGCTTACCGAAGATTACCTGACGATTGATTACATTGCAGAAAAACAATATCCACTGATATTCGTGACTTCCGGCAAGCTGGGAAGTATCAACCATACATTGCTCAGTTTCGAGGCAATCCGAAGCAGAGGAATACAGCTGGATACGGTGCTGTATAATCTCTATCCTACCGTAGAAGATACTACAATACAAGAAGATACGATGCTGTATATCCGCCGGTATCTGAATAAGTATTTCCCGGAAAGCAAGTTTGTGGTGGTACCTGTCGTATAATCATATTTTTTGTGTACATTTGCAACACAAAAAACGTCATACGACCACATGGAAACATTAACATTCAATACTACAGAACAAGCATTACTTGCCGCTGTCGGTATCCTTTTCCTGATCCAACTCCTTTATTACTTTTGTCTTTATAATCGTATACATGCCCGTAGCCGTGCCGTAAAGCGAAGTGACATACATTTTTCACAGGAGTTGCCACCTTTATCGGTCATCATCTATGCCCGTGAGGAAGTGGAAAACCTGCGCCGCAATCTGCCTGCTGTGCTGGAGCAAGATTATCCGCAATTCGAAGTGATCGTCATCAACGATGGCAACACGGATGAAAGCGAAGACTACCTGACCCTGCAAGGGGAAAAGTACCCGAACCTGTATCATAGCTTCGTTCCAAGTTCTTCACGCTACATCAGCCGTAAGAAGCTGGCCATCACTCTCGGAATAAAGGCAAGTAAATATGACTGGCTTGTGTTTACCGACGCAAACTGTCTGCCCGAAAGCAACCAATGGCTGCGCACCATGGCACGTAACTTTACCTCCCGTGCACAAATCGTATTGGGATACAGCGGATACGAACGTGGAAAAGGCTGGCTGCACAAACGGGTGTCTTTTGATAATCTGTTCACTTCCATGCGCTATCTGGGCTATGCACTGGCAGGAAAGCCTTATATGGGTATCGGACGCAACATGGCATACCGGAAAGAGTTATTCTATGCCCAAAAAGGGTTCTCAGCACACTTGAACCTGCAACGCGGAGATGACGATTTATTCATCAACAGGACAGCTACAGCCGAAAATACGAGGATAGAGACCGATGCCAACGCAGTGGTACGCGTACAACCCGTTTACCGCGCCAAAGACTGGCGGGAAGAGAAAATCAGCTATATGGGTACAGCACACTTCTACCAGGGTATCCAACGCTATTTATCGGGCTTTGAAACTACAACACGGTTATTATTCCATACAGCATGGATAGCAGCCCTGGTGATTGGAATACTGAATTTTCACTGGCTGACAGCCGGCATTGCATTTCTGATGTTCGCCCTGCGATACACTATGCAAGCTTTGATTATCAATAAGACGGCAAAGGACCTCGGAGAAGAACGGCGTTACTTCTTTACCCTTCCGGTATTCGATATTTTACAGCCGATGCAATCACTCCGCTGGAAGCTATATTGCCAGTTCAGAAAAAGAAGTGATTTCCTAAGAAGATGACTATTTTCCAATGCCACAAGGTTAGCATTTCAAATGCCACAGCTCATCGTCCTAAATGCCACAACTCAATAGAACAAATGCCACACTTTATCACCCACGAAGTGTGGCATTTCACTTGTTGAGGTGTGGCATTTAGGACGATGAAATGCGGCATCTCTATTCGTATCTCATAGAATTGGCAGGATGGATACGTGTAATCAGGAAAGAAGGTCCTAAAAGCATCAGAACGGATGCCAGTAAAGTGCCAATATTCAGTAATAAGAACAACAGGATACTGAAAGATACAGGAACAGTATCCATATAATACGTTTCAGGATCAAGCTTGAAGATTCCAAACCACTTTTGCAGGAAATAAAATGCCAATCCGATAGCATTGCCCCATAGCATACCTTTTCCGATAAGAAAAACTGAAAACCAAAGGAATACTTTGCGTATGGTGGTATTGTTAGCGCCAAGAGACTTCAGCACACCAATCATGGAAGTACGCTCAATGATGATAATCAATAAACCGGATACCATGGTAAAACCTGCTACGCCAGCCATCAATATCAATATTACCCAAATATTCACATCCAAAATACTGAGCCAAGAAAATATCTGGGGATTCAGTTCCTCCACATTGCGCACACAATAGTCTTCTCCGTACTTATCCTCTATTCCGTTCAGGTCGGCAGCAATCTGATAGGTAGTTTCCTCAAGACGATCATAATCGCGTACCTGTAGTTCTGCACCGCTCACCTGCCCCGGCTCCCAGTTATTAAGACGATTTACAAGATATAAATCTGTAAGAAGAAAGAGGTTGTCGTATTCCGAAAAATTAGTCTGATAGATTCCCACAACCTGCAACCGGCGGGCACGGATATCATCCTGTATATAATAGGTATCTATCTTATCTCCGAGTTTCAATCTTAACTTTGTGGCAAGTGCCTTAGAAATGACGACCCGATTGGAAGAAACTGTATCACTGAACTGTGGTAACTCTCCTTCCACCAGATGTTCACGGAAAAAGGCAGGATCAAACTCTGGTCCTACCCCTTTCAGAACCATGCCCTGAAAATCTTCGGCAGTCTTCACCATGCCCGGTTTAGTGGAATAACGTTGTACATGCTTTACCTCAGGATATTCGGAAAGAATGGAGATAACACTATCATTCACCACCACAGGACGCGTTTCATAGGAACGTGCAGCATCCGAATTTGTAATCTGAATGTCCGAACCGAAACCTACGACTTTACCACGCACTTCACTCTTAAACCCCACAATCACCGACACCGTAATAATCATCACCGCCAGACCGATAGCAACACCTATCAGGGCAATGAGCACGGCAGGACGTGAAACTTGCTTTCCAGCATCTCTGTCGCGGTAAATACGTCGGGCCAAAAACAACGGCAGGCTCATAGGGTTAATTAATTAAATAATAAAGCGATAGAGTAATAGGGGGTGATAGAGCAATAGAGTGATAGGGTGATAAGATGGTAAAATGATATAACTTTATTACTTTACCACCTTATCACTCTATCACCTTATCACTTTATTCCGTTCTTCCCGGATATGCCTCCAATGCCTTTGAAAGCACAAAGAGCGCACGGGTCAGGTCTTCCTTCTTCAGTACATAAGCTATACGCACTTCATTCCGACCAGAACCGGGAGTAGTATAGAAGCCGGAAGCGGGTGCCATGAATACGGTCTGCCCTTCATACTCAAAGTCGGAAAGACACCAGGCACAGAACTTATCGGAATCATCTACCGGAAGTTTGGCTACTGTATAGAATGCCCCCATAGGAATAGGCGAATACACACCGGGAATGCGATTTAGTCCGTCTATCAGGCATTTACGGCGCTCTACATATTCATCATACGTATCACGCAAGTAATCTTCATCAGCATCCAAAGAAGCTTCAGCAGCAATCTGGCCAATCAACGGAGGACTGAGACGTGCCTGACAGAACTTCATTACAGCACTACGAATTTCCGCATTCTTCGTAATCAAAGCTCCGATACGGATACCACACTCCGAGTAACGTTTGGATACGGAGTCTATTAATACTACGTTATCTTCGATACCTTCCAGATGGCAGGCAGAGATATAAGGAGAACCCGTATAAATAAACTCACGATACACCTCATCGGAGAAGAGGAACAAATCGTACTTCTTCACAAGGTCACGTATCTGATTCATTTCGCGACGGGTATACAGGTAACCAGTCGGATTATTAGGATTACAGATCAGGATAGCCCTGGTGCGCTCATTAATCAGTTCTTCAAACTTTTCTACTTTAGGAAGTGAGAAACCTTCTTCTATCGTAGTGGCTATAGTACGAATCTTGGCACCGGCAGAGATAGCAAACGCCATATAATTGGCATAAGCCGGTTCGGGAACAATAATCTCGTCACCCGGATTAAGGCACGCTAAGAAAGAAAACAATACAGCTTCCGAACCACCGGACGTAATGATGATATCATCTGCCGTCAGTTTGATGTTGAACTTATCATAATAGCCCACCAGTTTTTCACGGTAACTACGATATCCGGCACTGGGGCTATATTCCAGAACTTTCCGGTCGATATTGCGTATAGCATCAATCGCGACTTGCGGTGTAGGCAGGTCGGGTTGTCCGATGTTCAGATGGAATACGTGCACTCCCCTTTGCTTGGCTGCGTCAGCCAGAGGAGCCAGTTTTCTGATAGGAGACGCGGGCATCTCCGTTCCGCGAATAGATATTGCTGGCATGTCTAAGTATTTACAATTTGACAAATAAATGTTAACGATTGGCGATACACTTTCATATATATGCAATCGAAGATGCAAAAGTAACACTTTATTTGAAATGACGGGAAAGCATTGGCAAAAAAGTTTAAAAACACTAGCTATGACTTAAAAGATAGTGATGGTTTCAAAAGAAATTGTACCTTTGATTATCAAATCGTAAATCATATACAATGCCATGGTATTAAACCTGATAACATTTGCATCGTTGCTTCATAAACAAGCATCCATTCTCGGCTCACACGAACTTATATTAAACGAACTGGAGAAATATTTCACTGTAAATATTGTAGAATATCAAAACATCAACAAACTCACAAAAGACGATTTCAGCCTGCTTTTCATTGCTACCGGCGGTGTAGAACGGTTGGTTATCCAGCACTTTGAGTCTCTGCCCCGCCCTGCAATCTTACTGGCGGACGGTATGCAAAACTCACTGGCTGCCGCGCTTGAAATCTCGTCCTGGCTACGTGGCAGGGGTATGAAAAGTGAAATCCTCCACGGAGAACTACCTGAAATCATCAAACGTATCTTCGTACTTCATAGTAACTTCAAAGCTCAACGGGCGCTCTCCGGATCGCGTATCGGCGTAATAGGTTCCCCCTCTTCCTGGCTTGTTGCCAGCAATGTAGATTACCTGCTCTCCAAACGTCGTTGGGGAATTGAATACACCGACATCTCACTGGAACGCGTTTATGAGTATTACAATCAGATCACAGATGATGAAGTGGGCGAAGCCTGCGCCGCTTTTGCCAGTAAAGCGCTTGCCTGCCGTGAAGCAACACCGGAGGATCTGATAAAAGCCATGCGCCTGTATCGTACCATTAAGCGGATTGTGGAAGAAGAAAAACTGAGCGCACTCACTCTGAGCTGCTTCAAGCTGATAGAACAAACCGGAACCACCGGATGCCTCGCTCTCTCCCTATTGAACGATGATGGTATCATTGCCGGCTGCGAAGGTGACCTGCAATCTGTCTTTACCCAGCTTGCCGTAAAAGTGCTGACCGGCAAAGCTTCTTTCATGGCAAACCCTTCGATGATCAATGCACGCACCAACGAAATCGTACTTGCACACTGCACCGTGGGTATTGCACAAACCGAACAATACATTATCCGCAACCACTTTGAAACAGAGACGGGTATCGGTATTCAGGGAATCCTGCCTACAGGACACGTAACTTTGGTAAAATGTGGCGGAGAATGTCTGGACGAGTATTACCTGAGTACAGGTACACTAACCGAAAACACTAACTACATCAACATGTGCCGCACACAAGTACGCATAAAAATGGATACACCTGCAGAGTACTTTCTCAAAAATCCATTGGGAAACCACCACATCTTAATACAGGGGAATTACGAAATACTGCTGGATGAATTCCTGCAAGCTAACGGATGCAAAAGAGTTGAATAATACTATTCATGCGAATCAGTTTCAACTACTGATTCGCATTATTCATTAAAATCGGGTACACGTACTGTAAAGCGTGTACCTTTTCCTAATTCAGAAGATACGTTTATCTCCCCTCTGAAACGCTCTACAATGGTTTGGCAGATACTTAGTCCCAGACCAGCACCCTGCGTAAAGCTATCCACTTTATAGAAACGCTCGAATATGCGTCGCTGGTTTTCTTCCGAAATACCGCTTCCGGTATCTTCTACAAAGAAAACGGTGTAGCCTGGGTCTTCTGTCTGGAAACCGAAAGTGATAGAACCCTGAGTAGTGAACTTCTTGGCATTGTTAATGAAGTTATTGATCACCTGTTTCAGGCGGACAGAATCCGTTACTATGGATTTACTTTCTTCGGGCAATTTCATGACCAGCTCTACACCCGGAGGCATACTCAGACGCTGAGAATCATAGATCTGCTGCATTACAAACGTAAGGTTATATCCGGCAAAACGGAAGTCCATTGAACCGGACTCGATGCGAGACAGATCGAGAATGTCATTAATCAATGCCAACAATAAAGTACAGTTCGTATTGATTGTATCTACAAACTGTTTTACTTCTTCAGGACTGAATGCATCAATATCTTTCAGTAAATCGGAGAAACCGACAATAGAATTCAATGGAGTACGAATTTCATGACTCATATTGGCCAGGAAAGCCGATTTCAGAGTATCAGCCTGCAAAGCTTTGTCACGGGCTGCAATCAATTCTTCTTCGGTAGTTTTATAGCGCTGTATACTTTGACAAACACCCAATACCATATAAGGCGCCTCAGAATCCAGACCGTTATAAGAGGCACTACGGAATTCCCACCATTCATATTTACCTTCTCCGCTACGCATACGGAAACTCATACGGGTATCCATTTCCTCACCTTTGAAAATGGCCGTGAAATGTCGGTGAGCCTCTTCCAAATCATCCGCATGGATAAAAAGCTCCAATTCTTTCCGCAAGATAGTCTGCTTGCCGGGAAGCCCGAAGTAATCGAGCAATGCACCCGAGAAGTGGAAACTATGCGTGCGTATGTCATATTGCCAGGGATATACGGAACTTGCATCCACAGCCAGATCGAAAAAACGCTTATGCATTTCTTCCTCCGAAATATTGCGGCAACAAATAGCCATACCTGTCATCTTATTCTTGGAGTAAATCGGTACAATCTCACCAGAAACCGGAAAATAAGTTCCTTTATGAACTTCCTGCATAAAAGCCTTCTCCGGAATAGGTATTACACGACGCTCAGCTCTCACCTGTTTCAGCAAAGACTGTAGAATATCCTCCCCATTCGAATAGATATGGAAAATGGAACCAGCCATCTGACCTTCGTAATAACGTGCCGTATGAGTATCAGGATCCAGTTCGAGCATCAACATCAGAGCACGATTAACAAAATGTATACGGAAATCCGTATCATAAGTAATTAACCCATCGCGAATAGAACAGAAAATATTATCAAATTCATCACGCTGCTCCACCAGACGATTCTGTATCAGTAAACGTGTTTGAGCATGCATACGACGACGTGATTCATGGCGATTCAAACGATAGAGCCAGATTACGAGGAAAACTAATGCACCTACAACAATAGAATAGAACAGTACGAACCAGATGCGGTAACGTTCCATCAAAGGTGCATTCATGATAACACCACTATCACTTACTTTATCCGCATTTACTCTGAAATATTCCAACTGCTTGAAGTCGTAAAGCATTTTACCCGGAAGATCCATAACTCCGATTACAGAAGGTGTGGCACCTTGCAAAACTTGTGCAGCACATTTACCTGCTGCACTGGCCCCTTCATAAGGCTCCATATCGTGCACACAAAATACGCCGTTTGTCAAAGCCAGACTCTGTCCGGCAAAAACCGGAGCTTTAGAATTTTTTCCAATAAAAGAGAGGAAAGGGGTCCATTTGGGAGCAATGACAATACGGTTATATGCGTTATAATCATAACAGATAGAAGCGATAACAGGATTGGGAGCCTGTGCCTGCACATTCATGACCTTCAACTTATACTCAGGATGAAGTTTTTGATAAACAGGCCACATACGTTCTAATTCAGAAACACCTCTAAGCCCCAAAAGGCTACTGTCTGAAACACAAACGACTTCTGTTCGATTAGGAAATATACGATGTGCATTTTCAAGCAAGTGTATGAAATCGATCTTAGATGTATACCCGCAGACATTGGGCAACTTCGACATCAGTTTTTCATTAGGATATTTAATACCCGATACAACAACCGGTAACTTATAAGGCAGGGAATCTCCACAATGCATCAAAGTATAGAAAGCTTCATCACTGCTTGTAACAATAATATCGGTATTTCGTTGACGGGCCCGTTCGCATATGCGCCGCATAATGACACACTCTGATGAAAAAGTCCAGTAATCGGCATCCAAATATTCTGTTGTAACTTTCGCTTTTATACCTCCACGTGACAGACCATCACGTACCCCTTCCGTCAAACGTTCATTCCAGGGAGTACGATGATTATATGACTGGATGAAAAGCACGTTGTATGTACGTTCTGCAGCATAAAAGTGTCCGGCAAAAACAATGCAAGGAAACAGGCCTATCAGCATCACGAGGAATAAGCGTCTCTTCATATCTCGATTTTCTTCTGTTTATGAATAAATGTGCTATGAATTTTCCACGCAAATATACGGATTATATTGAAATACAGAACAGAATGCACCTTTTCTTTTACCTTATGCAAAAGAAAAGGTGCACCATATAGAAGAAAATCTGACTATTCGTCGTGCAAGGCATCCGCCGGTTTCACCCGCATCGCCTGTGCAGCAGGGAACCAGATACCGGCAATTACCATCAAGGTCATAAGAAAGAAAGTGAATAATGAGACTAACACAAAGCGAAGTCCGGTAGCGTCAGCCTGTTCCGTCATTACAGCTTCCGCCATAACCAGATTACCACAAATAATCAAAGCCGGAATAGCTGCCAGTATCAACAATAACAAACCTTCTCCCAACAATTGGGAACGTATCCTGGAACGACTGCTTCCCATCGCCATACGCAAAGCAATTTCACTACGGCGATGGCGGGTACGGAACCAGAAAGTCCCCATCAACCCGATAAAAACATTGAAGCTAAAGAATATAGCAATAAACCGTGCACTGCGAATATACGGAGTAATCCCTTCGGATGCATCACGCTCCGCTTTCTGTTCATCATAGCTACGGACTTCAAACAGATAGAACGGTGCAACCTGCAACCGTGAAGTCATTTCACGGGAGAAGCGGGTAGCAAAATCATTCGTATCAGCTTCGGGGCGCACGCGAATGGAAATAAAAGGAATAGCTTGCATTCTGTAAAACCAATTCGGAAGAGGGGTTAAAATGAAAGATTCATAGCGGGCATAATCATCTGTCTTCTGATGGTCGCATACGGCAGTCACCCGGTAACGGAGACTGCTACCTGTATAATAATCGAAAAATTCCTTCCCCAATACTCCGTTATGAGCGTGAAAAAGGCTGTCAGCCAGCTCTAATGTAATGACAGCGGGCAATGGAGTGACAGCAGGATTCCACTCGGCTGAAGCAAATGACAGCGAAGAGCCGGAAGTACTTTCAAAGGCATTCATATCAGCAGAAAACATTCCTGTGCCTTCTTGTATTGGAATACGCATTACATCAAAGTATTCAGGAGATACATAACGAATATTAGCATCCTTCACACTTATGCTATCTGTGGTGTATCCCTGAAATACAGTGTTTCGAGTATAAGCATCAGAACCAAGCCAGATACTAGCACTCTCCACATCCGGATTTTGTTTGATCCGGCGGAATACTTCCTCCATAGGCTTAAACCAGAAATTTTGCAAACTATCTTCGGAAGAACAAAGTACCAACTGCATGGGGTTCGTGGATATACTGACTTTATATACATGTTCCAAATCATACCCTTTAGGCTGACGTTCTGCATAAGCAAAAGCATAGAGCATATCAAGACAATACCATAACAATACGAAAACAATCAGAAGTTCTGCAAAGAGCCAACTGTTCGAACGGCGCTGGTTCCAGATTTGGGTCAGGATAGACTTTATCATAATGGTTTCTCTTTAGTTTTTAAACAATTATTCTCCACTGATAACTTCTGCTATCGGACGGCGAGTAGCATTCCATGCCGGAATAAATACGGACAGAAAATTAAAAAGCAGGCATACGCCCAATACCGTCAGAAATACAGTGGGTCGTAGGAAAAGCCAGATACTTACCTCAAAGTTCGCATCGGTATATCCACCTGCGAGCATCCAATCTTTCCCCAACCATAACAGCAGGCATGAAAGCAGAAATCCCAGTAATGCACCAATGAATGCCATCAGCAAGTTCTCAATTAGCAGCTGTGTCATCAAGATCAGACGACTTGCACCATAAGCTTTACGCACCGCAAGTTCCGACAGACGACGAGACATTTGAGAGGAGATAAGTCCACTAACATTGATTGCCGGCACAATGAGTAGGATAAGCCCCAAAATGATACAGGTAGCCATAGGGTTAAGGAAATCATCACGGAAGAACTCGCGCTCAGCATAGGTGCTCAAATCAGGAAGTACCAATTCATATTCGGTAAGTGATGCATTCAGACTATCCAGCGAACTCTCTATCTGTTGTTTCATTTCATTGGGACTGACATCTGGTTTACACAACACCATCGCTTCAAAACCACCACGTAATCCTTCACTCCCCCATGCAGGGTCTTTAGTATAATAAGGCACCCACACCTCGCCATAAGCAAAGGTGAAAAGAGAACTTACATCTTCCGTAACCCCTACTACACGTTTGGGACGAAAATCAACAAAATAACTCTTGCCAATAGCTTCTTCAGCCGAACCGAAAGCTTCGCGTGCCAACTGCTCGGCAATGACTACAACATCTGCACAAGCATCAAACTCTTGTTGATCGAACGAACGACCTGCTACGAAACGAATATCATAAAGACGCCAGAAGTTCAGATCGACACGACGCTTCTGGCGGCGACTACCTTTCTCCGGTGAAACCCCACAATACTCCATGGTGAAATAACTGGTATAAGTAACAAGTTCCGCACCAGGCAAATTTTCAAAAACACGGCTGGCAGCCTGATAAGACATACCCGTGTTCGCATTACTATGATCTGCCTTACGATAACTATAGCCATAAGAAGAATAAACCATCCGATCACGATGCGATTCGGGACGAATATTGGCAGTCTGAATGTCATAAACCATGTAGACTACCATAGCAAAAGCAATACTTACCGCCGTACCGATAATGGAAACGACGCTGAAAAACGGATTTTGTCGCAAAAGTGTAAATGCCTGTCTGATTATCATAGTTCTATTTTTTCTGATAAAACAATACTATTCGTCATGAAGTGCCTCAGCAGGTTGTAACCGCATGGCCTTGTAAGCCGGATACCAAATGCCGACAACAATCATCAATGCCATAAGCAACCACGTAAACACAGCCGCAATCAAGAAGCGCTCAAATGTAAACTGCATCTTGCTGATGTCTACCAACTCGGCAATACCCACATTGAAAGCAATCAGCAGAGCAGGAACGGCAGCGACCGATAATAGCAACAACCCCTCACCCATCAGGCATAAGAACACACCTCGACGACTGGATCCCATTGCCATACGCAACGCCACTTCACGGCACCGGTGCTGTGTACGAAACCAGAAAGTACCGATAACCCCCAGAAATATATTCAGCATCAGGAAGAAGAGGATGCAAAGTTGTGTCTTCACCTCATTCACATCTTCAAGTTCCCGGACGTAGCGAATGTCACTGAAAGGAAGCGCATCAAGCAAGTAAACATTGCCTACCCGATAAAGACGGTCCACATCCTCCATAAGCGCATCTACAAAGTCATGGTCCGCATCGGGTGAAACGCGCAGGCTGACCTGGGCATAACGCACATTGCCCAAATCATTGATAAGGGCATCCCTATTTAGATTATGACCGATAAATGCTCCACCCCACTCATTTGATGTTTCAAAATGAGAACTGCGCACAGGGGCGGCAATGGCGGCAATACGCCGATGATAACCACGGTCGGGATAAGTCAAAGAAACTTCCTTGTTCAGCAAAGAACGGGCATCGGACATATTCAGTTGGGGATACCTGTCGGTGACATTGGAAGTAACAACTAAAGTTTGGTCGGAAATAGCAGCAGCGAGTTTATCCGGACCACCACCATCAACAGTGTGGTAACGAAAAACGCGATAGAAATCCGGATCGGACCAAATCTGATGAGCAGTGACACAGATAGTATCCTGTAAATAAAAAAATGCTCCACTACTCCCCTCATTATATGGGTAACAATTCTGTGAAACAGTAACACCCTCCACGCCGGGACGGTGACGTAAACGTTCAGCAATCTCAAGCAGGGCATCCACATCGTCTTCGGCTGTAAAAGCCGGATTATATAATGCAGATTTGGGAGTCAGGCTATTAAAAGACAAATTGTAGCAATGCTCTGTATCGAACCCCATCGGAGTATGATAAACACGTGCAGTAACCGTAACCCAGTCAACGATATACCACAACACAGCGAAAACCAACAATAACTCCACGAGCAGGAAAAGGTTGCTCCGCCATTCATTCTTTATTTGTGTTAGCAGGTTCTTCATATCTATCTTTGATTAATAGCATCAGTAATATTCATCCGGGAAGCACGCCATGCAGGAATACCTGCGGAAAGTATGTTCATCAGGAGACAGAATGCAAATGCTGCAATAAATGCCCACGGTGACAGCAACATCCCCGGTGTCAATGCAGTCTCACCACTCAGAGAAGCATTCATCGAATTGCTGAAAAGAAAACCGTTCAGCGCAAAAGTAGCAACGTAGCTTAAAGCCAAACCAACGATACCTGCCAGCAACGTCAACACCAGATTCTCGAAAAAGACTTGCCGCATCAATTCACCGCCCGTAGCACCGAAAGCCTTGCGTACCCCAATTTCAGCCATACGGCGACGCATACGCGAAAGGGTCATGCCGGACAGGTTAACCGCCGGAACAAGAAGTAATATGATGACAACAATAGCATAGCGCAACATCACTCCCGGGACATCAGGTTCTGCATACCAGCGGCGATAAAGATAAGCCAGTTGCGTATCGGGCTGACCGCGATAAAAGACTTCTACATCCTGCAACCCGTCATTATACTTTTTGCGCAGCAGCTCAGTTTCCTCACGAATGGCATCGAAGTCCGCAGACGAGCGTGCAAGGATAATAGCATGCATAGGCCCCATCGTGTCATTCTGCCAGGACATAGCTTCTGCGCCCGCAGCAGTATAAGGCACCCATATTTGTGCATAAGCAGCCGTAGCAAGCATAGAGACATCAGCAACCACTCCGGCAACGGTATAATCAACATAATCCAGTTGCACTGTACGTCCCACAGCATCCGTAGTGCCAAACAGCCTGCGGGCTGTAGTAGCATCCAGCACCGCACGCGTTAATCCGGCATCACAGTCAGCCTTGGTAAATGCCTCGCCACTCAGAAAATGAAAACTGAAAATTGTCCAGAATGCTTCGTCGGTTTGCACCATATCCGCCGTCGCTTTCGATCCGGAAGGAACAGAAGCACGAACTCTATAGACACCACTGGCTAAAGTTACAGCTTCGGGCATACTCAATGCACGGAAACACTCTCTCCCAGTACGCACGGACATGGAAGCATTGGCGGACTCATTGTCTGAATTTCCTTTTTGCTTTACAGACATATAAGGGACATAAAGTGTACGCGAGCGATTCACTTCAGGTTCACAATCCACGAGTCGCACTTGGAAAGTAATAACAAGCACCATAATCATGCAAATTGCCATTGCCGTACCTAATATGGACACCCAGGTAATGATTGGGTTCTCGCGCAAATGGTAAAATGCCTGAAGAAAGTAGAGTCGTATCATAATATTTCGTTTTATCTTAAAAACTTATTCGTCATGCAAGGCTTCAGCCGGCTGTACCTTCATTGCCTTACGTGCCGGAATACCGATACCAATGGCAATCATCAACGCCATCAATACAAAACTAATACCCGCACAGAGTAATAATCTATCCCATTCCAGCGTTGTACCATTACGCCATGAATTCAGTTCCATATGCGCCAGGTTCCAGTCAATGACCAGTGCAATAGGTGTAACAACCGCCAGCAGCAACAAGCCTTCACTGAGTAATCGGCGGAAAATAGCACCGTCTGTTGCCCCATGTGCTTTATGCAATGCAATCTCCGAACGGCGTTGCTGCGTACGGAACCAGAATGTTCCAAGCAGTCCGAGGAAGATATTCAGCAGCAGAAATCCCATACCCATCACATAGTTACGGATATCATTGGTCCATGCCTGCTGGAAGTTGCGGCGTATATCGTGGAACGAGCGAATCTCCGAGATAAAGAGGTTGCCTATACGGAACTGGCTTTCACTGTCCTCCTTCAATTTTGTAATAAAATTATTATCCTGCCCTTCGCGGACGCGGACACAGAGTTCCAGACCTACATAATAGAAAGATTGTTTGGCCAGGAAACAATACGAAGAACGAGCCTGGTCGTAGTCATGATAGCGTACATTCTGCAAGGCTGCTCCCAGTTGATACGTCTTGGTCGTGTCACCGAAAAGTTGGAAACGTTTGCCTACAAACTCCGTCAACTTATGGTCGTACTTTCTATAAAGATTATCAGAAGCCAGAAATTCACCGCGTTCCAGCATCTCCGCCAATTGTTCGGGCGTTTCCCCCCGTGTACCCTGATAGCGGAAGACACGCACAAAGTCCGGAGTAACCATTCTACGGATAGTCCATTCGGGTGACTGAAGCGTATCATAACGCACCTCCCCGCTACTATTGCTTCCATTATAAGGATACGAATTTTGCGAAAGGCTGACAGCCTCCACCTCCGGACGGCGACGTAAGCGCTCTACCAATTCAGCAATATCCGCATGTGTGTCGTCCCTACTCTTATCAGGCATATAATCTGGACTCTTGGGTGTCAGTTCTCCCAATTCAATGAGATAGCAGTGCTCTATGTTGAAGCCTCGCGGTTCCAGGTAAGTGGCAGCACGGGTATAGAGGTAGTCCACCACATACCACATCACTACGCTCACCACCAGCAACTCCAACGCCAACCATAGGTTTGAGAGCCATTCATTCTTTATCTGTGTAAGAAGTTTCTTAGTCATTTCTTTCAGTAATTAATGTTTAGTGATAAGTGATTAATGCAGACGTCCGCCCAATGCATTTACAATTCCTACTCTCGATGCACGCCATGCCGGAATACCGGAACTCAATAAATTCAATATGAAGCAGAACAACAATGCCCAGCCAAAGGTAGAAGCATGCAACAATATGCTAGTATTCACTGCCGGAGGGCTTAGAGTCTGACTGAACTCCTGTGCAAACAATAATGTATTACCTAAATAAGCAAATGCCACACTGAACAATAGTCCCAGTACACCAGCCATCAGGGTCACTACAAAATTCTCGGCAATGATTTGTCCCATCAGTTCCAACCGTGTACTGCCGAATGCACGTCGCACGCCTATTTCGGCCACACGCTGACGAAGGCGGCTCTGCGTCATACTACTTAGATTGATAGCAGGCACTATCAGCAGGATAACAAAGATTATCAGTCTCTGCCTGCGTGCCTGATCCACGTCCGGTTCCAGATTGGCAGCAAAGGCTATTGCACTTTTCTCCTGGTCGTAGGGGCGATTACGGTAAATCAACTCGTAACCATCGGCACCAATCAACACATTATACTCCTGTCTGCGCCTCTCGGCTTCCTCACGGATCGCATCGAAGTCATCGCGGTCGTGTGCTAGGATGGTACAACTCATCATGCCCATGTGGTCATCACTCCATGTATCCTTTGTTATCTCTGTTGAAGTATAAGGCACCCATACTTGTCCATACGCAGATGTGGCCAACGTAGAAACATCTTGCACTATTCCCACCACCTTATAAGGTGCATGATTTAGCAGGAACTCACGTCCTTCAACATCCGTACTTTGAAACAGTTTCTTTGCCACACTTTCCGTAATAACCGCCACCGGTAGCCCAGCATCGAACGTTGCCTTATCATAAGGCTTCCCGCCGATAAACGAGAAATCGAACACGCGCCAGAAAATATCATCCGTCTGCAACAGGTCGATACCTATGGCAGGTTGCCCCGGAAGATTGACCGGAGTAGAGATTACCATACAAGTATAAATAGTCACTGCCTCAGGTGTCTTCAGCATCTGGAAGCACTCACGTGCTGTCCTCGCACTCATAGGCCCGTTACTGCTGCCGTCGCCCCAGTTTTTATTGGTAATACTCATGTAGTGCGCATGCAGAAAGCGGTCACGGTTACTTTCGGGAGCAAAAGGCGCCACTTTTACTTGCTGCATCATCACCACCAACATAATGAGGAAGATGGCAAGTGCCGTACCGGCTATGCTGACAGCACTGATTATCGGCTGTTGGCATAGTTGCGCCCACGCTTGCGTAAAATATTGTTTAATCATATCGTTTACTTACGGTTTATAATGACAATGGTCACTCTCCTACTTTCAGGTTACGTGTATTCACACCACCAATGCCTCCTTTTGAAATGTCGGCTTGCCCCGCACGTCCGCTCAGCGTAACGCTACCTACACCTTCCATACTGGCACGCAAACGGTCACAATTCACATGGATATCCGCCTTGCCCACGCCTTCCATCTTCACTACCAATGAATTGCACGTCAGGTCTTCCACATTTACCTTGCCCACGCCTTCTATTTCAAACTTCACATCGCTCAGTTTCAACGCTTCATTGCAATTGAATGAGCCGACACCACTGAATTCCACGTTCTTCAGGTCGGGAGCGGTCAAGTAGATAGTCACACCTTTGTTGCGGTTGTTGTTGCCATCCTTCTTATTCTTGAAGCCGATGATGAGACGGTCGTTCTTCACTTCGGTAGTCGTGGTAGTCACATATTCTTCCCTGCCTTCTATTTTCAGAGAGTAGTTGTTGCTCTGCGTGAAGTACACTGTCGCTACGGACGTCACCTCAACGGAGGAGAAAGCCTCAACTTTACGAATTTCGCTAACCTGCGGGTCTTTTTCGTTAGCTGCATATACTGTGCCGGCTACTGCGGCAAATAATAAACTCAGGGTTATAAATAAAGCTTTCATAGAATTTTCTCCTTTAATTTCGTTTCTATTAATATTTGATATTTATTCATTACAATAAAATAAGATTCCGATTCAGGCCGTCATTGAACCTAATTCAGTCCGACACTGAATAGGGTTCACTCGTATACTGAATAGGATTCAGTCGTATACTGATTATAGCGCCACTTTATCACCACTGATTATCAAGTAATTACAAAACAAGGCAGCTATAATAAATAAGACTGACAAAGCTACAATTTCCCGTTCTTTATACAAACACTTTTTATTCTTCATGCAACGCTTCAGCCGGCTGTATCTTCATCGCTTGCCGGGCCGGAAACCAAATGCCCACCATTACCATCAATGCTATCAGCAGCCAAGCTCCTAAAGAACCGAGCAGAAAGCGCAGAAAACTCCACTCTACAGGCCATGTGGAAATCAGTTCCGACCGTCCGACGGTAAACTCCGCTATACCTATATTATAGCAAATAATCATTGCGGGCAACGTCACCAGTGCAAGCAGCAACAGTCCCTCGCCTGTCAGGAGGCGGAATACCTGATTCTTTGTGCTACCCATAGCCAAACGCAAAGCTATTTCACCACGGCGACGACGGGTACGAAACCAGAACGTTCCGATCAATCCCAAGAATACATTTACTAACAGGAAAAGCACTACAATTGCCTGACTGTTCACCTTGTCCGTATCTCCATTCATGACTTCAAACTGCAACTGCTGTTCAGTATAAGGCACAGCATCAGCTACAAACAAATCGTCTACGTCCAGTCGAGGTGCAATCTCACGGACAAACTTTGCACGGTAATCCGGGCCATCGGCAGCAGGTTTCACACGGAAAACGATTTGCGCCCAATTGTCGGCAAACCGCGTTTTAATCAGGTTTTCGTCCAGACGAAAGAAAAACCACGAGGCATCGCTTCCGTAACGATAGCTGCGGAAGGCTTCTATCTTTCCGCCTTGCGTAACGACCGACGTGGTATCGCCATAGTAACTCAGCGGTGTATCCAGTGAGAAGGTCGGCATTCTCTTCTTGAAACGGTCCACAGCTGCCTGGCTCAGCATCACGTTGTTCTCCCCCGCAGGAGTCTTGGCAAAGGGGCGTTGCGGGTCGTCACTCATGCGGAAGACGTCAATATATCCGCCGGTAGTCAGGATAATGCGTGCATTCACTCCGATGGTGTCCTGCGCGGCCAGTGAGTTGTCGCTGTTGTTTCCGCTCATCGGCAGGCTCCAATAACACAGGGCAGCCGCCTCAACGCTGGGTTCCTGCTCCAATTTCCGCAATGCACGCAGGTATCTGTCGGCATTCGTCAAGGTGGTGTCACTGGTGACACCTCCTATAATTGTGTTTAGCTGGTAAACGTGGTCTATGCTATAGCCCAAAGGGCGGTAGAAAGTATACTTGAGACAGCCCAGAGAATCGCAAAGGAACCACATCACGATGAATACCAGGAAGAGTTCAGCCAACACCCATCCATTACTGCGCAGGCGCGACCAAATCATGTGTAAATTATGTAATATAAATTTCATAAGATCTCCTTTTCTTATTTATCGTTCAATGAGTCCACAATCGTGCGGCGAGTGGCAAGCCAGGCAGGCAGTCCTGCACTCAGCAGATTTATCAACAGGCAAAAGACAAAGGCCAGCACAAACACCGCCGGACTAAACAATGCACCCATACTCAGACTGAAATCGCCCGCCGTACCAATGTTATCGCTGTTGGTAAACAACCACGTACGCATGGCGTAAACAGCAAGGTAGCTGAATATCAAACCTACCACACCTCCTATCAATGTCAATACCAGATTTTCATTCAATATCTGACGGACAAGTGTACCATCCGTAGCTCCAAAAGCTTTGCGCACACCCAACTCACTGACACGTTGTTGCATGCGGCTATTACTCAGCCCGCACAGATTGAGCGAGGGTACCAGCAGGATAATGAACAAGGCAATTCCATATTGCAGATAAAGCATCGGCAAGTTGGGTCCTATATTAGACCATACGTGGTTTACGTGTGCTACAATATTATCGGGTTGTTCCATAATATCTATCTGCCTCTGTTCCAAACCGGCATTGACGTCTTTCACCCGTTTCTCGACTCCTTGTTTGATAGCAGGGAAATCATCAGGAGTACGCGCCAATACGGCAATAGTTCTGGTTCCGCTATAGCTCCACCAACCTGTTACGTCCAGTTCACCCGGATGGTACATACTCCACACCTGTGCATAAGCATCTTTGGCAGTGACAGAAATATCTTTCACGACTCCGATGATGCGTACTACCTCCCTATTCAGCAACATCTGCCGTCCCGCAGCCTCCGTCGTTCCAAACAGCTTACGGGCAACAGAAGCGGAAATAACCACTGACTGCATATCTCCTCCCCGTTCCGCCTCCGTGAAACTTCTTCCATCAAGAAACTGTAGTTTGAAGATTTTCCAGAAATCGGGATCAGTACTCATGGCATCCACTTTCAAACGGTTGTTCCCATCAGTCAGAGATACCAGCGCCACATCTGCCGTACTGAAAGCCGTACAGGCTTCCACTTCCGGAAGCGGCTGTATACACTCCTTCATAAATGCAGCCGAAGGCTTGCCAAAGTTGTTCCAATCCTTATTCTCCTTTCCCTGTACATGCATAGCAGAGAAATAAAGACAACGGCTCCGGTTCACTTCCGGTTCCAGATCGGCATATTTCGTTTGCCAGGTAATCACGATAGCCATAATCATGGTAATGGCGAAAGCCGTACCCAGTATGGATATAGTGCTCAATAATGGATTCTGCTTCAGAATCGTAAAGGCCTGACGAATAGTTTGCATCATTATATCCTTCCTTTCATTCCTTCATTTTTTCATTTGCCCCGTCATTCCACCTGGCGACCATCGAAGAAGCGTACCGTGCGACTTGTCTGTTTTGCCTGTTCTTCATTGTGGGTTACCATCACGATGGTACGTCCGTCCTCCTTATTCAACTGATGCAGTAGTTCCATTACTTCAGCACCCATCTTAGAGTCCAGGTTACCGGTCGGCTCATCGGCGAGGATTATCTCCGGATTACCAATAATGGCACGGGCCACAGCCACACGCTGGCACTGACCACCGGAGAGTTGTGTCGGCATATGACGCATACGGTGACTCAAACCTACCTTTGCCAGCACTTCTTCTGCCAAACGGCGGCGTTCTTTTGCGGATACCTTTCTATATAATAAAGGAAGTTCTACATTATCGAGCACATTCAATGAGTTAATCAAGTGGAAAGACTGAAATACAAAACCCAATTTCTTGTTACGGAAAGCAGCCAGTTCCTTATCTTTCATGCCATCCGTACGAGTACCGTCGATCTCAATAATACCACTTGTAGGAGCATCCAGCAAGCCTATAATATTCAGCAACGTAGATTTTCCGCAACCGGAAGGTCCCATAATACTGAGGAACTCACCTTTCTCTACTTCGAGGTTTACATTTTCCAATGCCACGGTTTCAATCTCATTCGTACGATAAATCTTGTTTATCTCAGTCAATTTAATCATAATGGTAAGTATTTAATTGTTATTAATTGATTCAATTCGCTATTTATTTGTTCTTCACATATATTAATCAAATGATATGCCAAAAAAGACATATACTCATTATCAGCCAATTAAGTTCACAAGCATGTGTCCGAAAATGAACACCCTGTTCGTTTTCAATTGTCCGCTTCTGTCCTATTCATCACGCAAAGCCTCAGCAGGCAATATCTTCGCTGCCCGGGTGACGGGTGCATAAGTACCCAATAAAGCAATTATGAGCAATACCACATAAGTCAGCAGGCTGACAATAAAGAAATGCGTATACGGCTGATTTTGCCAGTAATCGGGGTTTCCATCCATAGTAGGATTGGCAAAACCGGATGCATAGACACGGTGTATTGTCAATGGCAGGGAAACAACAAATGCCACCGTCACCAGCAGCCATGCCTCCGTGAGGAACTGATTGCAGATTCCTTTCCGGGTAGCTCCCATACTTCGCATCAGCCCGATGTCTTGCCTCCGTGCATTGCAACGTATCCAGAACGTGCCCACCATACCGAGAAACACGCACAGCAAGGCAAATCCCGCCAATGAATATTGCAGACGTAAAGTATTCGTCACCCCACTCTCATTTTCATATTGACGACGAATATCAGCGAAGCGTCCCAACTTCGTGAAATAGAAATTACCGACATTGAGTTGTGGAACCACTTCCGCCTTGAAGCGTTTCTCAAAAACAGCAACATCCACATTCTGCTTTAACCGGAAAGTGACCATATACATCCGTTGAATCCAGTTATGGTTTGGAATCTTGCCATTCACTTGTATCAACAGGTTACCCGGCTGTTCATTAATCCGATGTTTATAGTCCTGCAACACCCCCATCACTTCATGGAAAGTACTGTCGCCATATCGCACCCTCTTGCCCACTGCATCTGCAGTGCCAAAAAGCTCCTTTGCCATACGTTCGGATACAAACACTCCCTCACGGGCGGCACAGTCTTCGGGCAAAGACATGATCTGCCCGTTCTTGGCATCTTTCATGCCGAATGTACGGAATACATCGCCACCCTCTGCCTGCACAAACTGGTAATACTGCGAATGCACCTTCAGTGTATCATTGAAGTATTGTCCGCCATTCCACGAATTACAATTTGGGAAACTAGCATTAGTCACCAAGGCAAAACTTTCCACTTCGGGACAATTCTTTACCAAGCGGGTAATGCGATAAAGATTTTCCTGCCTGATGGCAACACTATCTTGTGCCTTGTCAAACTTACCATGCAGTTCATCATAATAATCCATATAAAGCGCGTATGCCCGTTCTTCATCATAACCGGGGTCAAGGGCAAGATTGGAAGTCAGCACATAGATAGGATCAATTACCGTCCAGAGGAAAAAGCTCACGATGACTAATTCCACAAATATCCACCCATTTTGCCGGCGCTGATTCCATAACTGGTGTCTTATTATCTTTATCATAGCATCTTAACGTTTAGAGTTCAACGATTGAATAATGTTGCGGCGCAATGCCCATATTGCAGGAATAAGTGCAGAAATGAGGTTCAACAGCACACAAAGTCCGAATGCCGTACAGAAAACCATCGGATTAAATAGCATCTCAAACGAGAGGAAAGGCGTCTTCCCGGCATCCGTATAACTGTCGAACAGGGTCAGTATCCAATCGCTTGCCGTCAGCACTATCAGATAAGAAATTAGCAAGCCAAGCAAACCACCGATACAGGTGAGCAGAAGATTCTCCCACAACACTTGCCTTATGAGGCTTCCGTTGGTAGCACCGTATGTTTTGCGTACTCCCAACTCGGAAAGGCGTTCGTCCATGCGCGAAGACATCATGCCGCTCAGGTTCATGGCAGGGATGAAAAGCAGAGCAAGCAACATATAAAGATATCCCCTCAACTCGGATGCCAGGTCAGGGGCTCCGCAAGAATTTACACGGAATGTGCTGGCCCAGTAGTCATCGGGTTGTCCCATAAGGTCATTCATATATTTAGGAGCAGCAAGATTAAATTTCCGAAAAACCTCACGCACTTCTTCCTTCAAAGCTTCTTTGTCGGTAGCAGTGGGAGCCGTCATATATATATCCGCACTACCAACCAACTTTTCGGAATTGTCCGAATTAATCCAAGAGTTAAGCGTTATTGGTATCCACAAATCTCCTACGGTAGAAGGCGTAGCGGCAGAAACATCCTCTACCACACCGCAAACCCGGTATTCCTGCGCATCCATCTTAAAGCGTCTGCCCACCACATCATCTGCAGCAAACAGCCTCCTTGCCAGACTTACCGGAACTACCACTTCCCTGCGTTTCGCATCGATATCCGCTTGTGTGAAAGGCTTTCCATACAGAAAACGAAAGGTAAAGACCTGCCAAAATCCTGCATCGGCATAAAGCGGAGTAATGCCAATAGGCTCATTATTGTCAGGAACTTCCACGTAATATTCTCGATAGCTGCCTGATGCGGCACCGATAGCGTCCAAGTGCGGCAATTCTTGTAACATTTTCACCACATCGTAACTGACGCTGGAACAATTCCAACTCTTATCATCATCCTTAGGATAAGATTTCATCATTTTCAATACGATCATCCGGTTGCGATTATATTCGGGATATATAGGCGCAAACTTCACATAAAAGATGATGAACATTGTCATGACAAGAGCTATTGAAAGCCCTGTACCCACCACATAGATGCCGGTAAAGAGACGATGCTGCTTTATCAGCGTCCAAGCTTGTTTCAGATAAAGTTTAATCATAATATTGTGTTTTATTTATTCATCACGTAATGCTTCTGTCGGTGGAATACGACCAATCTTACGAGCAGGAATATAGATCCCGATCAATACCACCGCCAACAGAATAAAGAAAACTATGAACGACACGATAAGAAAATGCTGCGTGAAATCCGTAACCCAACATTCATTAATAATCTGCCTCCAATTGTTCCCCCTCTCCAGTCCTTCTTTGACAGCATATTGCAAATAAAGCAAGCAGCCCGTCAGTGCAGCTACAAACGTCAACACCGCTCCTTCACCCATCAACAAGCGGACAATATATCCCGGCGTACCGCCAAAGGAAAGCATCACTCCCACTTCTTCGCGGCGAGTACGTGTCTGTAACCAAAAAGTACCGATAACACCCAAGCAAAGATTAATTAAAAAGAATGCCGCCATTGCCAGATTACGCCGATACATCGGCGTAACATCATAAGACTCATTTTTCGTTATCAATGCTTCATAAGACCGGACGTTACGGGCAAAAAGATTACCGGCCCGCAACTCTTTCACCATCCACGGTTGAAAATCATGCAAGAAACGCTTCATACTCACATTCTCTTTCAGACAAAGCAATATCCGCATATCATCGTAAGCATCTTCCATATCGATAGATATCAAAGGACGAAAAATGACAGGAGCCGGACGGGAGTCACTGGTTGCCTTAAAGTTTCCCACTACACCAATAACCGGCGAATAAATTGTATCATTCCCCTCTCTGGACCAACAACGCTTATTACCCGCATTTTTAGTGTGGAACAAATGTTCAGCCGTATTTTCAGTCATTACGATGTCATTTTCCGTATAGTCATAGTCCGATAATTCGGCCGGTGTCCTGCCTCGTCCGGAACGAAAACCATAAGTTTCGAAGAAATTCGTATGAGGTATAAATTCCATAATCATTACCGGCAAATCCAATGTGTCACCTTCCGCACGAATAGATGTATTGGCATTCCCCGTAGAATTGGGATAAGCGAAACCCAATACCGGAGTAGCCGATTCTACGCCGGGATAGTCCTTAACCAGTCGCGTCAGATTGAAGTAAGATTTCATAATCATGGCCGAATCCTCAGCCTCTTCATCATAACCGGGCGCTTGTGGCTGCAAGGTACTGAGAGTAACAAGACAAAGGCGGTCGGTGTCATAGCCTAAAGGAATACTGCGGTCATACGTCGTCACGATAACCGGGTCAAGGATAATCCACGTAACAATACTGACCAGAATCAATTCCGCCAGTAACCAGCCATTACGGCGACGGCGTGCCCACAGGTTCTTTAATATAAGTTTCAGCATATTCTTTATCTTTTTTCATTCAATGAATACACAATCGGCTTCCGCAGTGCATACCATGCCGGAATCAATGCTGATAATAAATTCAGCAAGATACAGAACAAAAGAGCAACAACAAATACCGCCGGGGCAAACAGCACCTCACCGGAAACCAGCACATTCACTCCTTCCGGAACCGGTTCGGCCCAGTCTTCCAATATCATAAATACCCACTCACGACAAGTATACAGGGCGAACCACGCCAACAATAATCCCAATACACCACCCAACAATGTCAATAAGAGGTTCTCCCACATCACTTGTGAAAGTAATCCGCCACGGTCGGCACCGAATGACTTACGCACTCCCATCTCCGACAAGCGGCTTTCCATACGACTCGCTATCATTCCGCTCAAATTCAAGGCAGGAACCAGCAGGAGCACCAGCAATATTAAAAGGAGATAACGTATCTGTGCCCATGCACCGGTTGTCATACTAGGATAAGATTTAAACAATCGCTGCAAATGGGAAGTAGGTTGCTCCCAAAGATTCACCTGCCATTCATCCGCATGCAACAGATTTTCCTTACGGACAATTTCCTGAATTTCGGCACGCAACGCTTCGGCTTGCGCATCGTCCTTTACAAGAAAAGTAACACCAAATGCACCTAAATAAGGTATTCCATAATTGGAGTCACGATATTTAGGAATTACACTATAAGGAATATAGACTTGAGCGTATGAATCCGAAGTCAGATAACTTGCACTACGCACAACACCACAAACGCGATAATTGACATAATCCAAACTGAATGAGCGTCCCACCACACCTTCGGCCGTGTCAAACAGACGACGAGCCAATTCTTCTGTTATGACAGCCGTACAGATACCGCTTTCAAGGTCGGACGTAGTAAAAGGCTTACCTTCCGAAAAATTAAATGGATAGATGCGAAAGAAATTCGGGTCAACCAACTTTAAACTTACTGTAAAATCCCCACTGCGGTCGACCGGTTGAATATAATTGTCATCTGACCTGTTATTCATGAACCCCGAAACAACCTCAGCATTCTTCAACGGATAAAACCACTCTTGTAATGCCTGATAAGAAACGGCCCATTGAAAAGTCTGTTTATTCTGCTCCGTTCCTTTTTGAAAGCTTGCAGAAGTCAGATAAAGCGTTTGCATGCGATTCACCTCCGGATAAACCGGAGCTACTTTAACGTAGTAAATCACAGCAACAATCATGGTCATAGCAATAGCCAGCCCTGTACCGACTATATAAAGGGTACTGAAAAGCGGATTCTGCTTCAACAAGACCCATGCTTGCTTCAAATAGATTTTTACCATCCCTGAATATATTAAGTTATTTGTCTACTCGTGATGCAATGCTTCCGCCGGTTGCTCTTTCATAATCCAGCGTGCCGGCACCGCAATGCCCAATACAATCATCATTGCGAGAGTTCCCAATGAAATAGCAAAATCCACAATCCAGCGACCTGCCGTATAAGGAACTTTAGTACTCAATAAATCCATGTGATGGAAATTGAACACGATAATAATGATAGGAATCAACGCCAGTAACAGAATTAATAATCCCTCCGTATTGAGCCAGAATACAACCCGCCCCTTCGACGCACCGACAGCCATACGCAATCCCGTTTCCGAACGGCGTGCCTGTGTACGCATCCAGAAAGTCCCGGTAACGCCGAAAAACACATTCAGCAACAAGAAGGCGACAATGAGTTGTACCATTTGCCAATCCGTTATCACATAATCTATACGATCGGCACGCATTTCTTTAAAACCTGTTACAGCATTTACATAGATATTGCCGGACGTCAACCGTTCACCCAAAGAAGCAAGCCATTCTTCCATCTCAGTCTGTGTCATGTCACGCTTCATGCGTAGCGAATATTCCAATGAAGAAGGACGATACCACTCGAAAAGCTCCTCCATCGTAGAACCGGAAGCTTTGATATAAAACGTGGGAGTAGCCGGTTCAAAATCATTCTCACGAATAGTAGGGGCAACAGCCAGTACAGGCGTCCCGTCCAATTCGCCGGTATTTACCAACCGCCCGCGCGGTTCCTTCCCACCGAAAAATTTCTGCGCTACCTTCTCCGTCAGGATAACCTCATCTTTTGCCGGATTTTCCAGTTCGCGGATATGTTTTCCATTCACGTCATGAATGCCGAAAACTTCAAAGAAACCGACATCACCCAGTTGGCGGTGCAAAGATTCCGAATAAGCATTGACGCTATCCGCACCTGCCGGTTCAACGCTCGTCCACGAATTTCCCTGACTGTAGGGGCAACTGTAAAAGCTGCATCCCACAGCCTCCACCTCACCGGTATTCATCAGTCGTCGAGTCAATTCCGTGATACGTTCCCAACATTTGGCTCCACGCTCGTCCTCCCCTGTATAACCTTCGTTATCAGATTCCATTTCCTCCAGATGAAGCCGCCAGCAACGATCGATGTTATAACCTAAAGGCTCATTATAAAGAGTGTATTTACTATACCCGCCATCCGTAATCATAAAGACAGCCAGTAAAACCAATGCCAGTTCGGCAAATATCCAGCCATTCTGTTTGCGCTGGTTCCATATCAGAGTGATAAGATGACGTATCATGGTTTATTCTTGATTGTTCAACGATTTGACAATGTTATACTTTCCGGCACGCCAGGCAGGAATGCCGGCACATAGCAGGTTCAGCAGGAAGATGAAAAGCAAAGTCACCAGAAATGTTTCCGGACGTATCAGCATCTCCGCGTTGAATTCCGTACCTGACGGAAAGAAGATATCACGTGTCAGTAACAAGACACCGATGGAGAACATCAGTCCGAATATACCACCGATGAAAGTAATTATGAGATTCTCATCGAGGACCTGACGGAAAACATTACCTGCACTCGCTCCAAACGCTTTACGAACACCTATCTCTGCACGCCGTTTACGAAAGTTAGCCAGTGTAATGCCAATCATATTGAGCGCCGGAAGCAGCAATAGGAAAAACATGAAACTGCCTTGTTGCAAAACCCAATTGCTATAGGGAATTTCATTAACAAAACCGCTATTATTGGTAACCAACAGATCCAGATTAGTCATCGGTCCGTTAAAGAAACTGACAGCATATTCCGACGTATTCGTATTCAGTTGTTTGGTAACCTTGTCCACCTCTGCACGGATAGCGGTAAAATCATCAGTGTCATGTGCCAGCATCACAACATTAAAAGGACCTACCAGCCCCTCATACACATTGGCAGCCGTCTCCATAGCAGCACTCGAATTATAGGGCAACCATACATCCGAATAGGCGTAACGGGCAGTACGAGGTACATCTTTCACCACACCACATACCGTGTATTCTGTCCGATTAACAAGTAATCTCTGTCCCTTTACCTCCGTCTTACCGAAGAGGCGGCGTGCCAGTTTCTCACTGATAACTGCCTTACGAATGCCACTTTCATTGTCTTCGCATGTAAAAGGAGCGCCATTCAGAAATGTGTAATCGAATATTTTCCAAAAACGTTCGTCTGTATAGGTAGCCCGGTATTTTGTAAAGGTACGTTTGGCAACGGAACTAACGGATACCGTGTTACGGGTATAGCCACTCACCTCCTGCGGGGTTTTCAGATTATAGAAAAGCTCACGTACCACACGTTTTCCCATTCCTCCATTATTCCAGTTCCCATCATTACTTTTCATGAAAGAACGGGTTGCAATTATGTGCAACATACGACTACGCTCTGTCTCCGGTGCATACTCTGCCAGGCGCACCTGTATCACAAGAATAATCATCATTACAGCAGTTATAGCCAATGCTGTTCCGGCAATAGAAAGTCCGCTAACCAACGGATTTTCTTTCAGCAGACTCCACGCTTGCTTCAAATATATCCTCAACATATCTTTCTTATTTTCAAGCTATAAGTTACAAGCCACGAGTGCTGCAACCCTCACCCCAAAAGGTACTTGTAACTCGTAGCTTGTAGCTAATTCAACTTCAGTTTATTCTTATTTTTATACTGGCTCATGTCGCTCACCACCACCTGGTCACCCGGCTGCAAGCCACTGATAACTTCAACAAACTCAAAGTTGCTATCACCCAGTTGCACTTTACGTTTCACGATTTCTTTATCAGAGTCACACACAAAGAGATCATACTCGCCACGTCCTACATAATAAGAAGCATTGGCGATACGCATCACATCTTCTTTCACGGCATTCATCACATATACATCCGTCTTCAATCCCGAACGCAAACGACGGTTATTATCCTCATTCAGTTGTACAGTGAAAGAAATCACTCCGTTTTTTGACAACGGCGTCACACTGCTGACCGTACCTTCCAGTTTCTCACTGCCAATCTTCACAATCGCTTTGCCACCGGCGGCCACACGGTCACCATACGTATCTGCTATTTCACCTTCCACCTTGAAATGGCTAAGATCAGAAATCACGGCAAGCTGGCTTCCCTGAGAAACCTGTGCACCGATTTGGTTATTAATATAGGTAAGGATAGCTTTGCGCGGAGAACGAACCTGTGCATCATCCAGCGTTCGCTTCATCTCGGCAAGGCCTTTGCGGAAGATGCTAAAATCCAACTCCTGAACTTTATATTCGGCAGCAAGCACTTCTTTCTCATTATCATATTGTTGTTTCAGCTGTTCGTATTCCAACTGGGCTACGTTATAGCTAAGTTCTGCCTGGCGCACTTTATCCGTAGTTCCCGAACCCAGGCTATCAAGATATTGCTCATTACGCAACTCCACTTTCTTGCGATTCAACTGCATGGCGGAAACCTTAATCTTCATAGACAGGTCGTTCAGTTTGGTCTGGTTGTTCACGCGCAACTGATCCAATTTGTAGCTACGCATCTGCTCTTCGTCTAACAATTTTTTATAGTCTGTCTCTACACTCTGCAAGTCAAGTTTCAAGATCGGCGTACCTACATCCACACTATCGCCACCTTTCTTATATATCTCGACGATACGGGTATTGATAGGAGAGTTGATAATCTCCTCGAAAGCCGGCACCACTTTTCCGGATGCACTTACACTGACTTCAATCGTGCCTTTATCTACTGTGGAAAGTACCAGGTCTTTTGCTTTCACTCCCGTACGCATCAATGAAATGAGTACGCTGATAACGACTATACTTGCCACGCCGATGCCTCCGTAACGGATAATTTTCTTGTTGCGTTCTTTGTTACGCACTGCTTTTGGTATTTCTCTGTCCATGTTGAATATTGAGTTATTTATTATTTTATAAGTTTTCAGCCTTCGCCCGCTTTCAAAAACGAACAGGCATATTATTCACATTATTTATATATACTAAATGCGTGCCAAAAACGTAAATAGCTGAAAACAAGAAGATAGAGAAAAAAGAAGGGTGTCCGATATCGAACACCCTGTACATTTTCGGATAAATCAATAAGCCTTTGAATGGCAACGAAGCAAGCTAATTTCAAAGATACTAAAAGCTAATTTCGAAGATACTAGAAACTAATATCGGAGTGCCTACAAACTAATATCACGGATACTAAAAACTATTCTTACCACAAATATTTTTCTTTCTTACAACAGATATAAAAGTATCATACAATAATTATATAAGTTTCTTACAACAGATATTGTAAGAATAATAATTAGGAAATTAATTATTAGTTGGATGCGGTACGGAGATTAATAATTAGTGGAATAGAATCTAATCCGTAGCAAGTAGATTCTATTCCCCTTTTATGCCAATCAGAAATACCTGTTATCTCAGCCTCAACCTATCTCCCACTTCAGGAATATATTCATCATCTTTCCGGTTCATCTTATACAGGTTCTTCAACCGTATACCGTACTTTTGCGAGATGGTATGCATGGAGTCGCCATCTTTCACGATGTAAACAGTATGCCGCTTAGAAGCTTTCTTTTTCTTACCTTTCAGATAGATGATATCACCCGCCTCCAACGTATAATCCTTATGCAGGTCATTGTACTTCACAAGCTTCTTCCAACTGATATCGAACTCCTTGCCCAATAAGCGGAAAGTATCACCGTCACGAGCTACGATATAGGCTATATCATTAGCTATATATACCTGATGCGGATTAGCCAGCCAGGGTTTCTTCTTCAGTTCTTTCTCCCAATTACGGTTTTCACGATTACTCATACCGCGACTATCATACTTATAAAGTTCATAATCCTCTATAATCGTTATCAAACGGTTCGCATAAGAGGGATCAGTAGCATATCCGGCTTTCTTCAAACCACGTGCCCAACCTTTATAGTCCGTAACCTTCAAATCGAACAGGAATGCATAACGTGCACCCCGCTTCAGAAAAGCAGAATGATCTTCATAAGAATCTCTGGGATTACTGTAAGCCCGAAAACATTCATTGCGGGCATCGTCATCATGACGCACTGTGCGTCCACGCCAGTTACTACCGCACTTAATACCGAAATGGTTATTACTTTTGCGTGCCAATGCACTTTGTCCGGCACCACTTTCAAGAAGTCCCTGAGCCAGAGTAATACTGGCAGGTATCTTGTGTTCCTTCATTTGTTGTACGGCAAGCGGAGCATACTTCTCTATATATTCCACGTAACGGGCATTCTTGCGCTGCGCTTGAGCGGCAACGGTACAAACCAGAAGTGCCAGGATTGCAGTGAGTCTGATAGCGTTCATTCTATTCATAGCAATATAAGTTGAGGTACAAAAATCTTAAAAAGAATTGGAATTACCAATCTCTTTTCTAACTTTGTAACATTAATTACAATATACATCACTGCCTTATGAAAGATTTGACCTTACAAATTGACATTAAAATATACGATTATAGTGAATTAAATGATGCCGACCGCCAACTCATAGATTCAGCGCGCGAGGCTACCCGGCGTAGCTATGCCCCCTATTCACACTTTTCAGTAGGCGCCGCTGCACGGTTGGCAGACGGTACAGTTGTCACAGGTACCAATCAGGAGAATGCAGCTTACCCGTCAGGACTTTGTGCCGAACGTACCACTTTATTTTATGCAAACTCCCAATATCCTGACCAGGCAGTAGAAACTCTTGCCATTGCCGCATGCAATGAACGGGATTTCCTGGATGATCCGATTCCTCCCTGTGGTGCATGCCGCCAGGTAATGCTTGAAACGGAAAAACGATTCAAGCATCCCATGCGCATTTTACTTTTCGGGAAAAAAGGTATCTATGAAATGAAGAATGTAGGTGCTTTGTTACCTCTATCATTCGACGCATCTTCCATGGAGTAATCCTTCTGATTTATTTAGTTTCTTTCTCTATCCATTTACTGACCATCCTGCGTAACTCAAGTGGCGAAACAGGTTTGGTCAAAAAGTCATTGCAACCCACATTGAGTGCCAATGCCCTATCATCGTCGTAAGCAAATGCCGTAAGTGCAATGATGGGTACCCGGGCACCGCCTTCCCTTAACATAACGACTGTATCTATTCCGTTCATACCCGGCATCTTCATATCCATAAATATAAGATCAGGAGATTGAGTATTGAAAAGCTCTATAGCCTCATTACCATCATGTGCCCTCAGCAGACGATAATCCTTCCTGAGAAGTGCCTCGATCAATAAATAGTTGCTGTCTATATCCTCGGCCACCAGAATCAGAGGTTTATAATTTCTTGAGATGATCTTTATAACCTGGTCACCACCCTTTGTTACAGTATCCGAGTCCAATGAGGCATCAAGCGTATATGGATGTGTGAACCAGAAACACGAACCTTCTCCTTCACGGGATTCTACTCCAATCTCTCCTCCCATTCGCTCTACCAAACTCTGGCATATAGACAATCCAAGACCGGCACCTTGCGAGAATGAGTCGAGTTTTACAAAACGATTGAAAATCTCATGCTGCTGTTCAGCAGGAATACCCTTACCGGTATCCGTCACACAGAAACGCACCTGAGTGTCATTTTCCAATCTATAGGAAAGAGTAACCGATCCCTTGGTCGTAAATTTTAAGGCATTCGTTACGAAATTAGAGAGTACTTGCATGATTCGGTTCTTGTCAGCATCAATCATTATCTGTGGCGAGCTTTCGTCAAAACGCAGTACAACCGCTTCCTCATGTTTTTTGTGTGAACAAGTGGAAATTACCTCACGGCAAAGTCGGGGCAAATCCACCCTTGTTATAATGAGTTCCACCGTACCGGCCTCTATTTTAGAAATATCCAATATGTCAGAAATAAGGTTGAGCAACAGCTCGTTGTTCTCCTCTACTAAAGACATATACGATTCACGCTCATCATCATCGGCTTCGGCAAGCAAGCTTGAGAAGCCCACAATAGCATTCAGAGGAGTACGTATTTCGTGGCTCATATTAGCAAGGAATGCCGATTTTAGCCTATCTGATTCTTCTGCTTTTTCCTTAGCCTGAATCAACTCCAATTCTACCTGCTTACGGGTGGTGATATCAGTAGCCAATTCCATGATTGCCCATCGTCCGTCGAGCCACTTAATCGCCATACTCTGAATGGTATACCAGCGTTCGGTAACGGGATTGTAGTCTTCCCAGAAATGAACACCTGTGAACTTACGGTTGGCATCAAGCAACTGTGGTTTCGGGCAATGCGCACACAAACCGTTCAATCCTGCATTCAGCATTTTCCAGCATTCAGCATTTTCCGAAACCTGTCCGGCTTCTTCGCGGAAAGGTTTGTTTGCAAAGAGTACCTTCTGTATATCATAATCGCAAACAAAAATATTGGCATTGATGTTATCCAATACTTTTTGCATAGTTCGTTGAGACAATTGCAGAGACGTTTCTACCTGCCAGCGTTTTGTAGCAGTGGATACAATTTGCGATATTTGACTCATTAACTCCACGTCCTTTTCATCCCACTGCTTATTCCAGCAGAAGTTAAATGACAGGAAACCGAAATGCACCCCTAACTGCGACAGAGGAAAAACGGCTATAGCTTTTACGCCTTGTACCTCGAGCATCTGGGTAATAAAGGGGTCGAGCGAATAGATATCGGACGTACAGATGATATGATTCTTTTCAAGCATGTCAAACCACGGCTTTCCCGCTTCAATGGTCATACTCCGCAGATAATCTATGGCCGGCTCGATACCATCGTTGCACCATTCGTTGGTGCAACCGTATGTGACCCCGTCAAGATGGTTTTCCCATGTTGCCAACCGGTCAACACCTGTATAACGGCCTATTTCAGCAAGTGCCATATTCATGGCTGTAGGTATGTCCGGTTCCAGTTGTAATATTTGCAACACTTTTATGAATAATGCCTGCCGCCGGTTGGTTGCTTCCAGATTTTCTTGAATGGCAATCAGGTCCTTAGATTTTTCTTCGACCATTTGTTCAAGCCGGTTACGGTACTGTTCCAGTTCCATGCCGACTCCTTCTTGTTCGGAATCAGTAGATTTCATACGAGATTTATTGAGATAAATTAAATATAATGATTGATTGTTCTCTGACGAGATTACATCCTATATTTTGCAAATATATGGTTTTATTTGGCAAACATGTGGTTTTATTCTACAATTTAAAGAAATCTTCTTAAAAACGGCATTCTACCTTAAAGTCTAATAATCGAAGGCTTATCGAAATACTCATAATATCCCCTTTTGGATAGTAATATTGCAATATCCCAAAGAAATACTTATCTTTGCGCCCACTAACTAATAATTACTACGATGAGAATTTCCAAGTAAAGACAAACATTTCGGTAAACATCACTTTTTACATGCTTTATAATTCAGAACGCTGAGCATCACAAACGTGAATGTTTAGCCAATACTGTGTTTGTCTATTCCCCTCCACAATTGAGATTTTATTGTATCCAAAGCACTTTTGGGTACAGTGTATTCACCTCTTTAAACACAGTATTTACCATGAGTATTATTATCAGAGACCTTAGCTATGTCCATTCCGACAAAGAAATCTTATTCCAACATTTGAACCTTGTTATCAACCCGGGAGACAAAATGGCACTGACCGGAAACAACGGTTGCGGAAAATCCACTTTAATGCGGATTATTGCAGGTGATTTATCTGCTACAACCGGAACGGTCAGCCACCCGGAACATCTCTATTATGTACCTCAACATTTCGGGCAATATGATGACCGGACCATTGCACAGGCTTTAAGAATAGATGGCAAACTGGAAGCCTTGCATGCCATTCTGAACGGAGATGTATCTGAAAAACATTTCACCACACTGAATGATGACTGGAATATTGAAGAACGTGCCCAAGCTGCCTTGTCGGCCTGGGGAATGGATGGCATTCCCCTCTCCCGTCTGATAGATGGATTAAGCGGGGGAGAAAAAACACGTATCTTCCTTGCCGGCATGGAATTGCACTCACCTGTTGCTATTCTGCTGGATGAGCCAACCAACCATCTGGATGCAACAGGACGGCAACGGGTATACGATTTCGTACGACGCACTCCGGCCATTGTACTTGTTATCAGCCATGACCGTACCCTACTAAACCAGTTACCTGCCATTTGTGAATTAACCTCTAACGGACTAGCTTTCTATGGCGGCAATTACGATTTCTTTAAGGAACAAAAAGGAATCCAACTGAATGCCCTGCAAGAACAACTGGAAGAAAAGCAAAAAGCCCTGCGGCTTGCCCGGAAAACTGCCCGTGAATTGGCGGAACAAAAGGCAAAACAGAATGTACGGGGTGAAAAGGCTGCCATTAAGAAAGGCATTCCCCGCATTATGATGGGTGCTATGAGAAACAGGGCGGAAGTAAGTACTAATAAACTAAAAAGTGTACATACCGAGAAAGCTGAAAAATTACAGCAGGATATGCAAAACATAAAAAGTAATCTTCCCCTTGCAGATAAATTAAAAACAAATTTCAATGCCTCCACTCTGCATGAAGGTAAGATATTGGCTACTGCAAAAGAAATAAACTTTCAATATCCGGATGCTCCCCAATCCATGTGGACAACACCATTAAGCTTTCAGTTACGGAGTGGCGACCGCTTCTATATTGAAGGCAATAACGGCAGTGGTAAATCTACATTGCTAAGGCTGATTTGCGGCGAACTCGCTACCGTCAGCGGAACACTTGATCGCATTGATTTCAGCACTGTTTATCTGGATCAGGAATACTCTCTTATCCATAATGAATATAGTATTCTGGAACAGGCGGACCATTTCAACCATCGTCATCTACCGGAGCATGAACTGAAAACAATATTGAACCGTTACCTTTTTCCAGTAGCTACATGGAACAAGCCTTGCAAATTGCTTAGTGGTGGAGAAAAGATGCGTCTCTCTTTTTGTTGTCTGATGATTGCAGATAATACCCCGGATGTTTTCATACTGGACGAACCGACCAATAATCTGGATATTGAAAGCATCGAGATTATTACGGCAACCATCCGGGACTATACAGGAACGGTGATTGCCATATCACATGATAAGGAATTCCTGAAAGAAATAAACTGTAAATCATGGATCAGATTATAGAATAACCCGGTCAAGCCCATAAAAAAGAAATGATTCTAAAAGAGAATTTCTAATGAAAGGAAAAAGAAAAGAGTGATAAAGTGGTGAGGTGATAGAGTGATAAATTATCATTTATCAAAATAATCATGTACTTTTGTATTCCGGAATAAGTAACTTAACAGGTTTACAGATATGATACAAATTCGCCCCAGCCAGCTTTCAGATTTAGACTGCCTGATGGAGATATTCAATCATGCCCGCAAATTTATGGCATCTGTAGGAAACGGAAACCAGTGGATCAATGGCTACCCACAACGCGAGTTGATTGCCAAAGAAATCACCGACGGACATTGCTATGCATGTGAAGATGAGCATGGAAAAATCGTCGGCACATTCTGTTTTGTTCCGAGTCCCGATCCCTTTTATGCCATTATCGAAGACGGAGCCTGGTTGAATGATGATTCCTATTATGTGATTCACCGCATCGCCTCCGACGGAAGTTACAAAGGTATCGGCGATATCTGTTTAAACTGGTGCGCCAAGCAACATCCTAATTTACGTGCGGACACACATAAAGACAATATTATCATGCAAAATCTGCTCACAAGAAATGGCTTTATCCGCTGCGGAATCGTGTATGTATCTAATGGAACAGCAAGAATCGCATATCAAAAGATAGTCTGAACAATAATTGCCTTCACATAAATCTGTTATACACAGAATAAATAATCAAAAAACAGAAAAATCATAGAATAATGGAAGATACGGAGAAACAAAAACCTACGCAGTGGTTCGTCTTTTTTAAAGACCAACTGCTGCTGAAAAAGGAGAAAACAGAAAAAGGAGAAATAAAATACAGAGTACCTTACGGTACAAAACTACCGTTAAATCCCGGTGCAGGTAGTACGATTCACGAAGTATTTCTACCTACGGATGAAATGGTACACGCATTCGCCATCGAACAACTCGTTGTGGAAACGGAAGAATGGGTTATGGTCAATCTCCGGGGTTCCTATGAATATATCACCTTGGATGAATATAAAGCTGCCGGAAAAGCATATCAGATATTGTATTGGGACCAACACAGCCGTTTTTGTCCTGCATGTGGTATGCCTACGGAACACAAGACACCTATCATGAAGAAGTGCCCTTCGTGTGCCTATGAAATATATCCGCCTATTTCTACAGCTATCATCGTATTGATACGTCGCGGAGAAGAAATCTTACTGGTACATGCCCATAACTTCCGCGGAACATTCTATGGCTTGGTAGCCGGTTTTCTTGAGGTAGGGGAAACTCTGGAACAATGTGTACAACGTGAAGTAATGGAAGAAACCGGATTGCGAGTGAAGAATATCACTTATTTCGGCAACCAGCCCTGGCCCTATCCCAGCGGGCTAATGGTAGGTTTTATTGCCGATTATGAAAGTGGAGAAATCAAGTTGCAAAAAGACGAACTCAGTGCCGGAGCATTCTATTCGAAAGAAAATATGCCGGAAATTCCACGAAAACTGAGCATAGCACGAAAGATGATAGACTGGTGGCTAAGCAATAATTAAAAGACGAAAAACATTCAAATAAAAACAGATTGCGGAGGACATGCATTCAACAAACGAACAACTACGAATGAAACGACTCTCATTCACATCAACCAATTAGCATGCAACCGCAATCTGTATATCTTCTCATCTCCCGGTCATCCGACCTTCATCAAATCATTCTAAATATATCCATCAGAAACAAAAGAGGATAATGGCAATTTATATCAACTGGTGCTTTCACTATTGAAAACGTTCTTACGCCACTAATTGCCAAAATCCCCTTTTACCATCCTGATGGCTATTAACTAAGGTTTAGGTTAGGTTCATACGTTGCATATAAAACGGCATTTAACAGAGAATGATTTCAGAGTTGACTTAAAGAAAGCAAAAGAACCTTAAAGCGGAAAGAATGTCCACGCTAACGGATAAAAAACAGAAAAGGTGCAACCCTTCGCAGGATTACACCTTCCCTTCTGCCTATCAGCAGTTTATCTTTCTCAAATACCGAGTGACTTGCGTACTGCTACCACCTTCTCTTCTGCTTCCGCATCAGCACTGGCATAGCATTTCGGGCAACCCATTTCACCCTTCACCTCAATATAGAACTTAATTTTCGGTTCAGTACCCGACGGACGAACAGAAATCTTTGTACCGTCTTCTGTGAAGTATTGCAGCACATTTGAAGCTTCCGGCATATCCAGTTCACTAACCTTTCCCTGGGCATCAGTAATCTTCAACGTCTTATAATCCTTAATCAGTTTAACAGGTGAACCTCCGATTTCCTTCGGCGGGTTAGCACGGAAATTATCCATCATGGCTTTGATTTCATCTGCACCGCTCTTACCGGGTTTCACTACGTTTACAGTCGTTTCTTTAGAGAAACCATACTCTACGTAGATATCCATCAGCACGTCATACAATGTCTTGCCCTGGTCCTTAGCCCATGCACAGATCTCAGCAAGCAGTGAGCAAGCAGAAACGGCATCTTTATCACGAACAAAGTCTTCTGCCAGGAAGCCATAACTCTCTTCACCACCACCAATGTATTGCTGTTTACCTTCGCTCAAACGGATTTCACGTGCGATCCACTTAAAACCAGTGTAGCAATCACGCATTTCAATCTTATTCTTATCAGCTACAGCCTTAATCAGTTCAGTAGTTACAATGGTCTTCACAATGAAGTCATTCGGCTGCATCTTACCCATTGCAATACGGTTCTTGATGATATAATACAGGAAGATCAGACAAGTCTGGTTACCATTGATAAGTACCCACTCACCCTTATCATCTTTACAAGCCATCCCTACACGGTCAGCATCGGGATCGCTGGCCATTACGATATCAGCATCGATTTTCTTCGCCAAAGCGATAGCCATAGAAAGTGCCTCAGCATTTTCCGGATTTGGAGATACCACTGTCGGGAAATTACCATCCTTCACCATCTGCTCGGGTACACAATTTACATTTTCAAATCCCCATTCTTTCAGAGAGGCAGGAATCAAAACACGACCTGCACCATGCAGCGGAGTATAAACAATGCTGAGATCTTTCTGACGCTTGATCACTTCCGGATCGATAGAAATGGAATGAACCATATCCAGATAGATCTTATCCACATCAGCACCGATAGTCTGAATCAGGTCTTTGTTACCTTTAAACTTAATGTCGGCAACAGTCACCTTATTTACTTCATCGATGATAGCGGTATCGTGCGGAGCAAGTACCTGTGCACCATCATCCCAATAAGCCTTATAACCGTTGTACTCTCTCGGATTGTGGCTTGCAGTGATATTAATACCACTTTGGCAACCGAAGTGACGGATAGCAAAAGAAACTTCCGGTGTAGGACGCAAATCATCGAAGAGATATACTTTGATACCGTTTGCCGAGAAGATATCTGCAGAAATCTGAGCAAACTTGTCGCTGTTGTTGCGGCAGTCATAACCTACCACCACAGAAATCTGCTCTTTATCCTTGAAGCACTTGTTCAGATAGTTAGAAAGTCCCTGTGTAGCAGCACCTACCGTGTAAATATTCATACGATTGGTTCCTGCGCCCATGATGCCGCGCAAACCACCCGTTCCGAATTCCAAATCCTTATAAAAGCAATCTATCAGTTCGGTTTTATCTTCGTTCTCCAACATGCGTTTCACTTCCGCCTGAGTTTCGGCATCGTATGCCGGGGTGAGCCATCTCTGGGCTTTCTCAGTTACCTGTTTGATAAGTTCCTGATTCTCCATATAATTATTGTTATTTTAGAGGTTAAAATATATCTGTTATTTGTAAGACACAAATGTAGGCGAATAAGTTCAAATATCCTACATTTTCATGAAAGATTTACACTGTATTGTACAGATTTCACAGGAGAAATGAAGTTCCTGTGAAATCTGCAACAGGGCATTATTCCGGCATTTTATAGCGGTCACCGGTTTGTTTAACATACTCTTCCAGGAATTCTTTCGGGTATCCGGGACGTATCACACCTGCCGGCTGACCGATGGAATTACGTTCGAACTTACCATCTTTCATACGCTTCACTACACCATCATTGTATTTTACGATAAGGAATTCGCCCAAACGTTTCCAGGTATCAAGAGTGCTTTGTGCAGTCATATTTGTATAGTTAGTCAGGAATGCTTTTGCTTGGGCAGGATCTTTGGCATATAGTTTGGATGCCGCTGATTCAATACCTTCCTGCGCATCATTGAAAGTCGTTTCCATCTCCGACTGGCTTGCACGTACATCCTCAATCATCAGATCATAGCGAGGATAAACCATATTCGCCACCCAATTGAAAATCCAGAAAGAAGAATTCCATGAGAAAGTGATATAGTCGGCGCCATCTACGCGTGAGTAGCATACAGGCACTTTATCCGTGCAGCAATATACAGGTGTGAACACCGTCATGTTGGCGTCATCCGTACCGAACCAAAGTACACCACCGATAGCGTCGGGCATAGAAGAACGCATCTGAGATACAAAGACAAAACCGGACTGCTGGGTAGAAATAGGACGTTCATTAAAATATTCCTGATCGTTCACCTTGAAAGAAAGTGGAGAAAGACGATAAGGCGTGTGGTAAGGGCCTGCACCGAAATCCTTGCTAATATCCAGCGGAGTACCTTCATAATGGTCGCGCATGGCATTCTTCACATCCTGTACGGAGATTTTGCGGTTTGCTTTCAGATAAAGCGGCATTGGCTGATCGGTTTTACCTTCTATATACGGAAGAAATTCTTCTCCACGGTCGGTAAACATATTGAAATAGCTCCATACACGGGCTTCACAGTAGCGACGTGCACCGAAATCCAGAGGAGCGTATGCATCTGCAAAACTGAAATCCTTATTCACGCCGGTAAAGTAACCTTTTTCGCGGGCAAAAGAAATCACATCGGAAGAATAAAGGCAATTATTCTTGTCGTTCATATCGAACTGATGGATACGGGACTGGTTGGCATGAGCAGAGATGCAATCATCCGGGATACGTACAGCTACCCATACGGCACCACGCACACCAGGGCCTTTACCTATCATTTCCATAATCCAGACCTCATTAGGATCGGCAATAGTGAAAGACTCACCACTGCTGTAATAGCCGTATTCCTGTACAAGATCGGTCATCACCTTAATGGCTTCACGGGCAGTACGGGCACGTTGCAATCCCAGGTAAATCAGACTACCGTAATCAATAATACCAGTAGTATCCACCAATTCCGGACGACCTCCAAAAGTAGTCTCGGCAATGGTAAGCTGGAATTCGTTGATGTTACCAATAACATTGTAAGTCTGGCGAGCTTGCTCTATCCGGCCCAGATATTTGCCGGTATCCCACTCATGCACATCCATCAGAGTGCCTTTCTTATGTACACCGGCAGGATAATGATATAACTCACCGAACAACCCGTAGGAGTCGGCAGAATAAGAAACGATGGTAGAACCGTCTGTAGAGGCATTTTTACCTACAATAAGATTGGTACAAGCCAATGCATTTGCCACGGCTACTACCATACCTAAGACGGAAAGAGTCAGTCTTTTACTTTTCATACTTCAGTTATATTAATTATTAAATCAAATGTCGCATACAAGCAGCTACCTACCAAGTCCGTATCAACTCCGTACCAACTCCGTGTCAAGTCCGTAGTTATAGACACGGAGATGGTACGGAGATGACAAAGTTCAGACACAGGGTTATTTACCAGACAAACTCAAACTTTTCTGTTGTCTGATTCCCGCATCCATCCGTTACAGTCATTTCCACAACATGCTTGCCTCCCTTTTTTACATGATTCGGGTCGAGCTTGCACACCAGATTCCCACTGATAGAATTGGGTTTACCAAACAAGGCATACTTGCCATCTATGGTTCCGCAGTAACTGCTGATACCAGTCTCTTCATCTTTTGCTTTGAATACGATACGCCCTGTACTTCCCCATTGTTTCGGATTAAGCGGAGTAATTTTAGGCGGTACGGTATCAATGGCAACAGTGTAAGTACCCAATTCACGGATAGTAGTTTTCATAAAACCATCTTCATATCTGCCACCGATATTATACTTCTTGCCACGGCTGCTCACACCTGCCACGTAATATTTCGTCGTATCTTCTAACGGACGATGACGCAGTCCGATACTCAATTCGCAACGGCCATGCAGAGGTATGCGTGTATCATTCAACTGATAGGTGAAAGCGATATCCCCACTATCAGCCCGTACAGTATAATTCAGGTATGCGTCGTCATAGAGCATACCTCGGGGGATGATCAGATTCAAGCCAGGTTCTTGCAGAATATTCACCTTATCCCAGCGAAAAACATATTTCTCCCGGTATTCCACAGGTTTTATTTCCGTACGCTTTCCATGTACGGTGAAACGCACTCTTGAAGTGTTTCCCAATGCATCTTTCAGCGTATAAACAAAGTGATAGGGACGTTCTTCATTGATCTCAATCAACCCCCGGTTGCCATTGGGAGCATGCAGCATGCGCAATGTATTTCCAGGCTCGATGAAAGACTTCATATACTGCCCATACGTCCACGAATTTATCATCCGGTTTTCGTTTTCCGAGAAACGGTCTACCACACTACGGAATACTTCCACACTATCTACTTCCAGAATGACAGTATGCACTCCGTAACGATTGCTCACTCCGTCCATATAATCATAGGCACGAATAGCTGATCCTATCAGTCCCCAGGCAGTAATCGGCTGTTTGGGATTAAGTGGAAAAGCCTGATGCCTCTGATTTCCTCCCACTACTCCCCTGCCCGGCTGTGGAAAGAGCATAATGCCTTCGGCACGAGGAGCCGTATTGTCTTTCACTTTCTTCTTAAAGAAGGGCAACGGGTCGATATAATCGTCCGTATCCGCCTCAAACACATCCAAGTGCAGGTGTGGACCGAAAGAATAACCGGTGTTACCACTCAGAGCGATAACTTGCCCTGCCTTTACAGGATATTCACCCGGTTCGGGTGTAATCTCCACTTCCCATGACTCCTTTTCATATTGCAAGTCTTCTACCCTACGGGCTACATCGCCCACAAAAGCACTAAGGTGTCGGTTGATGGTTTTATATCCGTTATTATAGGCTACATCGAGCACATAACCCGAACCATGTGTGACACGGATACGCGAAATATATCCTTCGGCCAAGGCATGTACCGGCTTACCGATAGTACCTCCTGTTTTAAAATCCAGTCCGCCATGAAAGTGATTGGCACGTATTTCACCGAAGTTCCCGGAAAAAGTAATGGGGAAATCGAAAGGCGGAGTAAAGGTAGCATCCTGTGCATGAACAGCGGCAGGAATCTGCACCCCACCGAACAAAAATAAAAAAGATAAATATATAGTAGATTTGGTATATCTATTCATAGGTGTAATCTTTGTTTTTAAACGCAGGCAAAGATAAAAAATATCCCCATCTTTGCCGCAATAAATATCATAATTGTACTTGCATAATTCCCCAAAAGACATATCTTTGCAACGCAAACTATATAATAAACACTTATATAAACATCAATGACCCATACAACTTTCACCTACACATGCCTTGTTTTAGCAATACTTATTGCCATAGGCTTTATAATAATGATTATCACCATACGTCGTTTACACAAGGCACAAAAGCAACTGCAAAAAGAGAATAAAACAGATGACCAGGAAAAAAAATATGACTGGTACAGGCACTAATCATTTCATATTCATACATGAACAACCTCCTGAGCAAAATATTGAAACTCAGCGGGCATCCGATTATTTCAGATTAAAACCTGTATAAAAATACTGTTGTAAAACACCTACTCTCAAAGTACATCGAAACACGGAAATCGCTACATTGCGACATGTTTAACCCCCAATTAAAATTGTAAGGTTATGATTATCGGAGTACCTAAGGAAATCAAAAACAACGAGAACCGTGTAGGAATGACCCCTGCCGGAGTAGCCGAGTTGGTGAAAAGAGGTCATACAGTGTATGTACAGGCGTCTGCCGGTACAAACAGCGGTTTTCCTGATGAAGAGTACACTGCAGTGGGTGCGAAAATGCTGCCAACCATCGAAGCTACGTATGCCGCAGCTGAAATGATTGTAAAGGTGAAAGAACCTATCGCCCCCGAGTACAAACTGATTAAAAAGGGGCAAGTGGTATTTACCTATTTCCACTTCGCCGCCGATAAGATACTTACCGAAGCCATGATAGAGAGCGGTGGCATCTGCATCGCTTACGAAACCGTAGAGAAGGAAGACCACTCTCTCCCATTGCTCACTCCCATGAGTGAAGTAGCCGGACGTATGGCTACACAGGAAGGTGCCCGTTTCCTGGAAAAGCCGCAAGGCGGAAAAGGGAAATTACTGGGTGGTGTACCCGGCGTTCGTCCTGCACGTGTATTAATTCTGGGGGGCGGTGTAGTAGGAACCAATGCTGCACAGATGGCTGCCGGAATGGGTGCGGAAGTACTGATCACCGATATTAATCTGACACGCCTGCGCTACCTTAGCGAAGTGTTACCAAAGAATGTAAAAACTCTATATTCTTCTATGCATAACATCAGGATGGAACTGCCTAACATAGACCTCGTGATTGGTTCCGTACTGATTCCGGGAGATAAAGCTCCACATCTGATTACCAAAGATATGCTGAAGCTGATGAAACCGGGAACCGTTCTCGTGGATGTTGCCATAGATCAGGGCGGATGCTTTGAAACCTCTCATCCTACCACCCACAGTGAACCAACGTATGTAGTGGATGGCATCGTACACTATGCGGTAGCTAATATTCCGGGAGCAGTGCCATTCACTTCAACTATGGCACTGACGAACTCCACACTACCTTATACCGTGGCATTGGCAGACAAAGGCTGGCAAAAAGCATGTAAAGGCGATCCCGCTCTGGCACTAGGACTGAACGTAGTAGAAGGTAAAGTTACTTATAAAGCTGTAGCGGATGTATTCGGACTGGAATATGAACCGATAGAGTGGTAATAGATACGAGCTACAAGTTACGAACTACGAGTGGCTGCGCTATCACGCTGCAAAGTACTTGTAACTTGTAGCTTGTAGCTCATGTAACGTCGGTTGAATTGATTGGCACATTATTTTATGTCCTTTTTCTCCCTGTAATTCTTCACGACATGCTCAATGTGTTTTGGAAAACCAATCCTTAAACTCCTGCACACGTGCCTTGCTTACCAGCACTTTTTCATCCGATACCTTACAACGAAGATTAATAGACAGACGGTTGTTGAACCATAAATCAATATCCTTGATAGCCTCACGGGAAATCAGAAATTGCCGGTTGACACGGAAGAACAGGGATGGATCGATACACTCTGTTATTTCATCCAGTGTTTGTGGAAATGTATATTCCTTACCATCGGCAAGAACCACCTTCACTTTGCAGTCCTGAATATAAAACAGCAGAATCATATCCACCGAAACCGGTAGCAACTTGTCACCCTTCGCCGGAATGAGAAAATGCGTTTTATAACTTTCCTGCTTTTTCAGCGAATGAATTAATTGCAACAAAGCATTGTCAGGGGATTTCCCTTGTTCCGAACCATGCAACTGCTCCAACTTATGGAAAGCCTTCTCAATATCACTCTTTCCAATAGGCTTCAACAAATAATCCACACTGTTCACTTTGAACGCACGAAGAGCATATTCATCATAGGCCGTAGTGAAAACAATAGGGCAGGTAATATCTACATGATCGAAGATTTCAAAGGCTGATCCGTCAGCTAAATGAATATCCATAAAGAGCATATCCGGCATAGAATGTACGGCAAACCAATCCAACACAGCTGCAATACTGTCCAAAACAGCCTCTACTTCCACTTCCGGCTTCACTTCCTGTAACAAAGCTTTCAGGTTGCGGACTGCCGCTTTCTCATCTTCTATAATAATTACTTTCATGAAACACTCGGTATTAAAGGAATACGTATGGTAAACTGCTCGTTCTCGCTGATTTGTATCTCCCGCTTGTAAAGCAAATGATAGCGTTTTGCAAGATTTGCCAGTCCTATACCAGTTCCGGTAGTAGCAGTCAGTTTAGGCTGCACCGGATTGGTAACGATTAATTCTTCCCCTTCGGTATAAATACGGATATTCAATGGATGCCTGTCGCTTATTTCATTATGTTTCACTGCATTCTCTATCAGCATCTGGACTGCCATAGGAGGCAAATAATAATTGGCATATTTATTATCAATACAAATATCAAAAGAGAGATTATCTTCAAAACGCATCTTCAACAAAAAGATATAAGCCGACACAAATTCTATTTCATCCTTCACACACACACTTTTCGAATCATTTCCCTGCAAGGTGTAGCGCAAAACACGGGAAAGTTCCTGAATGTATTCCTGTGCTTTATCCTGGTCTTCGCGTACCAGTGACCGGAGAGTATTCAGAGAGTTAAAAAGCATGTGCGGATTCAATTGATTCTTCAAAGCCTCATACTGGTTCAGGATGTTCTCGGCCTGCAATTGTTGGTTTTCTATAACGACTTCCTGCTGGCGCCGGATAAGGTAGGATATATAGCAACTTCCCGATACGGTACAGGTTATTATAAAATCACGCAGAGGATGCAGATAATGATGTACCATGGCATCAATGGCCGGAATATCGAAAGTGTGATGCAGGAATACAAAACATTTCCCTAACAAACTGCTTAAAATCCAAGTCAGTATCAATGACAATATCATCTTCTGCCAGGTAATTTTTACAGCCGGCTGGTTAAAGTGGAACAGCAAAATGTTCACCTCAAACAGAATCACAAGAGAGATGAAAGTGAAAAACACTTCACTTGCCACATCAGCAGGCCTCATGCCCGGAAACAGTGTCTGGCTCTCGAAGACATCAAAGAGAGAAACCAATTCCGGAAAATGAATCAATGTTGCCACGGAAATGGAAACGATGAGTATGAACAGAGTATACCGGTTTTTCATGCTTGCAGTATTTTACATACAAAGATACATTTTATTCCATCACATCCTTATTTTTTCAAAGATAAGGAACCTTATTGTTCAGCCGAAGCCTGCTCTTTCATAATCCTTGCTGTGACGTACATACCGGGACGGAATTGATTGTCCACAGTATCTACCCTGGCATAGACTTCAACAGAGCGTGTATCTTCATCCACTTTCTGCCCGATAGATATCAAAGTAGCCTTAAATACTGTTTTTCCCATTCCGTTTACACGAAATTGTACCGGATTTCCCACTTTCATATCTGCCAGATCCTTTTCATAGGTTGTCAATCTGAGTAAAGTCCGACTTTTATCTACTATTTCACAAAGGGCATCTCCTACATTCATATATTTACCGACATTCATTTTTACATCTGCCACATAGCCACTGATCGGAGCTTTAATCTGCAAAAAAGGTTGAATACCCTCCTTCAGCAAGACTTCAGGTTCCACTTCCAGTAATTTCAACTGTGCAGCTGCCGCCTCCACACGGCTTTTCATTGAAAGGTAATCTGCCTTGCTTTGCTGAAGTTTCTTTTGGGAGGCTGCTTGTTCGGCAGAAAGAGCTTGCTGGCGAAGGTATTCCGCTTCCAGAAATTCAGTCTGTGCATGACTGTCCAGATATGTCTGTTGTAAAGTTATAAAGTCGGGATTTTCCAGAGTAGCCAATACACTCCCTTGCCGTACAGGTTCACCGGGCAACAAAGAAGTACTTTTAATAACCCCACCCATCGTAAGCGAAACCGTCGCCATCCGTTGTGGAGGAATAACCATTGTACCGTTAAATGATACCTGATTGGGTTTAGAAGTAGCTGAAGTGATAACATCTACCTGAATGCTATCTGTCACGTTTTCTGCTACGGCAACAGCAGTAGCCTCTTCTGCCGGTTGTACTTCTTTGTTCTCGCCGCATGCTGTCAGCACCAGCAGAATTAAGGGGAAAGTTATCTTTTTCATCGTCATCATTCTATTTAAAAAGTTCGTATTCAAGGGCTGCTATATTGTATTGATATACCGTTTCGAGGTATCCGCGACGAATGTCACGCGCCACATTAACGGCTTGTATAAATTCAGTTATATTAGTTTCGCTATGTTGCAACTGCAGGTTGGCCACCTTCAACAGTTCATCCGCTTCTTTCAATGCCGATGTTGTATAATAGCGCAGACTTTCAGACTGGCGGCGCAAACTGGCAACAGCTTCCGAAACTTTGTTATATAGATTCTGTGTATTAGCCTCAGCTTCAGTTCTTGCTATGACGGCAGCCACTTTCGCTTGCTTTATCTTGCTATGCCGCGGCAAGAAATAAACCGGAAAGGAAACTCCAACCATCCACGAATTCAATCCTTTCAGTGGAAGTATATCCTGACGTACGTAACCGAAGGAAAGTTCAGGGAAAAATCGGCTTCGCTCCACATTCAATTGTGCTTTAGCCTCATTAGCCTGACTCTGAAAATAATTCAGATGGACTTCCGAAAAAGACGGCACCTGATAATCTACCGGAAATTGTACCAATGCCGTATCTGCCGGAATCAATGGCCGGTCTGCATAACAGACCCAATTCAGGCGTGACAAAGCCAGTTTTTCCTCTTCTTGTGCCTGAAAAAGGCGATTCTTCATATCCACAGCCATACTGGTGGTCATGTTTTTCTCCAGCAAAGTTATTTCTCCCTGCTGATAACGCAACTCACCCATACGCTGTAATTGCCCGGCCAATTTGTTCTGGTCACTGTATAAGGCACGAAGATTGCAAGCATACAGATAATATGCCCATGCCCGCTTCACTTCCGCCACCACTTCTTTTTCAGCGATCTGCCGGTAGAAAGTCCCCGTTTCAACCTGCCTGTTCACCAAAGCATTCTTATAAAAAGGAGTCAACAAAGAGCCTAAGCCTTGGGTTACTTCCCACTGCTTGTCTTTTCTAAGTTCACCATTCAGTTGTCCCCATGAATAGTTCATCTCGGTAGGAGACAATTCCAAAACTTCTCCCCTGCCCGCCTTTACCTGGCGGATTGCCGCAGAAGCTATTTTCAAACGGGGATGGTTCTGCTTTGCCAGTTCTATAGCCTGCTCCATCGTCACTTTCTCCTGAGCTTTCGCCGTAAAGGGCAACATAACAGCCAACAATAGAAAGAAGAACAAGAACTTTTTCGCAGAGAAACGGTGTTTCCATACCACTGTATAGCTTACAATCTGATAGAAAACAGGAATAATAAGCAGTGTCAATACAGTAGATACAATCAGCCCGCCAATAACTACAGTAGCCAACGGACGCTGCACTTCGGCGCCGGCCGAGGTGGCAATGGCCATAGGAACAAATCCCAAGGAAGCAACCAGTCCTGTCAAGAAAACAGGCCGCAACAGATGAGCGGTTCCACGGGCAATCACCCGTCTGGTAGAAAGAGCATACATAGTTTCTTTTCTTATATCATTAAAGTGATTAATCATTAAAATACCATTGAGAACCGCTACACCGAAGAGGGCAATGAAGCCTACTCCCGCCGAAATGCTGAATGGAAGACCGCGTAGCCATAGTGCCAGAATACCGCCAATCAATGAAAGAGGCACGGTAGAGAACACCACCAATGTATAAGTAACATTCTTGAAAGCGAAAAACAATAGTAACAGAATCAGCATCAGAGCTACCGGTACAACAACCAGCAAAGTGTTGATGGCATTCTGCAAATTCTCAAATTGTCCGCCATATTCGAAATAATATCCGGGCTTTAATTGAATATTCTTGTCCAGCGTCTTCTGTATATCCTGCACCACCTGCTGAATATCCGCTCCACGCACATTGACCCCGATTACAATACGACGTTTGGTTGCATCCCGGTTAATCTGTAACGGACCATTCACCAAATCAATGGTAGCTACCTCACTGACCGGTATCTGAATGCCTTCATTGGAACGGACAAAGAGTTTATCCAGATTCAAATCAGCCACTTTATCCTGATCCAGACGAACCACCAAGTCAAAGCGACGCTCATTTTCAAAGACTACTCCACTAGCCTCTCCAGCATAGGCTGTACGAATAATAGTATTCAATTCTTCTATATTGATACCATAGCGGGCAATCTTTCCACGATTATACTTTACTACCAACTGAGGCAACCCCATTGTCTGTTCCACAATCACATCCGATGCCCCAGGTACCTTTTCTACAAAAGCAGCAGCTTCTTTTGCCTTCTGATAGAGTTCATGTGTATCTTCTCCATAAAGTTTAACAGCAATATCTGCTTTGGCTCCTGTCATCAACTCATTAAAACGAAGTTGGATAGGTTGGGAGAAATTAAACTCTGCACGGTTAGCTAACGGTTCAAGAGCCTCTTTCATCTTCTCTACCATTTCGGCACGACTGGCAGCACTGGTCCACTCCTTAAAAGGCTTCATGACAATCATTACGTCGGCATCTTCCACTGCCATCGGGTCTGTCGGAACTTCCGCCGTACCTATTTTGGCTACCACATGTTTTATTTCCGGGAGTTTATCCATCAGGAGTTTCTCCGCTTCATTGGATACTTCGATGCTTTCGCTCAACGAACTGCCGGCCGGAAGCGTCATCTGCATGGCAAAATCCCCTTCATCCAACGTAGGAATAAACTCCGCTCCCAGACGGGTGAAAAGAAAGAGAGAAATAACCAGAGCCACAAACGCAGTTGCAACAGTTTGCCACTTAAAGCGTAAGCAAAATGACAAGGCACGGGCATAGAGTTTATTCAGTGCTTCAAAGAATTTATCAGCAAAAGTCGGTTTTGTCACAATATGATGTTTCAGGAACAGGGAAGCCATCATCGGAACGTAAGTCAATGATAAGAACAGAGCACCGATAATGCAAAATACCAAGGTTTTAGCCATCGGCGTGAAATACTTCCCTTCTATTCCTGTCAACGTCAGTATAGGGAAAAAGACGATCAGAATGATGAATACAGCAAATGTCGCAGACCGTACCACACTCGAAGCACCTTTCTCTACTTCCGCATCCATTTCTTTTGCCGATAAAGTACGTCCTTTAAACTTCTTACTGTAAATATGCGCCAATATACCTTCCAATATAACAATGGAGCCATCGACAACAATACCGAAATCTATCGCCCCCAAGCTCATAAGGTTGGCAGAAACATTAAAGATACGCATCAGAATGAATGCAAACAACATTGCTAATGGAATGACGGAAGCCACAATCAGTCCGGCACGTACATTGCCCAGAAAAACAATCAATACCAGAAATACGATGATCGCGCCTTCTATCAGATTGTAGATAACAGTAGAAATGTTGCGGTTCACTAATTCAGAGCGGTTCAGATAAGGCTCGATAGTAACACCTTCCGGCAATATCTTCTGTATCTTTTCCACCCTTTTCTCCAGTTCTCCGGTTACGACATTGGCATTGGCTCCTTTCAGCATCATGGCAATGCCACCCACACATTCGCCCTTGCCGTCCATTGTCATGGCTCCGAAACGTTTGGGTGCTCCGAAGCGTACTGTACCAATGTCACTGATACGGATAGGAATACCATTGCGATTAGCTACTACTACCTGTTCCACATCTTTAATGCGGCTTATCATTCCTTCGGAACGAATATAATAAGCACGATTTACTTTCTCGATATAGCTGCCACCCGTATTCTGATTATTCTTATTTAAAGCTTCGAACACCTCTCCGATGGTGATATTGAGAGAGAAAAGTACATCCGGATCAACCGCTACTTCATATTGTTTCAGATAGCCTCCGAAACTGTTTATCTCAACAATTCCTGGAATACCTGACAATTGCCGTTTCACAATCCAATCCTGAATGGTACGAAGCTCCATAGCATCATATTTATCTTCATAATCCGGCTCCACTTTCAATACATATTGGTATATCTCGCCCAGCCCGGTGGTGATAGGCATCATTTCGGGCATACCCAACTCGGAAGGAATCTCACCAGCCACACTCTGTATTTGCTCGTTCACCAGCTGGCGGGCATCCAGAGTAGGTACACTCTCTTTAAAGACTACCGTCACCACCGACAGCCCGAAACGGGAGACGGAACGGATTTCAGTGACATTCATGATATTGCTCATGGCGATTTCCACGGGCATTGTGATAAGTTGCTCCACCTCTTGTGGAGCCAAAGTTGGTGACACGGTTACAATCTGTACCTGATTGTTTGTAATATCCGGAACAGCATCTATAGGAAGTGTCAACATGGAATAAATTCCACCAATCAAAAGAAACAAAGTGGTAAGCCCCACAAAAAGCTTCTTCTTTACTGAGAATCGAAGGATAGCGTCGAACATGTTTTATACTTTTGGTTTTTGCACAAAAGTAAACTATCCGAATTATACACAGAGTGACTATATGCTGAACCGGCTATTTTAGCTATTCAACCGTCGATATCAGTCATTGAAGTGAAACTAGCGATTTACAGCTTATCCCCAAACAGAAAATCTTTCTTCCTCCTATATGCCCATATCAATGCAAGTATCGTAATACAAAGGTTAAAGATAAATGGAAACTCCTGCGAACGTACATGAAACAATGATTGGAAGAAATCTACAATAAACGGACAAAGCAGCACAGCCAGGTAGTTCATTGCCATCACAAAAGCCAGTGCCAGCGTGGTTTTCTGGGGAACAGCCGTATCCACCGTTTTATCATAAATCAACGGTTGGATAACCCCATAGCCCAATCCCACCAGTATGCAGCCCGGTATGATCAGCCATTCTTTGGGAGAAATCCATATCAGTGCCAACCCCAGTGCAATACACAGCAGGCTGTAAAACTTCGTCTTTTCCTTCAGATACTTTACAACATGCCCCAGAAAGAAACCGGGTGCCATGATAGCAAGGAAGAAGAGGGAAATCATCATCCCCGAGTTCCCACTGGAAAAGTGATGTGCCTCCATCAGGAACGGAAGGTTGAACGTCACGATCAATACGATATAAGTGGTAAGCCCGTAGAAAAGCATCAGTTGCAGCAGATGACGGACATGAATACCATACTTACCGGGGATAGCGGGAGCAGCCGTTTCTACCGATGAAGAAGTATCGGCAGGAGATTTATCCGATGACGTGACTTGTGCTTCACCACCCATATTTTCGTCTTTCAGATGGATAGTGAGTATGATGGCTACCAAAGGTAGTAAATAGACCAGGAAAGGCAGATGCCAATTCACTTCTGCCAGATAGCCGGTAACAGCGGTTGCCACCACCAGCGTAACATTTGTAATGGCGGAACTGTATCCAAACTGCTTTACCCGATAGGTTCCTGTAAAATAACGGGATATCAATCCGGTAGAAAGCGGAATAATCAGTCCCGCACCAATTCCCAGCAGGGCGCTGACAGCTATTAATTGCCACATTTTTGTGGAAAACAGGTACAGCACCCCGCTCGCGGCGAACATCCAGAGCCCCGCGCGTAACAGACGGACAAAGTCGCGTTTCTCAGCCAACTTGCCCGCCAACAAAATAAAAGGTATAATCAATAACGACGGCAAAGAACTAAGCATCTGAATATCCAGTTCCGAAGCATCCGGAAAAGTAGTGGAAAGCTGTCCCAAAATAGGAGAAACAGCCAATCCTGGCAAAGAGGTCAATGCAGAAATAGACCAGATGCCGATCAATGTAATAAGAGGAATGGTTCCCCGGCCGGTATTGATTTTCATATACACATATATATTATAGGGTTTGAAATAGTGCAAGAGAAACAATTATGGTTATAGAAAGTTCAAATAGCTCGTAGCCCGTAACTGTTTAATAAACGCCAAAATATGTAAAACCCCGGAACTTTCCTCTGCAAACGCCGTTGTTGTGGGAAATTCGACGGGGAAAATCCTCGCCGCCTAAACCTAAACTAAAATATTAGTAAAATGGAAGATGTAAATTTCAGAAAAGGTGATGCCAAAACAGAAGTGTTTGGATCAAACAGAATGTTGCAACCCTCTCCGGTAGAGAAGATCCCTGACGGACCTACTACTCCCGAGATTGCTTATCAGATGGTAAAAGACGAAACTTTCGCTCAAACTCAACCCCGTCTGAATCTGGCTACATTCGTTACCACTTATATGGACGACTATGCCACCAAGCTGATGAACGAGGCGATCAACATTAACTACATTGACGAAACGGAATATCCCCGTATCGCCGTGATGAACGGAAAATGTATCAACATCGTAGCAAACTTGTGGAACTCTCCTGAAAAGGATACTTGGAAAACAGGTGCGCTGGCCATTGGTTCAAGTGAAGCATGTATGTTGGGTGGCGTGGCAGCTTGGCTGCGTTGGCGCAAGAAACGCCAGGCTCAAGGCAAACCGTTCGATAAACCTAATTTCGTTATCTCAACCGGTTTCCAGGTAGTATGGGAAAAGTTCGCCCAGCTCTGGCAGATTGAAATGCGTGAAGTGCCTTTGACCCTTGACAAGACTACTCTTGATCCGGAAGAAGCCTTGAAGATGTGTGATGAAAACACCATTTGTATCGTACCTATTCAGGGTGTGACATGGACCGGACTGAACGATGACGTAGAAGCACTGGACAAAGCTCTCGATGCTTACAACGCCAAGACCGGTTACGATATCCCTATCCATGTAGATGCTGCCAGTGGTGGTTTCATCCTGCCGTTCCTCTATCCTGAAACGAAATGGGACTTCCGTTTGAAGTGGGTTCTTTCTATCAGTGTCAGCGGACACAAATTCGGTCTCGTTTATCCGGGTCTGGGTTGGGTTTGCTGGAAAGGCAAAGAATATCTGCCCGAAGAAATGTCATTCAGCGTAAACTACCTCGGTGCTAACATTACTCAGGTCGGCTTGAACTTCTCCCGTCCTGCTGCTCAAATCCTGGGTCAGTACTACCAATTCATTCGCTTAGGATTCCAGGGATACAAAGAAGTGCAGTATAATTCGCTGACCATTGCGAAGTATATCCATGATGAAATCGCCAAGATGGAACCGTTCGTCAACTATTCAGAAGAAGTGGTGAACCCGTTGTTCATCTGGTACATGAAACCGGAGTACGCCAAGAATGCTAAATGGACGTTGTACGACCTTCAAGATAAACTGTCGCAACATGGTTGGATGGTACCGGCTTATACCCTGCCTTCTAAACTGGACGACTACGTCGTAATGCGTGTGGTAGTACGCCAGGGCTTCAGCCGCGACATGGCAGACATGTTGCTGGGCGACATCAAGAATGCTATCACTGAACTGGAGAAATTGGATTATCCTACTCCTACCCGCATGGCTCAGGAAAAGAACTTGCCGGTAGAAGCTAAAGTGTTCAATCACGGTTGTAAAGCTCACAAAGCAGCGAAATAATTAAGGGAACCAATCAACAAGGGGACAAGCCAACTCGTCCCCTTGTCAATTCTAAAAAGAAAACTTATGGATAAAAAGATTTCAATCTCTCAACTAAAAGAGGTTGCCCAGGAAGCCTATGAACAGGTAAAGGGTAACACCGGGGGAAAAAATGCCGATTACATCCCCTACCTTGCCAACATCGACAAGAATCTGTTCGGCATCAGCATCTGTCTGATGAACGGACAAACCATTAATATAGGTGACACTGACTACCGTTTCGGTATAGAATCTGTTTCCAAAGTACATACAGCCATCCTTATCCTCCGTCAATACGGAGCACAGAAGGTACTGGATATGATTGGTGCAGATGCTACAGGATTACCTTTCAACTCAATCATCGCCATTTTGCTAGAGAATGATCACCCTTCTACACCATTGGTAAATGCGGGTGCCATCTCAGCATGTTCCATGGTTGAACCTGTGGGTAATTCGGATAAGAAATGGGAAGCTATCGTTCAGAATATTACTGATTTGTGCGGTTCAACTCCACAATTGATTGATGAGCTGTATAAGTCGGAAACGGCTACGAACTTCAACAACCGCTCTATTGCATGGTTACTGAAGAACTACAACCGTATCTACGATAATCCGGATATGGCACTCGACCTGTACACTCGTCAATGTTCATTAGGTATCACTGCCGGACAACTGGCGATTGCTGCCGGAACCATCGCCAACAGTGGTGTAAACCCTGTCACCAAGAAAGAAGTGTTTGAAGCTTCATTAGCTCCGAAGATTACTTCCATGATTTCTACCGTAGGTTTCTACGAACATTCAGGTGACTGGATGTACACTGCCGGCATACCTGCCAAGAGCGGTGTAGGTGGTGGAGTTATGTCTGTACTGCCCGGTGTATTCGGCGCAGCTGCATTTGCACCTCCTTTGGACGAAGCAGGGAATTCTGTTAAATCACAACTCGCCATCAAGTATATCATGAACAAATTGGGTTTGGGCGTGTTCAATGGTGACCGTGTGACTATTGTAGAATAAGACAATCTCTCTTTTTCATAAATAAAAGGCGTCGTCGGTCCGGAGAGGATAGGCGGCGCTTGTACTTTTCTTTTGTCTTGAGACAAAAGAAAAGATACCAAAAGAAAAACTCAAGGCTGCACTTCCGGTGCTACTCCGGTACTGCCATCCGCAGACGGGGCTCGAACTCGCTTCGCTCAAACAGATCGCCCCTTACCTGCGTCTGACAGCACCTACGCCTACGCACCTACAGTGAGGTCGGGAGACCATGCGGCGTAAAGTAAGTCACTTCCTATTATGGAAATTCTGTTTACCCCAAATGGTAACTTTGTTAACCCCACACAGTAACTCCATTTACATGCCGAGGTAAAGGTCGTTACATACCGAGGTAAAGAGCGTTACAATAAGTGGTAAAGGTCGTTACATACGGCAGTAAATGCTTTTACATTAGGCAGTAAACAATCGGTAAATATTATCTGTTGATTATCAACAAACTAACAAAACCTCATCAGTAATCTATCTCATTTCCGTACAAACACAAACTCCTACCACCGCGCAGCCCTCCGGCATAGGCGCAGGTGCGTAAGCGTAGGCACTGTCAGGCGCAGGTAAGGGGCGATCTGTTTGAGCGAAGCGAGTTCGAGCCCCGTCTGCGAATGGCAGTGTCGGAGTAGCACCGGAGACGTAGCCGGGGTCCCTTTCTTTTTGGTATCTTTTTCTTTCGGGACAAGCCGAAAGAAAAAGTACACACACACAACATTACTTTATATCCCCTCCCTGCAACTCCTTATAATACTCTTGTTTCTTCTGGTTCCTCCTCTGCACCAGACTCGTCACATACACCGTAAATATCGGAAACATCATCATCCCCAATGCTGCCAGCAGAACTGACAGTACACGCCCCGTCACCGTCACAGCAATAATATTGGAACCAACTGTCGTTACATCCATAAACGCCCACCACAAGGCATCCCCATAGCCTGTAACCAATGTATTCACCCCATGCTCCATAACATAAAAAGCCAGACTGGAGAAATAAACCGTAGCAAGCAAAGTCGTCAGGTAGGTAACAAACAGACCGGATGCCTTGTTATACGTCAACCACCCCACCACAATGGCCAATGCATAACCACCGCGCACTAAAGGAATAAAACGCAATAGGTAAGTGATTTCTTCTGAAAACGTCCATCCGGCCCAGGAAATAATACTCTGGTAAGGGATAGCTACCAGAAGAAAAACGAAGTGAGTGGCAAAATAACGTCCTTTATGCTTTGCTAAAAACCACTCCAAAATGAAGTCCAGCAAAAACAATACGCACACCGCAAACTGAACCTTCATAAATACCGTCTGAGTATAGAAAGGAATACCCTTGAATGTATCTACTGAAATACTAACCACTAAAAATAACGAAAGTAACAGAATCACAATGTGTAAGACACCATAAATTCCCTTCTCTCGTAATTCAAATTCTGAAAGAGCCATTTTCATAATAATACCTATTATTTATTCTGATTTAATATATTACTGATTTCTGCCTGATTGCCCTAAAACGTCTTGCACAAGGCATTTGTTTAAGTGTTAATTTACCAACTTTCACTTTATCCTCGAAAACAACTCCACCGGGTCGTTGTTATAGAGACTGATTTTAAAACATATTTTTCACCTAAAACCTTAACTTATGGCAAATATTAAACAAACAGTGAAGCTGGGTGTGTTCACCCTCGCAATCATGAATGTAACGGCAGTAGTATCCCTACGTGGACTACCTGCCGAGGCCGTGTACGGAATGAGTTCGGCCTTTTACTATTTATTTGCAGCTATCGTATTCCTTATACCGACATCACTTGTCGCTGCGGAATTGGCTGCGATGTTCCAGGACAAACAAGGTGGTGTGTTCCGCTGGGTAGGCGAAGCCTATGGTAAGCGGCTCGGTTTCCTTGCCATCTGGGTGCAATGGATTGAAAGTACCATCTGGTACCCCACCGTATTGACATTCGGCGCCGTATCCATCGCCTTCATCGGAATGAACGACGCGCACGATATGTCGTTGGCAAGTAACAAGTACTACACACTCGCCGTAGTGCTCATCATCTATTGGCTCGCCACTTTCATCTCATTGAAAGGTATGGGATGGGTAGGTAAAGTTGCCAAAGTCGGTGGTATGGTTGGTACCATTATCCCGGCAGCCTTGCTGATTATCCTGGGTATCATTTATCTGGCTACAGGCGGACACTCCAATTTGGACTTCCACAGCAGCTTCTTCCCCGATCTGACGAACTTCGACAACGTCGTACTCGCCGCAAGTATCTTCCTCTTTTATGCCGGTATGGAAATGGGCGGTATCCACGTTAAGGATATGGAAAACCCCTCCAAGAATTATCCGAAAGCAGTATTTATCGGTGCAGCTATCACAGTTATCATTTTCGTGCTGGGTACTTTCGCACTGGGTGTTATCATTCCGGCCAAAGACATCAGTCTGACACAAAGCTTGCTGGTTGGTTTCGACAATTACTTCAAGTACATCCATGCTTCCTGGTTATCACCGATCATCGCTATTGCTCTTGCATTCGGTGTGCTGGCAGGTGTATTGACTTGGGTTGCCGGTCCGTCCAAAGGTATTTTTGCCGTAGGTAAGGCAGGTTACATGCCCCCGTTCTTCCAGAAAACGAATAAACTGGGTGTGCAGAAGAACATCCTGTTCGTACAAGGTGGTGCTGTAACAGTATTGAGCCTCTTGTTCGTAGTAATGCCTTCCGTACAGAGTTTCTATCAGATCCTGTCACAGTTGACAGTAGTTCTTTACCTTATCATGTATATGTTGATGTTTACAGGAGCTATCGTATTGCGTTACAAGATGAAGAAGTTGAACCGTCCGTTCCGTATCGGTAAGGGTGGTAACGGTTTGATGTGGTTCATCGGCGGACTCGGTTTCTGCGGTTCTCTGTTGGCATTCATCCTGAGCTTTATCCCGCCCAGTCAGATTTCAACGGGTAGCAATACAGTTTGGTTCTCCGTATTGATTATCGGTGCCATTGTTGTAGTGGCAGCTCCGTTCATCATTTACGCTTGCAAGAAACCGACTTGGGTTGATCCGAACACTAACTTTGAGCCCTTCCATTGGGAAGAACAACCAAAAGTTGCAGCAAGCACAACAAGCACAGCTACGGCAACACCAACTGCAAATCCTACCGTAAATCCAACTAGTACAACAAATAATTCCGGTACACCTAAATCATAGGGGCGTAATCGGAAAACATAAAAATGGGACTGTACAGATTGACGTACAGCCCCATTTTTTATTTTGGACGGTAAGAAAGTGGTTTGTTTGGGACGCATTTCGTCGTCTCATATAGCTAAATTCTTATTCCTTTAGCGCACCCCACGCTCTTCTATATCTTTCCGTCAGTTCCTGCATCACCTCAGCAACCGTCTCTATCTGTTTACCGTAAAGCAGTGCAGAGGCCTGGCCAATCTCCAGTTCTCCCTCTTCCAGGTCTCCATAGAAAATCCCTTTCTTGGCACGTCCATGAGCCAGAAGAATACGAAGTTCATCTTGTGTAGCCCCCACGGCTTCGGCTGCCTCTACAGCGTCACGGAAATTATTCCGCACCAAACGTACCGGAGCAAGCTTCTTCAACAGTAGCCGGGTATCCCCCTCCTGCAAACGCAAACAATATTCCTTGAAATATTCATGAGCTGAACTTTCCTGAGTCAATGCAAAACGCGTACCTATTTGTACTCCTTCTGCTCCCAACACCCGTGCAGCAAGCATAGCCTCACCCGTAGCAATTCCTCCAGCAGCAATCAATGGTAAGGTAGTAGCGGCACGCACGGCAGGTATCAGGCACAAAGTGGTAGTCTCTTCCCTTCCGTTATGCCCGCCGGCCTCGAAGCCTTCAGCAACAACAGCATCCACACCCGCCTCTTCGGCTTTCATCGCAAAGCGGGAAGAACTGACCACATGCACCACTGTCACTCCCCGCTCTTTCAGCCATCCCGTCCATTTGGCAGGGCTTCCGGCGGAAGTGAAAACTATATTGACTCCTTCCTCTACCACTATCTGCATGATTTCTTCAATCTGCGGATACATCAATGGAATATTGACTCCAAAAGGATTATGTGTAGCAGCATGGCATTTACTGATATGCTCACGTAACATTTCAGGATGCATAGAACCTGCTCCAAGCAAGCCCAATCCACCCGCATTACTTACTGCCGACGCCAAGCGCCAGCCACTGCACCAAACCATACCACCTTGGATTATTGGATATTGAATTCCGAAAAGGGAAGTAATTCTGTTCATAGTTTTTCCGTTTAGGGATTATTAGGAAGAAACAAGAAAAATGTATGAAAGGTTCGGAAGAAAAGACGAATTGTAATAAAAAACACAGCCAAAAATATGAATTTACAACATAGGTATCGCCAGATGTACAAATTATACAAATCCTAATTTTTAATCGCCTTGACAGGCTCTTTAATCAACACTGTAGTCGAGTCCCCGTATGCACGGAGCACTTCCAGAGTACGGGCACGGCGCTTACGTCCTTTGACATTCCAGAATTCTTTTGTAAAAGGTGTCATAAAATCACCGGAGAATCCCGAACCGCCACTGGCACCCTGCCAGCTACCCACGGCCATATTATTTGCACGTTCCGTCACTCGATAACGCAATCCGGTTGCTTCTATCTCATCTATGCTTTTACGGATACCCTTTTCTAAAGGAGTCTTCGCCCAATCAGAATAAATACGAAGCATTTTAAGTTCGTAAAAAGGATCTCCTCTCCACGTGTTCTTATCTATTTTAATTTTCTTCTGATACACCGGATCCCAGTTATACTTCGTATTTGCTGTATATGGACGCAAGGTAAGAATAACTTTCTTCTTCGGTGTATTTGGTATTTCGGGAAGTGTTGTATTGAAATCCAGCCATTGTCTTTCCAGCGACATCTGTTGTTTGCCCAGAGGCTCCTGTACTCCCATTTCTTTCAGTACTTCCGGATTCAGCTTAATCTCTCCTTCTCCGTCCAATAGACGGCGCAATCGCAGAGAGTCCTGAGGTGTCCAGTTCTGGGCGCAAACGGGAAGGACTACTACTAAAAGCAGTCCGATTATAGTGCAATATATTCTCATTTATTTATTTTCTTACCACCACATATATCCGCTTCCACAAAGCGGTTCATCATAACAAGGATCTATGGTCCACATCGTACGAGGGTATTTGCGGTTTTCCCACCAGCGGCGATAACGGGCAGAAGCATCCAAAACTTCATCATCCGACAAGAAGTAAATGCCTTCATAATTCTCTGCATCCGCATGTACCATTTTGCATCCCATCGAAGCATTCTGCCCCAGACGGATTGTTTCTACTGTCCACAAGATACATTCACCTAAACGAAGCTTACCACCTGCGGAATAAGAAACCGGAGCCAGCGGAAAAGAAGGAATTACCGTCAAATCTTCGGCATACTTCAACAAGTCCCCTATGTCATCAACAGTAAACCGAGGGATAGTGTTCAGCCCTTCCGGACTTTCAACAGAATATTTTCCGGCCTTCAGTTGCTTAACGAATAAATCCACGTCAGGATTATTGTAGTCCAACGTCTCTTCCGTGCATGACACAAAAGAAAGAGAAAAGAAGAATATCAAAATGGCCATTACGGCACGTATATTAGAAATTGCTTTCATTGTTGCATTGTATTAAGGTTAATATGTCATACGAACACCGCAAAGTAGATTAAGGTTCGTTGGACGTTCCGTTCGCTGCGTTTTTGTTTGCGAATCCGTATCAAAATGATGAGATACCGTAGGCTCTGCAAACAGAGCAATCCGGTCGTTCAACTTATAACGGACTCCCAGACCTGCCGCAACGGAAAGTTGTACAGGCTCTGCTTCAAAACCATTGTCCCTGGCTCCGGATATGCATTTCTCGGCAGCACCACCCAATGTAGCGTAAAAATCTACTCTAGAGTTGCTTGCCAGTATTGCATTCAGTTTCACCGGAACAGCCAGTGTATGTATCGTATGATCTCCGTCAAGACGGTTGTATTGCAAACCTGCCTCCAGAGAAAAATGTTTGCTCAAACGACGCTCGGCAGAAACTCCTGCGGTGAACGGCATTCCGAAATCTCCCTTTGGCAACGATGTACCTATGCCTGCTTTGAAAGCCCATTTTTTAGCAGAACCACCCGCATTGGTAACGGGGAGTACTTTATCGGAATCTGAGCCAAATTCTGTATTGGAATTTGTAGCAGTAGGATCAGTAGTTGTGGCACGATGATTATTTTCATTCCTTGATAAAGCTGTTTGACCATACATTCCATTACCTTGGTGGTGATTGCCATATACGCGTTGGGAAATTGTAATGGAAACAGTAACAGATACAGTCTCTTCATCATCACCATTCGCAACAAGTATGGTACCGGATGACGCTGGTGACAGATGTTTATGTCCCGGAGTCTGCGCTGTAGGTTTAGGCTCATGAATAGAGGGGAATTTTTCCTGTACCACATCTCCGTTCAGGTTACCTTCCGATGTCAGCGTAGCCACCTTGGTGAATGCTTCCTGAATCTCATCTTTCGGAGAGAAATACCAGAATGCAGCGGAAGCAGCTCCAAGCACTAATACTACAGAAGCAGCCGCAGCCACCCGGTAGAAGCGTGGAGTAAGGACGGAACGTTTCTGCTTCTGTCCGAAAGCAACAGCTGCAGAAGTATTGGTTGCATCGGTTTCAACTCTTGACAGGTCGCTTTTCAGCTCCTCCCAAAAGCCATCCCGCACCGTCATCTCTGCACCAGAGAGGCGATTACGGAACAAACCGGTTATTTCATCATTTCCTTTCATACTCTGTATATTCTTTAATTCTTTTTGCTAACAAATTCTTGGCGCGATGCAGTTGCGAAGTGGATGAATGTACCTTAATCCCAAGCATTTCCGCTATTTCCTTGTGTGATTTCTCTTCAAACACATACAAGTTGAAAACGGTTCGGCATCCATCAGGTAATTCTGCCACAAATGCCATCAACTGCTGTTCAGAGAGGCGGCTACCGCTATCTGCTATACTTGCTTCGTCGGGTATGTCAGGCAATTGTTCTTCGTTTACCACCAGTTGGGTGATACGCTTCTGCTTTCGCAGATAATCTATTGCCTGTGTCACCATTACTCTTGTTACCCACGTTGCCAACGCACATTCGCCCCGGAAAGTGAAATGGGTAAAGATCTTGATGAACCCATCGTGCAATACGTCATGAGCGGCATCTTCATCGCCCGTATAGCGGTAGCATACCGCAAGCATCTGCTTGGAATAAAGGGTATACAGCTCCTTACGTGCGGAATCCTTTCCTGCCCGGCAGCCCTCTATCAGTTCTATTTCATTTTCCAATGTCAGTGCTATTTTTTACGGACGCCTCTTCGCGTCGTTTGTTAGTTAGACGCAGCTTTCCGTAGAATGCTGCAATGTAATATCTAAAAAGAAGTTAAAGAACGGAGATTATTTATATTTTGCTTTCAAAGTCTGTATCTGCTTGTCAAGCATTTCATCCAGTGCATCAAACTCACTCCAATCTAAGATACCGGGAACCATAACGACGAAGTTAATAAAATTATCATGTTCCAAAAGATAGGAGACTTCATCCTTAAAAGTGCGGTCATCACTCAAGATATTCTTTCTTCCCGCAGACAAGGCAAGCCCCATCAGCACATCGGTCTTTATCTTATAATAATCACCCACATCTTTCTTTTTCCTTCCCAACTCAAAATAGACCTGCATCACATCCTGCAACATACGTTTCTCAGGGATATACTGCATTAATGAGGAACCTTTCAACACGTCCAATGCATCGGTTCTATAAGAGAACTCATCAAAATTATTAAAAAGCTTGCCATACTTCCATAAAGTATCTCCAGGTATCTTAAATACATCCATATTGTGGTTCGACAACACAGTGCTCATGTGTACATCAATATCCAGCAACCGCTTTATTTTACGCAATTCCTCCTTATTGTACTCCAGTTCTTCCGCTACCAGTTGCATCGTCGCTCGCACTTCTTTCTGCCTACTGTGCTCCGCTATCTTGTCACTTCCCCAGAAAGTAACAATGATACCTGCCGCCACAATGCTGAACTGACGAAAATAGTCTCCCAGTTCCCAGCTTTTGAGCACGTTCTTTATCTTATCCCAACCGTTCTGTCCCATAACTCTGATTATTCTAAATGATATTTTTCTTCAATAGCCTGTATTGCCCTATCAATTCTTTTCCCTACACGCTCTATATAGTCGGGAGTAAAATATCTATGAGCAACCCTAACAAAGTTTCGCACCGATATATTCGAAAGGTAGATGTCCCATGCCTCATATCCCCCCTCATACAAACAATGCATCTGTTCATCGGTCAGTGTAAGATTGAAAGGTGTCATAACCTGGTCTTTCATATCATAATAGCCGTTCATAGTCGCCTTAAACCCATCCAATACTTCATAAATCTCAGTCAACTGCAACAGCAATTCTTTATCCGAAATTTTCTGCATCAACATGGAACTTTTAAGTATATCCAGTGCATTCTGGGTATAAGTGAAACTACGTATATGCCCCATTAGAAGGGCAAACTGCCTCAACGAATCTTCAGGTATGATACGAATCTTCAAGTCGTGCTCTGCCAATAAGGCAGAAAGACGTTCGTCTTCCTGAAACTCAGCCACAATATCTTCATATTTCTCCCGGTTACTTTTCAGTTCTTCCTTAATCAGCAACATGGTGGCCCGGATATCCTTCTTCTCCGAATTTCGGGTTACCAAATCACTGCCCATAAAGGTAATCAGCACACCAATCACGACAATGGATATTTGTCGTACGTAGTCTCCCAGCTTCCATCCTTTGACTATCGTTTTTACTCTTTTCCAATCTATCTTTTCCATATCTTCCGAATGCATCATCTATTCACTTGAAACGCATCATCTGTTTGACCTCAACAAACCATGCGTTCACCCCTAACAGACCGCCTGTTTCTCAGTGTTCCGTAATATACTGATTATTAATAGAAAAGCCTCTCATAAAGATTGCAATATGATGGCAAACTTATGAGAGGCTTCCCTTTTTATTCCCTAATACGACCTTCCGCCTTTGTCAACATGCTTTAAAACTCATATCCAATCCTTTTACAGAATGGGTCAGAGCACCTACAGAGATAAAGTCTACACCACATTCGGCATAATCGCGCAGCGTATCAAAAGTGATACCACCCGAAGACTCGGTTTCATAACGACCGCCTACCATATCCACAGCCTTCTTTGTCATTTCAGGCGTGAAGTTATCAAACATGATACGGTCTATGCCACCAAGATCAAGCACTTGTTGCAACTCATCGAAGTTACGTACTTCAATCTCTATCTTGAGGTCTTTACCTTTTTCCTTGCAATATTCTTTAGCACGATTGATAGCCTTGTCGATGCCTCCGGCAAAATCCACGTGATTGTCTTTCAGCAAAATCATGTCGAACAATCCGATACGATGATTTACACCACCGCCAATCTTCACAGCCATTTTCTCAAGGATACGCATACCGGGAATAGTCTTACGGGTATCGAGCACACGTGTATTCGTACCTTTCAGTTTCTCTGCATATTTATGCGTCATGGTAGCAATACCACTCATGCGTTGCATAATGTTCAGCATCAGGCGTTCTGTCTGCAACAAAGATTGCACCTTGCCTTCCACTATCATTGCTATATCGCCCGGCTTCACCTCAGCCCCATCATTGATGAAGACTTCTACCTTCATAGTAGGGTCGAAACGACGAAACACTTCTTTGGCAACTTCGATACCAGCCAGAATGCCCGGCTCTTTAATCAAAAGTTTGGATTTACCCATCGCCGTAGCGGGGATGCACGAAAGGGTTGTATGGTCTCCGTCACCTATATCTTCTGCAAAGGCGAGGTCTATCAACCTGTCAATCAGTTCTTCTTCCTTATTCATTCGTTTTATCTATTCTTATTTGATGTATAACATATTTGTTTTGTACTTTTCTAAAGAAACAATTCACCCGAAAGTTTCCATTTGCGGTCCCCAAAGTACCGATGATGAAACTTGATTCATCCCTCTTTCCTTCGTGATTCACATTGAAGCTACTGACTTTGTTCTCGGCAAAAAAATTAGCCATTGCTCTTTCTGCAGTTCGCTTGTCAGCATTGGTCGTACGATTGTGGATAATCAGATCCACCTTATCACCCAGATACCCGTTTAGTTCCTGAGAGTTTCCCTTTTTGAAGGCCGTAACCACCCCCACAGGTACGTCTTGAGCAAAGATCAAGGATACCCATAAGAAGAGGCTGGTCAACAATAAAACTACTCGTTTTTTCATAATCACAAGTATTAATGATACGCAAAGGTAAGCATTTATTGTAAAATACAATAAAAAAGCACTAATTTTGTGCACGAATCAGAATGTAAGCAACATGAAAACAACTTTGCTCGTCGTAGGAAGAACCGTAGAACAACACTTTATAACTGCCATCAATGACTATGTGCAGCGTACCAAACGCTACCTGTCTTTCGAAATGGAAGTTATCCCGGAATTGAAGAATACCAAGAGCCTTTCCATGGAAGTGCAGAAAGAAAAAGAGGGTGAATTGATATGTAAGGCATTCCAACCGGGTGATGTGATTGTATTGCTGGATGAAGGGGGAAAAGAAATGCGCTCCATAGAGTTTGCAGACTATATGAAGCGCAAGATGAATACCGTAAATAAACGGCTTATATTTGTCATCGGCGGACCGTATGGTTTCTCACAAAAAGTATATCAGGCGGCACATGAGAAAATGTCCCTTTCTAAAATGACGTTCTCGCATCAGATGGTGCGGCTGATTTTCGTGGAACAGTTGTACCGGGCCATGAATATACTCAACGGCGGCCCTTATCACCACGAATAACTGTCTCTTCAAGACCTTGAAATTTGGAACCCTGTTCCTGATAACGCCATCTCTACAAATCGTGCGCGAGGATTCGGTACATCCTGCGTCAGTATCTCCCGGATGCGCAATGCTGCCTGTGGGTCTTTCGCCACCATATACAAGTAACCTCCCCCACCTGCACCCGGCAACTTATACCCCAGTGCATAGTCCTTAATCTTATTGATAATTTTTTCCACTGCCGGAGGGTTAGTACCGCAATCCAGAGCTTTATTCTGCATCCACGTTTTGCCAACCAATGCACCATAGGCCTCAAAGTCGTTCCTCTGAATAGCTTCTGCCATATCCAATGCATGCGCCTTCATATCTTCCAATATTGCCAAATGGATAGATGAATTAAGGAACATGGAACGCACAATCTCTGCCAGGATACCTTTAGCAGTACGTGTAATTCCCGTATAATATAATAGGTGGCAATCACGATATTCAGGATGCGTAAAGAGATGTTCAGGCAACCAGTGTATTAACGGATTCTGTACAAACCCGGGTTCTGTTTGCAACAGTTTGATGCCTTGTAACACTCCACCATACTGATCTTGCCAACCACCACCCGTTGTCAACAACTGTTCCAGAGCAAGTGTACGACGGCATATTTCATTCTTATCCCACATCAAGCCGCAGAAATCACTTAAAGAGCCTAAAACCGTAGAAGCCAGTATAGAACTGGTTCCCAGACCTGAGCCTGCCGGAATAGCAGATAATAAAGTAATCTCTATACCTGTACCGAATGCCTGCAACTGTTTCTCCAACGAGGGATAACCCACTTCTGAAAACGCCGGGCCAAAACCTGCCAACGTCAGCGCCGCTTTCGGAATAGAGAAAGGAGACCCAATCTTACAGTAATCCTGCAATTCCCCGAAAGTATTCACAACTTCCATCGCTCCCATATCAATAGAGCGCAAAACAATGCGATACTCTTTACAAGGCTTCACATAAACTTGCAAAGGAGGTTGCCCATTCAATTCAATGGCCAGATTCACTACATTTCCACCCGCAAAAAGAGAATATGGCGGAGTATCTGTCCAGCCACCCGCAACATCAATACGCACAGGACTACGGCCCCAAACAATCTGATCGCTATATACATTAAGGTGAGGACGGCTTTTCTTCTCATACAAATCAGAAAGGAGCCCTTCGCGCAGCAGCCCGAAAGCCTCTCTTTCATCATTCTGAAAGTCTTTTCCATTCAGCTTGTCTATCTGCGCCCGAAGCATCCGGTTATGGATACGCTGCATCTGAGGTGCATCAGCCGGTAACACATCCGGTTTATCTATCTTCAAACAATGAAAATCTTCGGCAACATCAGCCAAATCCAATTGATAGAAGACACTCTTCTCATAATTGCGTGCCAGCAATTCCCAATTGCCTTTCCGGAAACTCTCGCGCTGTGCATATAATTGACGTAAATCTGCTTTCGCTGAAATTTCATCGGCAGAGAGACGTTGACTGTTCAACCAGATTTTCTTACCTTCCGCCAATTCCGGTTCCGAAGTCATCCAGCGAAGTACCATGCCCATCTGTTCTATATCTTCTACTACTGGAAAGATTCCGGCAGCCTGTAAGTCGTCTTTCCTTCCGATTACATCATCCGGAGTCAATCCACGTTTCGCCAACCAACCAATGAAGGGCATTCCCAGGAACAAAGTCTTTTCACCCCGAATATCTCCTTTAGATACATCATCAAAGCCATACGGACGAACCACCCAACGCTTCTCCGCAAGAGGCACAATGTCTACACACACTCCATCCGGCAGTGCCAACGTCCAGTCATTTCTCGGTACGCCTGTGATAATTTGCCGGGAACCAATCTTCCACGATGCACCAACAAAGCTGTTTTCAATCCAAAGATTATCATTATTAGAAGAAAGAGTTACCCCTATTTCTGCATTCTGCACAAAGATTGCAGGATTTGGTTTTACTTTCCGGTGCATAATCTGACGCTGATCATACACTTTATTCTGTAAAGTGACAGTTGAGGAAAGTAATTCACGGCTCGTTCCATAGTGGTAGAATTCACCACCCGGTAAAGGTAAAATAGCCACAGACAGCTTATTCAACTCATCATCAATAATGCGCGGGTGGTTACCCAGAGACAAACCGAAGTCTGAATATAAATCATAGTACTTCAAATCAGAATACGAAGCATCTTTCTGCGAACGTTTCATCAATAATTCCACCGCCCGATCGCTCAGCAACCAGATACCTATGTCCATCAGAAAGAGATGAGTCTTGGAAAGATTTTCCAACTCTTGCAATGAGGGCTTCTGCAACATAAAATCCAATGCTTCCGGCTGTTTACGGTCAGAAACAAACACCCCATGATGTGTTGCTAATACCGGATCTACCCAGAGTCCATAACATACCACATCTGCATCCGGTATATCCTGCAAAGGTTTCTCGGCACGAATATAGACATCACCACTCGCAATCAGCGTACGCAACTTTTCCGGTGCCCGCTCCATGATTTTCTCATAAAGTGGAACTTGCAAGGATAATAAGTTTTGTCCCAGCTTCTGCCCGCGTGCCCAGCGAAATACCGGTATCGGGGTTAATATCTTTCCGGAGGGAGCATATCCCGGCAGGCGGCGGCTTTGTCCACCGGCATGCAACAGGATACGTTTCTCTGTTGAGTGTTCTGTTTGTTGATTCCTATACCATTCGCGCAAGAGCCAGGTTGTTCCCCCACCCGATCCCAGTTTCATCCCTACAGGATCAGAGGTACAAAACCATTCCGTACGGTCTACATTTTCCAATTCATAGAATGCCGACACAAGATTAGGCGGCAAGGATAATAATTTTTGCATATCCGATTGCTATAATGCTTAATATATTAGCTGCAAATTAAAGCAATCTTAAGCAAAATCCACGAAAAATTTTAATGATTTTGAAGATGAAAATAGAAATATCTCCATTTTCTATTTTTCCAGCATATCTACTACTTGCTGTAATAATGCAGGCATTTTATGGTTGGAATTCTTAATCGTATGAATCTGCTCTTTTCCTTCCGCAGTCAGTGAGAAATACATTTGGCGTTTATCGACTTTACCGATAATACGGGCAATCAGCTTCTTCTCCTCCACAGAGCGTATTAGCTTAGAAGTATTAGAATGAGTAAGTCCTAATGCCTCTGCTATTTCTCCGGAGGTGAGCCGGGGATTATCCAGAAGTGCACAGAGCAACATCCCCTCATTCAACGAGAGGTTGTATTGCTGGATAAACTGGGTTTCAAACTCGGCTATCGCCCGATAAACATCACGAATTTTACATAAATCCTCCATATATTCTCTTTTTTATTTGTTAAATAACAAATTACTAGATGAAAAGGTTGACATTGGCTTTATCTGCCCGCTCCATGTAAGTAGCAACACCACCGATAGTTACCTCATCCAACAGTTCTTCACGACTGATTCCCATCATATCCATTGACATCTGGCAAGCTATAAATTCTACACCCTGTGCGAGAGCCTGAGCACGGAGTGATTCCAAAGAATCCACACCTTTTTGTTTCATAAGGAAGCGCATCATCCGGCTACCCATGCCAAACATATTCATTTTGGATAACTTCAATTTCAAAGAACTGGAAGGAAGCATCATGCCAAACATCTTACCAAAAATATCTTTCTTAACTTTCGGTTTCTGCACTTTCTTCAGAACATTCAATCCCCAGAAAGTGAAAAAGACCGTAACCTTCTGTCCTGTTGCCGCAGCACCATTTGCCAGTACAAAGGTAGCCAAAGCTTTGTCTAAATCATCACTGAAAAGAATCAAAGTTTTTCCCCTACCCGCACCCGCTATTGCTCCGGCAGGCGATGGACAAACAGCAGCTGGGTCACCTTTCTCTATAGTTACCGTATAACGGCCTTTTTCTTCATGACTTCCTATCAGACGGTTTCCCGTCGTATCACACCATGCTGAAGCATCACGTGCAAATCCGGCATCAGTTGCCACAATCTCCACTTGTTCTCCCGAAGCAAGAGTATCCATTGCCTTCTTAACTTGCATGATAGGCCCCGGACATTGTAGACCACAGGCATTAATTTTCAATGGCTCTTTAAAAGAGTCCACCGTAGATTCTATTGAATTAACCTGAGGTGTGGCAACTTTATCGGGTACAGGTACAGATGCTACTGCAGCAGAATAGAGCTTATATCCTCCTGAGAGGTTACGCACATTCCGATACCCATTTCCCATCAGGATACGTTGTGCCAGATATCCACGCAACCCTACCGCACAAAACAAGACAACCGGCTTGCTTGTAGGAACTTCCGACATACGGTCTCTTAAATCATCCAAGGGAATATTAATTGCTCCCGGAATAGAACCGAAAGAAAATTCCTCGGGAGTACGGGTATCTATCAACATGACCTCATTCTTCTGCTGTACCAGTTCGCGCCAGGTAATAATGGGCATCGCACCGCTTATTATATTAGAAGCCACATATCCTGCAATGGCAATAGGATCTTTAGCCGAAGAGAACGGCGGTGCATAAGTGTGCTCTGTTTCCATCAGATCGTAAACCGTCCCGCCCCGCTTAATAAGTCCGGCAATCTGATCGATACGTTTGTCCACTCCTTCATAACCAATGCACTGTGCACCATATAATTTTCCAGTAACAGGATGGAAAGTTAATTTTAAAGTCAGTGGCAACGCATCCGGATAATAGCCCGCATGAGAAGCAGAATGGGTTACAGAACTCTGATATTCCATCTCCCATTGCTTCAAGCGCTTAGCAGCAAGCCCTGTGGAGGCAATAGTCATATCAAAGACCTTGGCAATAGAAGTGCCAATAGCACCTTCATAAGAAACTTTATTGCCAAATACCATATTATCAGCCACGATACGTCCCTGGCGATTGGCCGGATTAGCCAGATAATTAAGCCATGGTTTTCCGGTCAGCGGATGCGGATATTCAATTGCATCCCCTACGGCATAGATATCTTTCTCAGAAGTTTCCAGATACTCATTTACCCAGATACCTCCGGCTTCTCCTATTTTTAATCCGGTATCTTTGGCCAAAGCAGTTGCCGGACGTACACCAATAGAAAGCAATACCATATCTGCCGGAATTGTCTTCCCACTTTTCAAGAAAACTGTAATACCTTGCTCTGTGCGCTGAAAATGGGTTACTCCTTCTTCCAAATAAAGTGAAACACCCTTCTGAGCCAGATGCTGATGAACAGGAGCGGCCATAGAGAAATCGATAGGTGCCATTACCTGATTACCCATTTCCACTACAGATACAGAGACTCCTGCATGATGCAGATTTTCTGCCATTTCCAAGCCGATAAAACCTGCACCGACTACGACTGCACGTTTTACAGCATGTTCTGTGAGATAAGATTTAATACGGTCGGTATCTTCAACATTGCGGAGGGTAAAGATTCCCTCTGAATCAATGCCTTCTAACGGTGGCCTGACCGGAGTAGCTCCCGGTGACAACAGAAGCTTATCATAAGTTTCTTCATATTCGCCTCCGTCAACCGTACGAACCGTAATGGTTTTATTCTGCGGATGAATGGCAATCACTTCATTCTCTACACGCACATCCACTCTGAAGCGCTGACCGAAAGAAGCCGGCGTCTGCACCAGTAACTTCTCACGTTCATCAATCACGCCACCGATATAATAAGGTAAACCGCAATTTGCATACGATATATACTTTCCCTTCTCTAATAAAAGGATATCAGACTTTTCGTCTACTCTTCTTAATCGCGCCGCCGCTGTAGCTCCCCCGGCAACGCCTCCAATAATTATATACTTCATACTCCTTTATTTTAGTTTTGATGGTGCAAAGAAAATAATATTTTCTAAAATAAAATAGTTTCCATTGGAAAATAATGTTAAAACACAATACGGCAGCATAATAACCAAGAGAATTACTATCATAAAGCATGAAACATACAGAGAAGAAAAAAGTTCATAAATGCAAGATATAAGTCAACAGGAAAGTGTACACACATTTGTTTCAAGGCATATTTATGCCTTGAAAAATCATATAACGACCATAAAAGTCGAGAATTACCAACCGAGTTTTTCGAAACCGGCAGCAGTATACCACCCAGTAGAACGGTATGCCTTATCAGTGGCAGTATTAGAAGTTGAAGGAATATAACAGGATACTCCGTTAGTTCCTTCCATTGAGAACATGGCCTGAGTATAGCCCGAGTAATTCATTGAAGTAGTAGCCCAATATGCTACAGCAGAATTAAAAATCTGTCTCCATGCTTCATAAGCATTATCGTCAGTAATCATCCGCATCATACCCACCAGATCATAATACCCTACATGCCCATCCTGATATCCGTCAGAGCCACGACGTTGATCATAATCAAACACCGATGCACGAAGTGATGTATTATCAACCGTTTCGGGTAAAATTTGCTTAGTTGTCCTTGCCAGATTGTCCAACCGATCTGTTCTCAATGCACATACAGAAGCCCCACCCGTCCAATTATTATTTGAGATCCCATTACCATCATCATATTTGGCTGCATAAGGTTCGTAATAAGCCTTAGCTATATTCACCGCTACATTCTCAGCAGAAAACATAGCAGGAACAACCACATCATACGAGGCGCCTGGCCCCGGAATCTCAGTCGGAGAACCTATACAATAGTCCGTATAGTCACGTAGCTCATAGGCGACCTCTACTGACAGCATAAGACAAGCATCGAACAATATAAAATCAAAACGAGGAGCAGTCCTCAATATCTCTACAAACTCAGAAATATTCATTCTATTATCACCGTTACCTTTATCTTGTCCCACCCAACGGGTACCAGCTCCCAACGGATAAGGAAGCCAACCGTCTCCATGCGACCAGTAAACCAATCCATAACTATCAGCTTGATATTGGGAATTCAAGAAGACATCAGCAAAAACCTCCTGTGTCTCATCCACACCTACTGAATTACGGCTTGGATAAGTCTTTACTTCCTTTTCTACAACTGTCCCTCCTTCATTCTTCAACTCAAGCAAACGAGGAGATTTACCATCGTCTATATACACCAGAAGATGCACATTGGCATAAGCCTTCGTCATACCCACCTTCATTTCTGCTAAGTCCTGAGAAGCAAATGAAGCAAGACTATTATCTGCCGCAATATATACAAGAACCGTACGATTTCCTATGGAGGTATCCGGTTCCTTATCCTCACATGCAACCAGGAATACAGAGAGACAAACCCACCAAAAGAAATAAAGTTTCGTTTTCATGACTACAGTCTGTTATTTAGGTGAAATCCTTAATATCTAAGGAGATAAATCCGATTATTCTTCCGGCTTCTTGAAGCGGAATGCATCAGGGTTGATAGGCATTAACACTATCGATTTATTCTTCTTATATTTACTTTTTACCTTTGCAGACTCTTTCTCCAATTTCTTTTTATTCTCAGAGAAATAAATCATGCAAGTATAATCAGGACATTTCAAATCAAATTCCAAGTAATTCTTTAACTGATACGTATAAAGATCACGTTTAGGCAGGAAACCACCTTTATCCAGCTTGATACTATCCAACACTTGGATATCAGTAAAATACACTACCGTGTCATTGAAAGAGGCAGCAACACCGAATGCATACACAGCCTTTTCCTTGCCTTCTTTTCCTTTCTTGAATGAGAATGCCGAGCATACCATAAAAACCAACGCTACGGCAAAAAGTATACGAACGTATTTCATAATCTGTTTTTTTGTTATATGTTGGCGGCAAAGATAATGCAAACCGAGAGCAAAATAAAATGAATTCATTCATTTTTTTATGCTGAAGTGCAGCTCATCTTCACTTTTATGGTAAAAAAACAAAAAAAACCGATGACCATAATATGACCATCAGTTTTTAATTCTTTCTATTTGTCGGAAATTGATATTTCTTATTATCCCAAATAAGACTTGAGCAATTTACTACGATTACTTTGTCTTAATCTTCTAATTGCTTTTTCTTTAATCTGACGTACACGTTCACGGGTCAAGCCGAATTTGTCGCCGATTTCTTCCAATGTCATTTCTTGCTGTCCGATACCGAAAAACATCTGTATGATTTCTTTTTCCCTATCGGTTAACGTAGAAAGTGCTCTATCAATTTCCCTCGCAAGAGACTCGTTCACCAAAGAGCGATCCGCCATAGGAGAGTCGTCGTTTACCAACACATCCAGCAAGCTGTTGTCTTCTCCCTCTACGAAAGGTGCGTCCACCGAAATGTGGCGTCCGGAGACCTTCAATGTATCGGAGATTTTATCAACAGGGATCTCCAGTTCATCTGCCAGTTCTTCGGGAGACGGGCGACGTTCGTTTTCCTGTTCGAACTTGGAGAATGCTTTGCTGATTTTATTCAGCGAGCCTACCTGGTTCAACGGAAGACGCACGATGCGCGACTGTTCTGCCAAAGCCTGCAAAATGGACTGACGTATCCACCATACTGCATAACTGATGAATTTGAAACCACGTGTTTCATCGAACTTTTCGGCGGCCTTTATCAGTCCTAAATTACCCTCGTTAATCAAGTCGGGCAAACTCAAACCTTGGTTCTGGTACTGCTTGGCCACAGATACAACGAAACGCAGATTGGCACGTGTCAACTTCTCCAGTGCGATACGGTCACCCTTGCGGATGCGTTGAGCGAGCTCTACCTCCTCTTCGACAGTTATGAGGTCTTCGCGACCGATTTCCTGCAAATACTTGTCAAGAGAAGCGCTCTCTCTGTTAGTGATACTTTTTGTAATCTTAAGTTGTCTCATTCTTCTAAAACAGATTTGGGTTGCAAAGTTACGACATTTTATTTAGTTACAAGCTAACTTGCCTTAACTTTTTTATCTTATTCACTATACTATTATAAACAAAAAGAATGCCGACAAGTTAGTTGTCGACATCCTTTTTCTTCTTTGTTAGCTAATATTACAATCTTCTTACCTATTACATTTACAATTTACAATTTAATAATGCCAGCTATTAATCCTGAGCGACACTTACCGCATAGCTACCACGTTTTCCGGAAGGGAACATACCTGTAATAAACAATACTTGTTCCTGAGTCTTGGATGCTTCCTTCATCACCTTCTCCAAGTCTTCCACGGTCTTCATCGGTATGTTATTCACTTTTAGAATAATGAAACCTTTGCGAACACCACCTTCTGCCATCTTACCATTGCTAACACCTGTTACTTCAAGACCATAACCCAGATTCAGTTGCTTCTTCAATTCATCAGGTACAGGACGGAAGGCAGCACCAAGAATATCCATATCGGTATTCTTCACTACTTTCGTAGTACCCTGTTCATTCTTCAGCGTCACTTCAATGGTCTTTTCTTTCTTATCACGCATTACTTTTACTTGCGCTTTGTCACCCGGACGATGTTTTGCTAAAGCTTCCTGTAAGTCGGCATACTTGCGAATTGTCTTACCATCCATACCAATGATAACATCATCTACTTTAAGATCGGAACCGGCAGCAGAACCACCTTCTACAATCTCACGTACCCACAAGCCATCAATAGCATTATATTTTTCTCTGGCCTCTTTCTTAACGTCACTAAACTTCTTACCACTTTCGTCTTTTATTTGCGTGTCACCGGCTTCTTCAATAAGAGGTGTGACCTTAACGCCCAACAATACACGTTGTACTGCACCGAATTGTTTCAAATCAGAAACCACTTTCTTCATGATGCTGGTAGGAATAGCAAAGCCATAACCAGTATTTGAACCTGTCGGTGAGAAAAGAGCAGCATTAATACCAATCAACTCACCACGTGCATTTACCAATGCACCACCACTATTACCCTGATTGATGGCCGCATCCGTCTGAATATACGATTCAATACTTTCTTTTGCCATACCTAAAGAACGAGCTTTAGCACTAACGATACCCGCAGTGACCGTAGAAGTCAGATTAAACGGATTACCTACTGCAAGCACCCATTCGCCTACTTTCAGTGCATCGGAATCGCCTACTGGAATCGTCGGAAAGTCATCTCCTTCTATCTTAATCAAAGCCAAGTCTGTATTTTCATCCGTACCGATGATACGTCCCTTAAACTGACGATTGTCATTCAACGTAACACTGATTTCATCCGCACCGGCAATTACGTGATTGTTCGTTACAATATACCCGTCTTTAGAAATGATGACACCGGAACCAAAACCTGTACGTTCAGGAGTCTGAACCTGTCGTCTTTGTGTACCACCCCGACCACCGAAGAAGTCACCGAAAAATTCAGAGAACGGATCTCTCACCTCTACTTCCTGAACTTTGGAAGCTTGAGTAGAGCGGATATGTACCACAGCGTGAACTGAGTTTTCTGCAGCTTCAGTCAAATCTACCGGTTGAGCATCAACGGCACTGTAAGCAGCCGTACGTACATTCGGATTCTGCCGGAACATATCACTAAATGCAGCAGTACTATCAGCAGGCATATTTTTTTGCAGCATCTTATAGGTGGTTAAACCTGCTACTCCTGAACTGAGAAGTACAATAGCTGCAACCCCAAGAATGTTTTTTGTTGTCTGTTTCATACTTAATTTCTATTCTTTTAATTGTTAATATTCAAATCTTGTTTAACATTTCGACGTTAAAATAACGACAAAAATCGTTCACTTATTCCGCTTGTCACTCTTTTTTGTTCTCTTTTAACAGTGAACTTTTGGAGCTTAACAGCGGTTAACGGCAAGACCTGACAATTTTACATTTATGCACGTTTACTGACGTGAAAATAAGGCAGATAGACGTTAAAACAAAGCAGACCATCTATTTGTTTTCGTAGAGGAGATATATCCTTAATTATCAAGGTATTCTATATCCATGTGATAATCCCATTTCGGAAAGTAGAGATTGCCTCCCTCCCATTCCACTTCACCACGCTGGAAGTCAACAGTTTCACTGCGGGGATATTTCTTTTCGGGCATCAAAGGCATACCGTAGTCACTATTCACAATCATACGCCAGGAGTCGATGCCCCCCAGGAAGAAATATTCTTCGTCTGCATTACGGGCGAAAGTAGGAATACCAAATGACTGATCTACAGGTACCCAACCGATACCTTCAAAATAAATCTCTGCCCAGTCATGCAGATTCCACGCTTTGGGATGCATCATGAAACCGCTTTGAAAATGTGCAGGAATGCCACTGATACGACAAAGTGTAATGAACAACAGACTGACCTGACCGCAATCGCCCTTATTGTTATCCAGAACATATTCGGGGATGTTCTCTATGGTAGAGTATTCACGTGCAGAAGCCCAAGGGAAGTTATCATTTACCCAACGAAAGATGCATTTAGTCTTTAAGAAAGGATTGGTTTCACCCTCTGTCAATTTGGCAGCAAGTTGACGCATACGTGGTGAGAAGATAATATGCTTCTCACGCTCGGCCGTATATTCCTTATATATAGAAGAGGCCGTATCATACGGCTGGATATCTTCCGGCTTCAGATTATGCCATTCAGCATTGGCAGTATACTCAAAGCTTTCGGAGAATACGGTCGGTTCATCCTGCACGGCGCATTTCTCCATATAGAGGGTGCTGTGAAGGCAATCCTGCGGAGAAAACGTATATTCCGGTTCGCTGGCAGAAATAAACTTCACATCCTGTTGCCGTGACTGGTCAGTACGCGGATAAGGAAGCCAGCAACGAATCAACTCTCCGGCAGGAACAGCATTGCTGTCTACGGTAAGAGTATAGGTAACACGCATCCGTTTGGAGGTGGTAATCGGATTACCATTCTTTTTCACACTTGCAATAACTTCAGGCAGATTTTCCATATTCACCTTTTCACTTCCACTAAAAGAAACACCGTCTTTCGCAGCTTTTATCTTATAGCAGGCAGAGTCCACGCGGAATAAGTTAGGCCCGGCGTTGCGGAAATAACGTTTCTCGCCATCCAGTGTCATACATTCCAAAGCCTTAGAAGCTTCCCATTGACGCATTTGCTCATCAGTAACATCAGGAATATACTTGCGGATGTAGTCTTTCACTTCAGTTTCTGTACGAGAGAAATCTGTAAGGAGACGTTGATGCAGGTCTTCTTCCCAAGTGTAAGGCTTGTTTTCGGGTTTTGTTGTACAAGCAGTTGCCAAGAAGAATAGAGCAGCAGCATACAATACTTTTTTCATAATGATTATTTTTATAGATGATGATGGGACAATACCACTTTATAGTTTCACAACTCCAATACCCGGCAAATCGGGCAATGTAATCTTACCCTTTATCACTTCCATTCCTTTGAAACGGTCGTTAGCAATAAGCAGATTGCCATCCAGATCGGCAAAATCAACTGCAGGAGAGAATTGAGCGGCAGCGGAACATGCACACGATGTTTCTGTCATACACCCCACCATCACTTTCATACCCAAAGCACGCGCCAATGTCACCATTTTCCAGCCCTCGCGCATACCTGTACATTTCATCAACTTAATATTGATACCATGAAATGCATCTTTCAAACCAGCCACATCACTCAGCCGTTGCAAAGATTCATCGGCAAAGATAGGCAACGGACTTTGCTGCGTCACCCAGGCAATGTCATCCAACTGGGTCTTAGGCATTGGTTGTTCAATCATGACAATCCCTTTTTCATGAAGCCAATGTATCATGTCGATGGCATAATGCTTATCCGTCCAACCCTGATTAGCATCTACGGCAATAGGAAGACTGGTTACGGAACGAATGGTTTCAATCATCTCCTTATCATTCTCACGTCCCAGTTTTACTTTGAGGATATTGAACTGATCCGCACATTCTTTCGTTTTCTCACGTACCACCTCGGGTGTATCAATGCCGATAGTAAAGGTAGTAGAAGGAGCCTTATCTTTATCCAGTCCCCAAATCTTATACCACGGGGCTTGCAGCAATTTTCCCACAAGATCATGCAATGCAATATCGACAGCCGCTTTAGCAGCAGCATCTCCCGGCGAAAGTTTATCCACATAAGCCAGAATATCTTCCAACTGGAAAGGATCGGGGAACTGCCCGATGACATCCTGAACTTTCTTTAGGAAAGCCATTACACTTTCCATTGTACCCAACTCTTTCTGCAGATAGGGCGGCATGGATGCTTCGCCATAACCGGTAATCCCATCATATTCAATCTCCACTTGTACATCAGGAGTTGTGGTGCGTGAGTAAGTAGCCACCGTAAATACATGACGCAACTTCAACTCATACGGGAAAAAACGCAATTTCATCCTGGCATTCACACCACTTTTATTGATATTGAACAGAGACGGGGTGCTTTCCCCTGCAAACACACTGTTAATAGCCACACTGGAACCTAATGCAGCGAAAGCCGCTGTTTTCAGGAAATCTCTTCTGTTTTGCATATTATTCTTTTTTTAAGCTACGTAACTGTATTATTCATAATAAGGGTTTGTTGCCGTTGTATTCAGGGATTCTTCCTTATTTATATAAGGTAACACACGCGTGGCAAACAACAGCCGTCCGAGGTTATATTCATCAAAGAGTTCGTCGGCAGGATCAAAACTACTGACATGCACATCTCCCTGTGAATGAATGAACCGTTTATCCCCAATATACATTCCCACATGTACCACACGCTCTTTACGATCTGCCGTAGCTTTACGGCCGAAGAAGATCAAATCGCCCGGTTGCAGGTTACTAAAATCAGGAGCAATATCGATATGCTCGCCTACATAGGCTTGTTGCGAAGCATCACGCGGAATGATTATATCATGTATGAATAGAATGGTACGCATGAAACCGCTACAATCAATTCCCTTGGAAGAAGTACCCGCCCAAAGATATGGAACGCCCATTAATGTGTGCGCTGTATGGATAATACTGGCAGCATCTTGCTTCAAGGAAGCCCGCCATTTACTTTCCGGCATAGAGATGGATTTTGAGATATACCCCGTCCGTCCATCAGGATAAACAACCTTATAGTAAGCGCCCTTGCTTCCCTCCCACTTCAAGCGGTTACCTGCAACCACATCAGAAACAGTCTGGGAAGTTTGATTAGGTTCGGAATACACGAAGCCGTAATGAGAAATCACCACAATTTTCTCTGCCGCATTCCAGGCATGAAGTTCTTCTTTAGTTACCGGATGAATACCTACACGGTGTACCCAGGCAATGTAATTATCCGGTGTCTGAATGCGATACCAGCCGTCGCGTTGCAACACGCGGATGGGCATTCCCATCAATCCCTGCGTCATCATTTCGGATGAGAAATCCGGTTCTACACGAAGATTAGATACCGATACATTAATGATACCATATGTTTTTCCTTCCAGCCCAGCCTCATCCGGCAATACCTGCAGACAGTCCATTACTTTATAATTGGCTTTCGACAATCCATTGAGAAGAGCCGCTTTCGCTTCAGAAGAGGTGGTTACACCACGTAACATCACATTTTTACCGGCAAAGGAATAATCTACATCAAAAAGTGCCACTCGTTTGTCCGGGGCATACTGACGTTTCAAACTGTCGGATAATTGTGCCACATCGGCAGGAATAGTCCTGTCCCCGACTTCCGAAGCCACCGAACATAACGAAGCGAAAAGGAACAGGGATACGATAGGAATAAGTCTTTTCATTAGCTAAAATGATTTGGGGGTTATTAAGTATTAGCAAAGTTAGAAATAATTTCTATTTTGGTTATATATTTTCAGGAATATTAAGATATAGTTTTAGAATGAAATCCACCAACTCCGTATCAAGGCCGTACCAAAACCGTACCAACTCCGTATCAGGTCCGTATCAAGTCCAAGCATATAGACACGGAGCAGGTACGAAGTTGATGCAGATCAGACAGAGAGCAGATAAAACATTGATCATGTCCGCTTGCAAAGAAGAATAAAAAGAGGAACAAATGCCTCATTCTTCAGAAGAAGTTAAAAAACTCGGCAAGGTTTTGTATCCACTGGCATAAAAGTCGTATCTTTGCCCATCAAAAGCAGTTGGTCGGTCTGTCGCTTGCGCTTCGGCGTATGAGGAAAGTCCGGGCAACACAGAGCATCCCACTTCCTAACAGAAAGCTGTCCGCGAGGGTAGAGTAACGTAGAAGAAAACAACCGCCTGCGTCTTCGGGCGTCGGTAAGGGTGAGAAGGTGGGGTAAGAGCCTACCAGTCTTGTGGCGACACAAGGGCTGTGCGTCTTGGGAGTTGTAAGGTCATGTAAACCGACACTATGAGAGCTGCTCGCTCCACGTCGGAGGGTAGACCGCTAAAGCTTGTATGGTGACATACAGCTCAGATAAATGATGGACACCTTGATGAATGAAGAATTAAGAATGAATAACGAAGAATTCTTCCTGAAAACAAGGAACAGAACCCGGCTTACAGACCGACTGCTTTTTTTTAATGAAGAACTGAGAATGAAGAATGAATAAACGTATTACTGCTCTTTGGAAATTCCTGACATACGACATTTGGCGTATTACGGAGGACGAAGTCACTAAAACGACCTTCTCCCTCTATAATATTATCAAAACAATCTATCTATGCATTAACCGTTTCACCAAAGACAGACTGGTAAACAAGGCTTCTGCCCTAACTTACAGCACGCTGCTCGCCATTGTTCCCATTCTTGCCATCCTGTTTGCCATCGCACGCGGATTCGGCTTCGACAATCTTATGGAAAGTCAAGTACGAATGGGATTTGGAGGACACAATCAAACGACGGAAGTAATCCTACAGTTTGTCAATTCTTACCTGTCGCAAACCAAGAGTGGCATATTCATCGGAGTGGGTTTAATCATGTTGTTATGGACGGTTATCAACCTGATCAGCAGCATTGAAATCACGTTCAATCGTATTTGGGAAATAAAAAAAGCACGGAGTATGTACCGTAAAATCACGGACTACTTCTCCATGTTCTTACTGATGCCTATATTGATTGTGATTTCGGGTGGTCTCTCTATCTTCATGTCCACCAGCTTAAAGTACATAGAAGACTTTGTTCTGCTGGCTCCTATCCTGAAGTTCCTGATACGCCTGATACCTTTCGTGCTGACGTGGTTTATGTTTACGGGACTCTACATCTATATGCCGAATACCAAAGTAAGGTTTAAGCCTGCACTCATTTCAGGAATTCTTGCAGGAACGGCACACCAGGCATTCCAGTTTCTCTATATCAGTGGTCAGCTATGGGTATCACGCTATAATGCCATTTATGGTAGTTTTGCCGCACTCCCTTTGTTTCTGCTTTGGCTTCAGATATCATGGACCATCTGCCTGTTTGGCGCAGAACTGACCTATGCAGGACAAAACATCCGGAATTTCAGCTTTGACAAGGATACCAAAAATATCAGCAGAAGGTTCCGGGATTTTGTTTCCATTCTTATCATGTCTCTTATAGCTAAGCGGTTTGAAGAGAATATTAAGCCGTACACTGCCGAAGAAATGTCCGAAGAATGCCAGATTCCTATCCGCCTGACGCATCAGGTGCTATACGAGCTACAGGAAATCAACCTGCTGCATGAAGTGGTAGATGAAAAAGACGAGGTAATCGGTTATCAGCCTGCAATGGACATCAACAAACTGAATGTCGCACTATTGTTGGACAGACTGGATACGCACGGCTCGGAAGATTTCAAGATTGATAAGGAAAAAGAATTCAGCGATCAATGGGAGGTGCTGATGAAGGCACGCGAGGAGTATTATAAGAGTGCGAGCCATGTATTGCTGAAAGACCTTTAATGACTCTCCACTCTCCATTCTCAACTCTCAACTTATCTCAGTATTTATTGTAAGAAACCACCTTTTCTTTCGGCTTTCTTGATTTCTTCCGCTTCTCTTTCACGGAATAGCCAATGGTGATAACCAACAGCAAGCGCTTGGAAGACGGAATACCGGTCAGCTTCTTGATTTCTTTCTCATCAAACCAACCAAGAATACAAGAGCCCAACCCTTCACTCTCAGCAGCCAATGTGATATGAGCAGTGGCAATGCCAATATCTATTAAAGGGAAATACTTGTCTTTAATCTTTGCACCCAGAAATGAAGTTACGTTCATTGATTCCTCCACCACCAAAATGTGTACAGGAGCATCTTTAGCGAACTTATTCATTCCCAATCCGGCAGTGGCCTTACCAACTTTGACGGAAAGCTCCGGATCATTGATTACAACAAACTTCCACGGCTGCGCATTACAAGCCGAAGGTGCCAGACGGGCAGCTTCCAATATCCGTTCCAGCTTCTCAGGCTCAACAGGACGGCTCATATCATAAGCACGGTCACTCTGCCGGGAAGCAACTAACTTCAGAAAATCTTCCATATCTATTAGTTAAACTGTATCATCCGGCTGATATACTTGCCGATAATATCAAATTCAAGATTCACTACACTACCTGCTTTGATATCGTGGAAGTTCGTATGCTCGAAAGTGTAAGGAATAATAGCTACCTGGAAAGTATCGTCTGTCGGGTTGCACACTGTCAGGCTTACCCCGTTCACGGTTACCGAACCTTTGTCCACCGTGATATATCCACGCTTGGCCATTTCCTTATCGAAAGCATACCGAAAGGTGAAGTAATAACTTCCTTCAGCATCTTCCACACTCATACAAGTGGCAGTCTGGTCCACATGTCCCTGCACAATATGCCCGTCCAGACGGCCGTTCATCATCATGCTGCGTTCTACGTTCACTGAATCTCCGACTTTCAGAAGCCCAAGATTAGAACGTTCCAATGTTTCCTTCATGGCAGTAACCGTATAGGAATCCTCCGTCATGCTGACTACCGTAAGGCACACACCATTGTGAGATACACTCTGGTCTATCTTCAATTCATTTACAAATGAGCACTTGAACGTGAAGTGTACGTTCTCTTGTTCTTTTACCAATGCCACCAGGGTGGCGCATTCTTCTACTATTCCGGAAAACATAATTCTATTTACAATTTAAAGATTTACAATTCCTAAAAACCTACTTCAATGGCAAAGATACGAAAAGAGTGTCATATTCCATGCGGTTTTTTAAAAAAGGATAAGTACTTATGAAATCTCTGAATCCGGATAAGTGGAAGGGGTTGTGCCGAATGTATCCACAAAATGCTTCCTAAAAGTAGGAATATCATTATACCCCACCATCTCTACCACCTCCTGAACAGCATATATCTTTTGTTTGAGCAATGTAGCTGCTTTACGCATACGCACTCCTCTTATCAACTCGATAATGGTGAAGTCCGTACTTTGTTTCACCTTGCGGTATAAAGTCGGCTGGCTCATATTCAACTCCGAAGCCAACTTCTTCACACTGAAATCGGCCTCAGCCATATTCTCTTCGATTATTTTCACCACCGAACAGATAAACGGGTCTTCCATTTTTGCTTTCTCTTCAGATTCAGCCTCCCCTTCTGCAACATCAGGTGTCATCAGCAAGTTAGTGTACATTTGCTTCAGGTTTACACGGGCATTAATCAGGTTGCGCACCCTTGCTTTCAGAATACCCGGAGTGAAAGGTTTCAGAATATAATCATCCGCACCTAATTCCAACCCCCGAATAATGTCATCGTCTTCCACTTTAGCTGTCAACATAATGAATGGAATATGACAGGTCTCCAGTCCTTCTTTCAGTTCACGGCAACACTCAAATCCGTCTTTCACAGGCATCATCACATCGCAGAGTATCAGGTCGGGATGTTCCTTGACCGCTATATCGACACCCTCCTGCCCATTAGTTGCCAACAGCAAATCATATTCTTTGTAGAAAAGAACTTTCAGGTATAGCCTGATATCTTTATGATCCTCCACGATTAGTAATGTTTTTCTTTCTTTTTGGACTAATGAGACAGCTTCCGGAGTTACCTGTACCACGGCCTCATCAGGTACAGATACATTTTGACTGGGTTCTTCCGTCACAGAAGGTATTTCTTCCGATTCCTCCTGTGGCTCCGGTTCTACGAACAGAATATTCGGATCATTTTCCAAAGCTGCCTTCCCCATGGGAAGTTCCACGATCACCTCAGTACCTTCTCCCTCCCGGCTCTTCATAACAATCGTCCCATGATGAAGCTGAATGATCTTTTCCATTACTCCATATCCCAGTTCAAGATCGGTCAAATCCGACTTTATTTCTTCACTTATGAATTGAGAGGCTTCTTTCACCCTATTTTTGCCGTTGTCCTCTACAACAATTACACAATAGCGCACTCCATCGCGCACCATCTCCTGTAGCAAGAGAGAAACATCACCGGAAAAACGCACGTGATTGAAAGCATTGGAAAGCAAGTTATGCAGCACAAAGCGTATCCGCTTATTATCCGCCCAGATTTCCATATCCTTTTTTATTTTTTTATCGTACCTGAGGTTAAACTGATTAATCCGCACCAGCTCGCCAACAGCAACCACTACCCCATCCACCAATCTTTCAATAGAATAAGGGGCCACTTTCAACTTGTCGGTCAACGATCCCTGAGTATAAATAGCCAGCAACTGATTGCATGCATCCAGCATTCCTAACGAGTTCCGATAGGCTACCCGCAATTTCGAAAGAATCCCTGCAGGCAACCCCGACTCCTGCGCCACCTCTTTTAAAGGTGCAATAATCAAGGACAACGGCGTTCGCAACTCCTCCATAAACTTCGTTAGCAACTGATTGCGCATAACTTCTATCTCTTGCTTCTGTTCTTGTTCCATTTTTGTAAGATTTAAATTTTCCCTCAATTCCATTTCCCGGGATTTATACATTTCGCGCCTTCTCCCTTTATGTTCTATATAACAATATACGGCATACATTCCTCCGACAAAAAGAAGCAGATATCCCGATTTCGCCCAAAGCGTATTCCACCAATATGTTTTCACCCGAATAGGTATTTCTATCAGCTCACTCTCACTTGCATCTGGATAAACAAGTTTCACTTGCAGCGTATACTTGCCTACCGGGAGCTTCCTGAAGGAAATCCCATCTTCCAACGCTCCATTTTTCCACTCCTCATCAGGCAGCAGGCGGTAAACTTGTTTATGTTGCATGATACCATATTCCAAATCGGAAAAATAGAAAGTAAAGTCATCATTTCCCGGTCCAAAAACAAAGTTACGTTGCAAGTCCGGAGTTGTTTTCAACACCACCTGTCCGTTCAGCACTTGTCCGATGGACGCAACACTTCCATTTACCCAAAGTTCTGCCAGCCTCAAAGCATTTTTGTTCCGTTCCGCCTTAATGGCCATCGGATCAAAAAAAGTCAAGCCAAGCGAACTGGCCCATAGCAGGCGTCCGTCACGAAGACGGCAAACTTCATTGGAATATCCGAACGAGGCATAATTATAAAGCAAGGACTCATTATTTCTTATCGTCACAATCCCCGAATTACTTCCTGCCCAAGTATTTCCATTTTCATCGTCTACCATGCAGAATATATGACTGCTGCTCAATCCGTTGAGCAAAGTAAACACATTCTCTATTTTCCCTTTTTCACGTCCGTCAATACGAAGAATCTTATCGGAACAAGAAGCCAGGATCTGATTATAGCTATTGACATATATGGAATAGACGGGAGCAACCTCCAGGCCTGCATCCCGTTCATATTCACCAATCAGTTTGAACGTATTACCTTGGCTTTCCATTCGTTTCAGCCCTACACCTGTCCCCAGCCAAATGTCGCCATCTTTATCTTCCGCTATTGAATTTATCTCTTTTATTTTCCGGCCTTCATATTCCACGGAAACGATTCTACACTTCCCGGATTTAGAATCGAAAAGTATCAGTTCGTTTGTCGTAATGATCCACAACCGGTTCCTGGAGTCCACACAGAACTGATGAACAGCCTCGGAGAAATCGGTCGTTCCCTCAGGAGCCAATGTAAAGGTCATTACTTCCTCCGTTGTAGGACTAATACAGACTACCCCGCCATGTGAATCTCCCAACCACAAAAGCCCATTCTTATCTTCATCCATCCGGTAGATTTCGCCCTGTTTCAATCCTTTCGTCCAAGGTACAAAGACCGTTCTTTTCGAAAGCCCGCTTGACGTGCTTCGCCATAGCTTTCCTTTATCTGTCAGAATCCAGATATGTCCCCACTGGTCTTCTTCTATCCCCGCAACACCCGCATCGAATGTCTGTTCCAGAGTATTAAATGTTTTTGCTGTGCAATGCATGTAGTAAGAACCGCTTCCAAAAGTGGCAATCCACAAAATCTGCTGTTCTTCGTGCCACAGCAAATCTGTAATCTTCCCTTCCATCCTGAAAGGATAAGACTGCTCCATATACTCAAAGCGACATGCAGAGTCAACCAGTTCTTTCGAATCAAACTTCAGTGAGAAAAGCCCTTTCCATGTCGCCACATAATAATTCACATCATCCACACAAACGATATCAGTTATATAGGTGTCCTGAAGCAAACTCCGGTCAGTTCCTGTACTCTGAATCTGATGGAATGTCTTTTGCTTCAGATTGTACAATTCAATGTCAGAATAGGAAGGACATATCCACAAATAATCCCCATACTGGTAGAGTGTAGTAATTTTATTATCCTGCCGCCTGTCCAGGAAGTCCGCCTTTGCACTTTTGATATCATAAATCATTACCCTCGTCCGGTCGACACAAGCAAAAAGAGCTTCCTTTCCTCTACCGGAGAGGTTAGACACCTCCCCCTTTACATGCGGTTCTTCCGACAAACGAATGGTAATACCATCTTCGTTCCGCTTCTTGCTACGCATTGCTGCACCGGTATACAATCCGTTTGTAGTACCGATATAGAAGTTCTGCTCATCCGCTATATAAAAAGAAAGAATATCCTGCTTTTTTATCGGCCTGTCATAAGAAACAGGCAGATACTCCTCTTTCTGCGGATCAAAACAAGCAATTCCTCCTTGCAGCAGTTGAAGATAAAGCAATCCGTCGGGACTTTGAGAAATAGACGTAACAGCACATGAGACAAACGGCAGTAGGCCCGAATCCCGACACAATATCAACGGAAAGTTCCTGATTCTGAATCCATCATACCGACTGATTCCCATATCGGTGGCAAGCCACACGAAACCATCACCTTCATGATGGATGGCATAAACTGTGTTATTATCCAGACCATTCTTCATGGCCACCGGCACCAGATTCCCGTATGAAATGGAAAAGGCCGCAATACAACGAATCTGTAATAGGCAGATTGCCAGTAGTAATTTCGTTATTGAAAGTCGTATTATTCGCATTATTCTATCACTATGTCGTGAATTTAAAATATCCTACAAATATAATGCAATTAATTTAAATAGTAAAAAATTATTAATAACAAAGTTTGTGTGTGCATTAATTCTTAATCATTCCAAAGTAATACAAAATTCCCCCCTGAAAGTATTACTATCAGAGGGGAATTCTTGTTTGTTTTGTTCTATTCCTCACTTTTTTACATTCAAGTTCTCATTCACTATATTTCAACAGCTTAAAACTATACGTTCCCTTCTGCATCTGAAAACTATAATTACCCCTAAAAACTACAGGTACTTTTACAAGAGTATTGGCTTCATCGCTAACTTTAAAATAGAGATAACTTTCCGATTCAAACTCATAAGTATAATCGTCGCTATTCTTCATCGGGGTAAGCGACAAGCCTTGTGCACGCCAATCGAACAGATCCGAAGAGTAAGAATAATCGGTTCCCCAATAATACACCTGCTCCTTTTCAAAACTGAACTTCAGTTCCACATTCAACGCAAAACCTTCGGCTGCCGTCCCGTTACGCGTTACGGCCTTATAATTTCCCGACATTACGACTTTCTCAAAATCCTTGTCTGAGATTCTGGTACAGTCATGCAATTCATTGCTATTCTGACGCAGCGCTTCAAGCACGCCGCGAACCTCTTCAGTCAGGACAGAAGGTATATTGTCTACTCCGGCAACACTATATGAAGCATATTCCACTCCATACGTATCCATTATCGATTCAAAAAGGGATGTTGATTCCACTACATCATCTGCAGTGCTTGTACAAGAAGTAAAGCCAAACGCCAACGCGATGACAATAAAAAAATAAATAGTCTTCATAAATGGGTCCTCCTTAATTATTTGTTTTGTTTATAATCTGCTTAACTAAGAATTGTTTTGTTTGTACTCCTCAAAAGGGGACCTCTCTTCATTACTATGTCGCAAACATAGGTATATTATTCAAATAAAAAAACTTTTTACCCTAAAAAATGAATTATTTACCCATCTTTTTGAATGAAACACACCACATACAAGCATATAATGCAAAATATGCAACTTATCAAAACACCCACCACCTGTATTTCATTCACAAAGATAGGTAAAATCACCACCCGCCGGAAGAAGAAAGAAACCCCCACCCTAAAAGTCAAAAACACCACCCATACGGAAATTCACCACTGTTCAAAAAAAACGATTGCATGAATCACCTCCGAACAAAGATGAATACGCCAATTAAGGGTTCTTTGGGATTCAGCTACCTTTGACACCAAACCAAACAAAACTCACCAATATGAAAAAGAAAAGAAAATTGTTTTTATTCGTTTGTCTATTTACCTCCACCTTATTATATGGGCAGGTAGTCGGCATTAAAACGAATGTATTGATGGATATCACTAAAACCATCAACTTGGGAGCAGAAATCGGCCTGAATAAAAAAGCGACCTTGGATTTGTACTTCAACTACAACCCCTGGAAGGAGAACAACTACAAAATGTTCAAGATGTTCGTTTTCCAACCCGAATATCGTTATTGGTTCTGCGACCGCTTCAACGGACATTTCATCGGCATCCACGCTCACGGCGGCATTTATCAGGCTGCCGGAATCGATATGCCTTTCGGACTTTGGAAAGAACTGGAAAACCACCGTTTCAAAGGTCACTTCTACGGAGCAGGCATTTCTTACGGATACCAATGGATAATGAGTAAACATTGGAACATCGAGGCCAACATCGGTGTAGGATACATCCGGGCCAAATACGAAAAATATCCTTGTATAGAATGCGGGGAGAAAACGGATGAAGGACACAAGAACTATGTAGGGCCTACCAAGGCTGCTGTCAGTTTAATCTATTTATTCTAAAAAACAAACATTGCAAGCAATATGAAGAAAGTTATATACCTTATATTATTAGTGACATTGCCGGGATTGAAATCCCAGGCACAGTCTACCGTTGTGTATAAAGATCAGGTACGCATTGAAAACCAGTCCGTCACACGCAGTGAGGACAACCGCCTGACCATATCCATGGACATCATCATGCAAGCCAACATGAAGATAACCTCCAATCGTTTTGCCACACTGACCCCGATACTTGAAGCAGACGGACGCACTAAGTCCCTTCCACCGGTTGTCATTTACGGTCGCCGCCGGGCGCTGACGCACGAACGCAACAACACCATTCCCAAAGACGCATTCGTGATTCTACGCCGGAAACGTCATACGGACCAGAAAGTAAACTACCTGATACAGTTGCCCTACGAAGCCTGGATGCAAAAAGCCAATCTGGTGATGGATACCGACCTTTGCGGTTGCCGCGACATTGTGGAAGCAAACCAACTCGACCCTATCACTTCACTCAATATCGAGCGCGCCAAGCTGCAACCTGCCATCGCATACATCGCCCCTAAAGCAGAAGAAATAAAACACCGTGCCGCAGAGGGCAGAGCGTACCTCGACTATCCGGTCAATCAGACCGTCATCTATCCGGATTACCGCAGCAACCAAGTGGAACTGGCCAAGATACGTGCCACCATCGATACGATCCGTGCCGACAAGAACATCTCCATAACAGGTATCCGCTTCGACGGATATGCCTCTCCCGAAGGCGGTTATGCCAATAATGCCCGCCTTGCCAAAGGACGTACGGAAGCGTTACTGAATTATGTGCGCAAGTATTACAACTTCCCCGAAGGGCTGATTACCACCACTTCTACTCCTGAAGACTGGAAAGGTTTCCGCAAGTTTATCGAAAACTCCGCACTGCCGCAGAGGAACGAGCTTCTTCAGATAATCGATTTGGAAGAAAAAGACATGGATGCAAAGGAGAAACGCATAGCCCGCTTTGTTGGCCCCGAAACTTACCGGTTCCTGCTCAATGAATGTTATCCTGCATTGCGACATTCCGATTACACAGTATCCTACACTGTACGCGGATTCAACGTCGAAGAAACCCGGGAGCTCATCAACAATCGGCCACAACTATTAAGTCTGCAGGAGATATTCAATCTGGCACAGACTTACGAACCGGGCAGTGAAGAATTCAACCATACCTTCCAAGTAGCAGCCGTCATGTTTCCCGACAACCCGACAGCCAACCTGAATGCAGCGGCCATGGAGATACAGCGGGGCGGCGACCTGACGGTAGCCAAGAAGTATCTGGCCAAAGCCGATCCGGATGCAGGCGCCACCCTGAACAACCAAGGAGTGATAGCCCTGATGGAAGGTGACCTGGATGCAGCCGAACAATACTTCAACCGGGCTAAAGAAGCAAATATAAAAGAAGCTGAAACCAACCTCATCGAGGTGAGCAAACAACGGAATTTCCCGACAGAATAAATAATCTATAACCACTTTTTCTTCTTCACGGGCTCCGGTAAAACGATCCTTGCAAGATTGTCTTTTATCACAATTTGTTCATATCCCGCGCAGAAACGAATGAATCCCGCAAACGATGATTATTATCAGTTTGCGGGATTCTTGTTATGGAGATATTTTCTTTATTTCTACAACTTATCTATCTCGTCAATCGTCAGACCAGTAATGTCGGAAATCAGCAGGTTATCCAACCCTTTTATTTTCATTTTACGGGCATTGGCTATGCGCTCTTCTTCACGGCCTTCAAAAACGACCTTCCTCGCGTTCCGTATAGAGTATCCATTTATAACCAGAAAGAAATGAACTAAATACAATAGCTAATTCCTTTCTTAGGCATTCCTATGCTTTTTCCCTTCCAACGGTTAGCCTTTTCCATCCGAACGTTTATTCTTTCCACCGTGGAGTTTCTTTCTTTCCACCATGGTGGAAAGAAAGTTTCCCCGTGATGGAAAGCAACTTTCTCCATGGTGGAAAGAATAAGTACCTACTACAATTTCCCTTAACCGTCGCAGCGAAAAGGAATAAAAGTGGCGATGCGGCGGCTTAACCTCTGAAACTTAATATTATTTATGCAGATCAGGAGTTGGATTGTGTTCATATCCGCTCGATAATAAAATCAGAGGATGGGAGAATAAGTCACCGGATGACTGAAACGCCATTTCAAATATTTTACAGTGAATAAAACGGCATATTCCGGATTTAAATCAAACGAAACTACTTTTTTTTCGCGGAAGACAATCGTTCCATCAACGACAAATCTGACAAAAAGCACGTGAAAACGCCCTCCATACCCTGATAAACAGCCTGCAAATCATTCATTTTAGATTAAAATACCCACCACTCAAAAAAACTTTCAGATTGCGAGAAAAATAATTTGAGATTGAAAAAAACACCGATCAACGGGAAAGGAAAATGCCCCTACATTTGCAATATCGAAAGAAAGAGATAAACAAAACAAATTATAGAGTTACAAACAAACAAAACCAAAGTATCATCAGAAAGGTATCATCAGAAAGAAAGAATGACTACAGGAAGCTCAGTACTTATCAGATAAGACACTTCCAAATCAACAAAGCCTCTCACGATGTTGAACAGTTCCACATTATTATATAGAGAATGTAATAATGCTCCTCTCAAAAAAAGTCTATAAATGTACTACTTTAAAAGTACAACAACAAACAATGTATTATCAATTTTTTAATTTAATAGAATATGAAACTCAGAAATTTATTTTTAGTAAGTTTGGCTGCGATGGCAATAACATCGTGCAGCAATGAGAACGATCCTATTGTGGACAGCGGAAATACTGCTGAAACTGCGATGTTCAATTTCAGTATTGCTCTTCCTAATGCTCCAAAGACCAAGGCTCAATCAACAGATCCCGGTACAGCACAAGAGCAAAATGTCAATGACATCACAATGGTATTAGAGTACAAGGATGCTAATCCTCCCCAGACCCTTACAAAGACCTACAAGGTAACTGATTTTACGTATGATACAGATGCGAAGACGTACACCTTGATCGAGGCTGAACAAGTTTCTCCCGGAACTGCAATATTAACTATATATGTAAACAGCGATGGTATTCCTGCATCCCAAATTAGTGCAACGACTGAAGATGGGTGGAGTTTAGGAAATTATGCTTCTACAATAGGTGACGGAAACTTCCTTATGACCGGCAAATCTACTCAATTTACAATAATACCGAACACAGTGAATACAGCACCTAAGGTAGAGGTAGATCGTATCGCAGTCAAATTGGAGGAAGCCACTGAGGACACAAATACTCAGATAGAGGGTAATCAATACACATTTAAAGCTTTAGCTCAAAATACAGAAATTAAATTGGACATTGAGGCTACACTTATTGAGTATGCTTACACCAACCTGGTCACGAAATCCAATACATTAGGTAGTAAATTCGAAGGTGGAATGAATGATTACTACAATTACTTTATAACTGGTACTGTGGGCGAAAAGTTGTGGGGTGATGAAGCATTCAGTGATAAAATCGGAATGGAAAACCGTGGTGCGACGTACTGCTTTGAAAACGGCACGACGATTCCTACCACAATATATTACAAAGCAAAAACCAAGATAGAGACCGTTGAGGAAAATACGGACTTCTACGTTTACAAAAACGTGCTATACAAGAACTTTGACGAATTGAATGCAGAGTTCAGAAATTCATTAGCTAATCATGGGTTGACTGCAACCTCCACAAACGCACAGTTCACGGAGGCAGTTGGAGTAAAGAAATACACCAAAGGTGTCTGTTATTACCCAGCTGTAGTCAATGCGAACGGTATCGACCGCAACAACTGGTATAAGCTAAGAGTTACCGGCATTAAAGGTTTAGGCCTTCCCGAACCAGGCACTCCTCCTCCGGGCGCAGAAACAACTTTGATATTCTCCGTAACAGAGAATCCATGGACTGTTTGGAACGAAGGCATTGAATTATAATTTCCTCATAACATCAAAGTTCAGTTAATTAAAAGGAGGGAGACGGTTTCCCCGCTCCCTCCTTTTTCCCCTCAAAAAGATTACCATCAAACAAAACATTCTCAAGCTCAAAAAAACAAGAAAGCATGAAACGAATATTCACCCACATACAGAAATCAGCGAAAAGCATACTGCTACTCACAGTATTGGCTGGTGCAATGGCATCCTGCGACTCGATCCTGGATTTTGAAGAAGGCGATTGCAGCATCGAATACCGTGTAAAGTTCCGGTATGACTACAATATGGAGAAAGTGGACGCTTTCGCACAAGAAGTAAAGACCGTTACGCTTTATGCTTTCGACAAAGACGGAAATTTCGTTTATCAGAAAACAGAACAAGGCGAGCGCCTTGCCACCGGAGACTATTCCATGCAAGTGGACATCGAACCCGGTGATTACGAACTTATCACATGGGCCGGGCTGGACGACCAATCGTTCGCCGTTCCCTTGTTGACGAAGGGGGTTTCCAAACGCGAAGACCTCACCATGCTGACAAGACGCAACATCGACAACCGCGCCACAGGCGAAGAAGGAGACAACATCGTAAAGCGCAACCTGCCTTCCCTGTTCCACGGAAGAGTAAAAAAACAAGCATTCACACGCTCCGTACAAAAACCGGTTACCACCATCGACCTGGTTAAGAACACCAATAACATACGCGTCGTCATCGCCCAGGTCAACAGTAACCCCAGCCAACCCGTGACACGGGCTATCAACAAAGAAAGATTCTCGTATGCCATTTATGACGACAACGGGTATATGAACTACGATAACTCCCTGCTGGAAGACGACCTGCTGACCTACCTCCCGTTTGTCACCGAAGACTCCAGCATCAAGACCCGCGCTTTTAGCGATGAATACACCGAATATCCGGCAGCCATCGCCGAAATAAGCACAGCCCGCCTGCTCGACACGCAAACTCCCCAACTGGAGATTATAGACCGGGAAACGGGCAAACAGCTGCTTCCCAGCAATTCACTTATCAGCTACCTGAGCCTACTGAAAACACAGGATTTCATAGATATGCCTCTTCAAGAATACCTTGACCGCGAATGCAGATACAGCATGATTTTCTTTGTCGACGAGAACCTGACAATGCTAAAAAGCGTGATTCAAATCAACGACTGGATTCTACATATTAATGATATCGAACTCTAAATACAGACAAACAATGAAAAAGTGGTTATACATATTAGCAGCTATCCTCCTTCAGATACAATTCGTATCTTGCATGGATGAGCAACTGGTCGGTGACTCTTCAGCAAACGGCATGACCAGTCTGAAAATGGTGTTCGACATCCCGGTAGAGAACGCAAAGACGCGCGGTTTGGGCTATGGACCGGACCAGGAAGCGACAGAACAGGAAAGCGTTATAAGCGATATATACGCAATCGCCTTCGATAAGGATGGCAAGTGTGTCGATAAGTTCTATACCACCTACGAATCCGGAATACTCACCGCAACAGTCAACCTTGACCGAACAGCATCGGGTGAAGAGATCACCGTAATGGTGCTTACCAACCTGGAAAATCTGGAAAACGGAGAGGCTTTGGTCGGTTCGCTGGACAACATGATAGGGAAAAGCAAAGAGGAGGTACTGAAGGCATTGGTATACAACTTCTCCGGCGCATGGGACGTTTCCACACGCCAACTTCCGATGTGGGGTGAAACACAAATCACTCCCCTGAAAGGTAAAAGCGTGGAAGGTTCGGTACGATTGTATCGTGCGGTAGCCAAAATCAATGTAACGGTAAACAAAGGTGAGGGAATAAAGGACGAAGACGGGACAGATATTTTCAAACTACATAGTGTACGTGTATATTATGCACGCACCAGCGGTTTGGTAGGCTCACTTCATGCGCTTGTTGCAAACAGGCCAGACGAGACAATAGGTTCGCCGACAATCATCGAACCTTCCATGCCCGACGGCGTAGGATATATGCCAAGATACAAGACCGCAAACGAAACAAACGGAATCTATTTCGAGGCCGACAACGACTATATCTTTGAAAACCGGATATACATCCCCGAAGCCTATCAGCCGGGCGAGCAGCCAACGTGCCTGGTAGTAGGCGGTTCATACCGGGGTGGCGAAGACACTTACTATCGCATAGACTTCAAACCCGAAAACAAAGGTAAAGACTATTATCATGCCCTTCGCAACCATGTCTACAACTTCGACATCAAAAGCGTAGGACGGCAGGGAACCGATACCCCCGACCCGGCACTGGACCATGTGGTAGCGGGCATGGATGTAACCGTCACCCCGTGGACTATGGTATATATGCGTGGCATCGGCGGACAATATACGCTGGAGGTAGAGGCAAGCGGCGTAATTCTGGATGCAAGCAACGAGAGCGAAAGCAACAACAGCTTATGGGTAAAGACAACTTATAATGGAGGTTGGGAGATTGAGCCCAATAGCCAGGAAGGCAATTGGTACACAGTTAAAAAAGTAGATGGTAAAGTAATAATTGTTCCTAATATAAACAAGGGCGGTCAGCGTCGCGGTAGTTTTGTTATCACTTCCGGCAACCTGCGTAAAGTAATTATGGTACGCCAGAAAGGCGAAGGCACGGCAAACTGTTACGTAGTATCAGACAATGGTGATATACAAGACTTGGTTGTTACCGTGAAAGGAAACGGTGAGGACGGCTTGATAGCAGACGGTAAGCCCTTGGTTGACCAAAAGCCCTATATATCTCCTGCCTATGCAAAAGTCATCTGGGAAACAGCTGAGGGATTGGTTACATTACAAGGTGCTGATAATACGGGAAAAACCATGGTCAACGAAGATGGCATCGTAAAGTATCAAATCAATTTGGAACCAAAAGATCCGGAATCGAATATAAAAGATGGAGAAGGAGGCAATGCCCTGATAGGTGCATTCGACGAAAGCGATGAACTCTTATGGTCATGGCACTTGTGGGTATGTCCCGATATGGATACAAATGGAGATGGTATCGTTGGAGCCGATGAATTGGAAAAGCACCTTCAAAAATGGAGTACCGGTTATCAATTTTTAGACCGCAACCTGGGAGCCCTCAGCAATAAACCGGGATTGACTTCACTCGGATTGCTCTATCAGTGGGGACGTAAAGACCCGTTCATCGGAGCAGGTGAAATTACAGAAAATGCAAAAAGAATGTATACATGGAATCTTGAAGAAGGAGGCAAACTGAATTTTCCATGGAATAGCGATGCCGGCGTCTTGAGTGTGGAAGCAGCCCGAAAAGCCCCGACAACCTTAAGTACGGGAGCTCTTACAAGTGAAGATAACGACTACCCCCTCCTTTGGGGAACCGACCAAGGTTTTAAAACAAACGGTGAAAGAGATGCAGGAAATAAGACTATTTACGACCCGTGCCCGGTAGGTTATCGTGTACCTCCTGTAGGTTCGGTGGTATTCGAGTCGGAAGAAGGAGATAAAAATAGCAGTAATATGAACTGGGATAGCAACAATATATATTGGCCGAATCTTGAGACATTAGGAACAGAGATAAATAATTATAAAAGTGGCGCGGATTCGTATGGCTTTTGGCTTAATCTGGAATCTGGATACAAAAAGCCGACAGGTGTACCCTTTTATATCAATGAATACTCAAAAAATGCCGAATCGGTAGCAAATGCCACCTGGCTTCCCATAGCAGGTGTATATGATGGTAAGGTGGATAACTTTGCACTGGTAGACGGTCAATGGAGTGTTACTGTGAACAGCATTATGTGGACTAACTCATCCATTGAAACCATTAAAGAGACACGTCCGGGAGCATTATTCTTACATGGAACGGAAGATTGGAGCAGCGGACTCCATCATAATAATGATGGAAGCGGACGCCATATACACCAATTGATTGAGCCTGGAAATAGTAATCACTTGTATGCCGCACCAAGCCATGCCGGTTCTGTACGCTGCATCAAGGATGAGAAATCGATCGTAAAGAACTCTATTAAAACTCCGGCGAGCATCACATTGGAAGCGAGAAAAGAATCTACGGCTACAGCGAATTTAGTGTCTATCACAGAAAGTTGGGAAGTCGTAAATCCGGGAGCATCCTGGTTCATCATGACACCGGATGAAGGTGGAACAGGTAGTACGCAAAAAATTACATTCACCGCAACGGAAACAAATACAGGTGCGAAGCGTGAAGCTACTTTGAAAATCAGATTCAGCGATAATACCGAAAAAGAGATTCAGGTGATTCAAAAAGACATACCGGATGTAGCTGCAAAACACGAGTTGACGTTTGCGGGATACAAAGGAGAAAATGAAGGTCCTTCTATCCAATCGGTTGAAATGACACTTGAGAGTGGTGACCTATGGCGTGCGACCTCGAATGATGATGATTGGATGCAATTAGCCAGTAGAGATGGCAAATACGGAACGAGTGTAAGGAACAGTGGATCTTTATTTATCAAGTTAGCTCCGAATACCAGTGGGGAACAACGTATAGGTACAATCACTATAACAACAAGTCATTGGATATCGGTTAAGACTGAGACGATAACCGTAACCCAAGGGATAGGCGAAGAAAAATAAATGAAACAAACTAAAATCATAGAATTATGAAGCATATACATCACATATTATACTGTCTGTTGATCATTGCAGGATTAAGTTCCTGCATCACAGACATTGCTTACGATAATTCCTGTCCGGATGGCGGAGAGTCCGATGCGGACAAGGCTCAGGTTATGCTTAGTTTGTCTGTCCCCAATTCACAGTTCCCGTCAGCCACACGCAGTATCTCTGACGACTCAAATATCAACTCCCTATATGTATTGGTATTTGAGGGTGAGAAAGGGACCGACACAAAGGACTACAAACTGACCGCTATAATAGACATTAAAGACAAATATCTAAATGCTAAAGATAGTCAGTTCTATGTAGCCATCAAAGAAACCCCTAAAGCGGTATGCTTATCTCTTGTAGCCAATACAGAGATAGCATCATCCTTTCTTGGCACCACCAAAGGGGAAATCTTGAAAAGCCTGACGTTTGAGGATGCAAGCAGCCTGTCTGAAATGCCCATGTACGGTGAAGCCGAACCGTTTCCGAATGGCCTTAGCAGAGATGTGCACTACAACGATGCGAGTGTCAGCCTGATTCGTGCCCTCGCCCAAATAGAAGTGCAAAACAACTCTACGCAATCAGAGGACGATTTTAAACTTCTGGATATTGAGATATTAAATACAAATGTGAAGGGTTATGTAGCGGCAGGACAGAACGTCGTGGAGCAGGAAACCGATGAAAAAAGTATCAAAATAGAAGCAAACGGGCAAAAGACACTTTCTGCATACGTAGCGGAAACAAAGAATAACAGTCCCCACAAAATCTCGGTTCTGATTCATGCCAAGTACAAGGACAGATTCTGCTACTATCGTCTGGATATGATCATAAATAATGAAAATGATGAAATCACAAAGCTGGTACGTAACTACAGATACTTATTTTCACTGCAGAACGTAAACTATCCGGGAGACAATACACGCGAGGCAGCTTTAGAAGGTGATCCTGATAACGCAGAGTTTGACACCAGAGTAATGACCCTTACCGCAGAAGAAAGCGACATTCTGGACATCACAACAGATGACTACTACTTTTTAGGAGTAAACACATCTACCCTGCAACTGGAAATCAATGCAGATAGTTACTTCGCAAAACTGAAAATCCTGACCAACAACAATCTTGAGGGATGGGAAATCATTGATGCTCCTGACTATGTGAAGTTCACTCCGGGCACTACAGGCGGCATAATCGGCGAGAATGAAGTTAGAAAGGTACAGACTGTATGGGTTTCTACAGACAAAACTCTCGCTAAAGACTTCAACTTCTACATAACCAGCGGAAAAATCAGAAAGACGATAACAGTGAGACTACCAATAAAATGATGAGAAAAGTTATTAATATTAAACGATATAATTATGGAAATGTATGATATCCTATCCCGCGAATCGGAAAATACACAGGATGTGTATCTTTACGAAGTAGGAGGCCATTGGTACGCCTACGGGCGTTCCGCCCAACTCATCAAGCAATTGCAACAAGGGTTAGTGAAGATGAAGCAGTTTGTTAACAGCACTTACGGCAGCGTAATAGACCAGGTGGAAGTAGACTTCAAAGCAACTATAGAGAAGTGTACAATCATTCTCTGTTCCGACTCAGAGATGGTGTTGAAATGTTAAAACAAACATTACTAACCTATATATAAGAAAAGCAAAATCTTCTCTTAACCGGAAGATATTGTTTGTTTTGTTTGTATTCCTCACCCCACTTATTAATCGTCTGTGAAGATAATGGTAAGTGGGTGGGGATTTTTTTTGCCCTTTATTTACTAAAAAATCCATTCACAATAAAACATTCTATCTTGTGATTTGCTTCAAATAAGAATAATCACGACCACTTGTTATCTTAATAAAATGTTCACATGAAACCCATTTTGAACAGCTTGAACCTACTTATGCTGTAACTGCCCAAGAGATAGAAATTTATATAAAATCTTGTTTATTATAAATTGTTGCAACTTTTCTGTGCATGGGATTGTACCACTATTCAGGTAATTCATGTGCCATATAGGTACAAAAAAAATGGAGCTTTTCACAAAGCCCCATTTTTCAGTTTTCAATAGGTATTAGTTTTTTTTAAGGTAAAAAGATTGTTTTCAGGATAACGCTGCAAATATAGCGGCTTTTCGAGATACTTACCAAATTAAAAAACATGTCTTATAACATCTTTTTGAATTTTCTTTGATTTTGTTACCACTTATGTAGCCTTTTCTACATCCGCAATCGTTTTCAATGGACAAATATATATCATTTTTCTAACAAACACTAAATTTTATCTAAAAAAGAGCTTATTTCTTAGTTAAAGGGTAATGTTCGTCTGTTTTTCCGCTATGCTTTAGCACTTTTGCATCGATAAAGAAGACTATTTCTTCTGCAATATTAGTGATATGGTCGCCGGAACGCTCCAATTTACGGAAGACACTTACCAGGTTCAAACAGGGAAGTACAGTCTCAGGATGCTGGGCAATGTAGTCTGCTAAAACAGTAGTAGCTTCTGCATTGATTTCATCCAATAAATTATCTTTGGCAAATACCGAAGTCGCCAGATCCTGACTTTCTTCCTGAAGAGCTTTCTTGGCAAGTTCCAGCATAGCAAGTACCTGTCCCTGCATTTCTTCCAGGCGCAATCGTTTCAGAAGTTCCGGATCAAGAACCGGCTCCTTGCAATTCAGAACGAAGCGGGCAATACCCTCGGCAAAGTCACCAAGACGCTCCAGATTCGTATTGATCTTCAGCATGGCAAGCACAAAGCGCAGGTCGATGGCTACGGGATTGTACAAAGCAATGATATCTTCAACATCACTATCTATCTTCAATTCCAAGGCATTCACACGACGTTCGCGTACCAGTACCTGTTGCGCCAGTTCACGGTCAAAGGTCAACACAGCCTCCCCTGCCCTGTCGAGTTGGTTATATACTAAGGTCCACATTTCGTCTATTTCTTTTTTCAGCAAGACGAGTTCCGATTCGATAAACTTTACCATAAATTTCTATTTTAAGATTACTTGTATTATAAATTAAAGAAGACCTGCAGTTCCTGTTTATTTCTCCACAGAAAACAAATGCCTACCCGAAGCGTCCCGTAATGTAATTCTGTGTCTCCACTTTATCAGGGTTCGTAAATATTTTCTTTGTATCGTCAAACTCTACCATTTGTCCCAGATAGAAGAAAGCCGTCTTATCACTAACGCGCGCAGCCTGCTGCATATTGTGCGTGACGATAACAATCGTATACTGCTCTTTCAGTTCGTGAATAAGTTCTTCTACCTTAGCTGTAGAAATGGGATCGAGTGCAGAGGCCGGTTCATCCATCAGCAATACGGAAGGAGATACAGCCATGGCACGAGCTATGCAAAGACGCTGCTGCTGCCCGCCGGAAAGTGCATAGGCAGAAACTTTCAGCTTATCCTTTACCTCATCCCACAAAGCTGCCCCTTTCAGGGATTCTTCTACACGCTGGCGGATGAAGCTACTGTCTGTCACGCCATTCACGCGAAGCCCATAAGCTACATTCTCAAAGATGCTTTTCGGGAAAGGGTTAGGACGCTGGAATACCATACCTACCTTCTTGCGAAGTTCATCTACCTGAATATCTTTTCCATAGATATTCTCTCCATCGATATGAATCTCACCTGTCAGGCGGGTATTCGGGATAAGATCGTTCATGCGATTGAACAACCGGAGGAAAGTGGATTTGCCACATCCCGAAGGTCCGATAAATGCTACTACCGAACGTTCTTCTATCGACATGCTGATACCTTTCAAAGCATGGAAATCTCCATACCAGAAGTTTACATTATTTGCTTCTATTTTACCAATCATTTTGTTTACTGTTTTATTCCCGTTAGTTCATCTTTACTTTTTTCTCAAAATGCTTCCGCAAAGCATTCGCCAGAAGGTTTACCAAAAGGATGATTACGATTAAAACCAGAGCGGTGCCATAAGCCAGCGGAAGCTGGGCATCCATATCCGTGCCACTGGTAGAAATAACATACAGGTGATAAGGCAATGCCATACACTGGTCGAGTATACTTGTGGGGAGTTGTGGAAGGAAATAGGCGGCACAAGTAAACAAGATAGGTGCAGTCTCGCCGGAGACACGTCCCAGAGCCAGAATCAACCCCGTAATCACATTAGGCATCGCCATAGGCAGAACAACGTGCCAGATAGTCTGCAACTTGGTGGCCCCTAACGCACGGCTTCCCTCACGCAGAGTATCGGGAATGGCTTTCAACGCTTCCTCTGTGGTACGGATAACTAAAGGTACACACAGCAATCCCAACGTAAGTGAACCGGCCAGGATGCTATCGCCAAATCCCATATAGTTAACAAATAAAGCCATACCGAAAAGACCAAAGACGATGGAAGGTATGCCGCTCAGATTGTTTGTCATCATTCGGATGAACCGGACTACCCAGCCTTTCGGCGCATACTCATTCATATAGATTCCACTCATCACTCCTACCGGAAAGGCAAACAGGGCACTGCCTATCATCAAATAGAATGTTCCGACAATGGCGGGGAAAATACCTCCTGCCGTCATGCCGTCCGTGGGGGCAGTAGTCAGGAACTCCCAGCTAATAACTCCCACACCTTTATATATAATGAAGCCGAGAATGGCAAAGAGTATCCCCACCACTGTCAGGCTCAGCAAACGGAATGTTCCGAATGCAATACGTTGCGAAAGATGTTTCCTATCTATCATACTTATTTTTCTTTTCTCTATAAGACATTATCTTTTCCGGGCTGACACAGCTTCTACCGTGAAGTTTATCAGCAAACTAATAAAGAACAGCACTACACCCAAAAGAAATAAGGCTTCATAATGTGCTCCCCCGGCAGGTGCTTCTCCCAGTTCCGCTGCAATCGTTGCAGGTATGGTACGCAACGGTTCCAGAATGGTATGCGGTATGACTGCCGCATTACCTGTCACCATCAGTACCGCCATTGTTTCGCCGATAGCACGTCCGATTCCCAATACCACACCGGAAGTGATACCTGATACGGAATAAGGTATCACCACCTTATATATGGTCTGCCATTGTGAAGCCCCCAATGCAAGGCTGGCTTCCCGCATGGCACGGGGACAGTTGCGCATAGCATCTTCCGTCACCGTTATAATCGTAGGCAATGCCATTATAGCCAATACGATGCTTCCCGCCAGTCCACTTTCACCCACAGGCAGATTGAATACTTTCTGGATGAATGGTACAATCACAATCAGTCCGAAGAAACCATAGACCACCGATGGAATGCCACTCAGCAACTCAATGATCGGTTTCAGCAGATTACGTATCCTGGAATTTGCCACTTCGGACATATAGATAGCAACTGAAAGCCCAAAAGGCAATGCTATCAGGATGGCAAATAAACTCACCCACAGTGTACCGGTTATTAAGGGTAGAAAACCGAATTGTGCGGCAGGTGTAGCCGTCGGAAACCATTCCGCCCCCGCAAAGACATCTTTCACCGAAATGGTGTTATCCTGCAATAAGTGGACGGAATCCGGACGAACAATAAACTGTTGCGGTACAAAAGCAATGATGCCTGGCGTACGTTCCACCAGTTCGGTAATCTTTACTCCGGCATGTTCATAAGCTGCCCCCAGTTCTTCCTCGGTATAATACTGAGTGATATCTTCCAAACGGAAAAGCCGGATGGGCATATCCTGCCCCCCGACTTCATTCCAGTTTGTTATCTCCTCATCGAAAACATCTTTTATCTGGGCTGGGGTTAGCTCACTTACCTTATTATCTTTATTCAGTGCCAATACATATCCTTCTTCAATGACCCGGCTGTTGAACAGTCCCAACGCCTCGGAAAAGAGAAACAGGATGATGAGCACAATAGTGATGCTTGTTACAAAACCGCTACAAGCTAACACTCCTTCTATTATTTTCTCAAAAAGCTTCTTCATAAATGCCTATTGAATTTCGTATGCAAAGAAACCGCGTCGATGTTAAGAGAGTGTGACTAAGGTTTGAAAGAAATGTTTCAAACCTATTACAAAAGCGTTACAACCTCCAAAAACACAAGTTTTGTAATTAGATTGTAATGCGCAATTGTTTTATTTGCAATCAATAAACAAATAGAATAATATTTGGGTTCTATTATCACCCCATTTCAAGTATAATAAAATTCATTATAAATAGAATCAAAAACAATTTTGAATAAAATGAAAACAATAAGTATCATCCTACTCCTGACATTAGCTGTAAGCAGCCTACAGGCGCAACGCATCAAAGGCAGTGACACCGTACTACCTGTAGCACAACAGACTGCCGAAAGATTTATGGCCCTCAATCCCGACGCCCGTGTTACCGTAACCGGTGGTGGCACCGGAGTGGGTATTTCCGCTCTATTGGACGGAACGACAGATATTGCCATGGCATCCCGCCCCATTAAATTCAGTGAGAAGATGAAAGTAAAGGCAGCCGGAAAAGAAGTGGAAGAAGTGATCGTAGCTTACGATGCCCTTGCCGTTGTGGTTCACCCCTCCAATCCCGTAAAGCAACTGACGCGCCAACAACTGGAAGATATCTTCCGAGGTAAGATTACGAATTGGAAGCAAGTGGGTGGAGATGACCGTAAAATCGTGGTGTACTCTCGCGAAACATCTTCGGGTACTTATGAATTCTTCAAAGAAAGTGTTCTCAAAAATAAAAATTATATGAGTAGCAGCCTCTCTATGCCTGCCACCGGTGCCATTATACAATCTGTCAGCCAAACGAAGGGAGCAATAGGATACGTAGGATTGGCTTATCTTTCCCCTCGCGTCAAATCACTGTCCATATCTTACGACGGGACACACTTTGCCCCACCTACTATGGAGAGTGCTACAGATAAGAGTTACCCCATTGTGCGGCCTCTATACTATTATTATAACACAGAAAACTCCGAACAAGCAACCCCTCTCATTCATTTCATCCTTTCACCTGCAGGTCAGGAAATCATTAAAAAGAGTGGATATATTCCCGTGAAATAAGGATATACGAAAAAAATGTCTTACTTTTGTAGCTCGATTTTTAGATTATATACATACCAATTATGGCAGATATTAAGAGCGAAGAAGCAGGCGAAAAAAAGAGCCTCAACTTCATTGAACAAATTGTTGAGAAAGACTTGAAAGAGGGTAAAAATGGTGGTAAAGTGCAAACACGTTTCCCGCCGGAGCCCAACGGATACCTCCACATCGGACATGCCAAGGCTATTTGCCTTGATTTTGGTATTGCAGCCGATCACAATGGCATTTGTAATTTGCGTTTCGATGATACGAATCCGACCAAAGAAGATGTGGAATATGTAGAAGCTATCAAGGAAGATATCCAATGGCTGGGTTACCAGTGGGGTAATGAATACTACGCATCCGATTACTTCCAGCAATTATGGGACTTTGCCATCCGCCTTATTGAAGAAGGTAAAGCATATATCGACGAGCAGACTTCGGAACAAATAGCACAGCAGAAAGGCACTCCTACCCAACCGGGTATAGAAAGCCCTTACCGTAACCGTCCGATAGAGGAAAGCCTCTCCCTGTTCAAGAAAATGAATACAGGTGAAATAGCAGAAGGCGCCATGGTGCTTCGTGCCAAGATTGATATGGCAAACCCGAATATGCACTTCCGCGATCCTATCATCTATCGCGTAGTGAACCATCCGCATCACCGTACAGGGACAACGTGGAAGGCCTATCCGATGTATGACTTCGCTCACGGACAAAGTGACTACTTTGAAGGTGTAACGCACTCTCTCTGTACATTGGAATTTGTTCCCCACCGTCCGCTCTACGATCTCTTTGTAGACTGGGTAAAGGAGGGTAAAGATCTGGATGATAACCGCCCCCATCAGTATGAATTCAACAAGCTGAATCTCAGCTATACCCTGATGAGCAAGCGCAACCTGCTGATTCTGGTAAAAGAAAAACTGGTGAACGGATGGGATGATCCCCGTATGCCGACTATCTGTGGTTTCCGCCGTCGCGGATACTCACCTGAGTCTATCCACAAATTTATTGATAAAATAGGATATACCACATACGATGCACTTAATGAATTCGCTCTACTGGAAAGTGCCGTACGCGAAGACCTTAATACCCGTGCTACGCGTATCTCAGCGGTAGTGAATCCGGTGAAACTGGTTATCACCAACTATCCGGAAGGAAAAGTGGAAGAACTGGAGGCAATCAATAATCCGGAAAAACCGGAAGAAGGCAGCCATTTCATTGAGTTCAGCCGCGAACTGTGGATGGAACGCGAAGACTTCATGGAAAATGCTCCGAAGAAATACTTCCGTATGACTCCGGGCCAGGAAGTACGCTTAAAGAGTGCTTATATCGTGAAATGTACCGGTTGCAAAAAAAATGAAGCCGGAGAAGTAGTTGAAGTATATTGTGAATATGATCCGAACACCAAGAGCGGTATGCCCGAAGCAAACCGTAAGGTGAAAGGTACCCTGCACTGGGTAAGTTGTGATCATTGCCTTGAAGCAGAAGTACGCCTCTACGACCGCCTTTGGAAAGTGGAAAATCCACGTGACGAACTGGCTGCTATCCGCGAAGCTAAAAACTGTGATGCACTGGAAGCGATGAAAGACATCATCAATCCGGACTCACTGAATATATTGCCTCATTGCTACATTGAAAAATACGCCGCCGGCATGAAACCGCTTACTTATTTGCAGTTCCAGCGCATCGGATATTTCAACGTAGATCCAGACTCCACACCTGAGAAAATGGTATTCAACCGCACTGTAGGCTTGAAAGATACCTGGGGCAAAATAAATAAATAAAAATAGGATTATAGGAGTAAACAATTAATGAGCAATAAAAACCTGCTGTCCGGCAGGGATAAAGAGTTACAGGAACTTGCCGAACAATATGAAGCGGCAATGGCCGAAAACAAACCGTTCTATCAGGATGCAGATGAGTTAGCTGATCTTGCCGACTGGTATGGTACAAAGAAAAGATATGATAAGGCTTTTGAGATTGCAGAATATGGATTAAAGCTGCATCCCGATAGCACTGAACTTATGATTGAATACGCTTACCTGCATCTGGATAACGGAAAGAAAGCGAAAGCACGTGAAATCATTGAAAATCTTCCCGATACTTATTCGCCGGAAGCAAAAGTGGTGCGTGCCCATTTGCTATTGAGTGAAGGTAAACTGGATGATGCCGAACAGTTACTCGACACGATTGAAGATAAAGCTGATCTGGCAAATGTGGTAGATGTATCCTATATGTATCTTGACATGGGGTATCCGGATAAAGCCTTGGCATGGCTTGATCCGGTAAAGGAAGAATATTCTGATGAAGAAGCCTATATTGCCGTGGTTGCAGACTGCCTTTATGGCAAAGGCATGACCGAGGAAGCAATTCCTTTGTATAACCGCCTCATAGACATGAATCCATATTCGGCTCCTTACTGGTTCGGATTGGCAAGATGCCACTTCGAAGAGATGAACTTCAACCAAGCTATTGATGCTTGCGATTATGCATTGGTGGGTGACGATGAATTTGCAGACGCCTATGTAATGAAAGGGCATTGCTTCTACCAATTAGGTAACGAAGATGCTGCTCTGGAGTATTATCAGAAAGCGGAGGAGCTTCATGGACTTGCTCCCGAATTTATCTATACATACATTGGATTATGCAAGGTATCCAAAGGAGAATGGAAGGAAGGCTATGAAAACCTGGAAAAAGCAATTCTGGAAAATGAAACAGATGAAATTGCTTCTCCAATACTGCCCAGCTTATATGCCAATGCAGGGCTTTGCCTCTCCAAGATGGGGAAGAAACGTAAAGCACACCAATATTGTAAAAAAGCACATAAACTGTCACCGGAAGAGCCGGAATCTCTTCTGATAGAGGGTCGCATATACATTGAAGAAGGGGACTACGACAAAGGAATAAAGCAGTGGGCAAAGGCCTTGAATTGCTCCCCTACTGCCGACACTTGGAATGAAATAGGTATGCATAGCATGGAAATCGGTTATCTGGATTATGCCAAGATAGCTTTTGAACGTGTCTGCGAATTGGAACCGGACTTTGATGGTATCAACGAGAAGTTGACGGTACTCTACATGACACTGCATGATAAAGAGAACTTCATAAAGTATAATCAGAAATGCCCCCGCCCATTCGATTTAAAAGAATTGGAGAAGATGCAGATGCTTATGGAAAGCGAAGACCGGGAAGACCTGGCCGCTTATATGCAAAACATCATAAAAGCATTGCAATAAAAAAGAATAGAGAGTAAAGGAATCTTTACTCTCTATTTTATATATACCATCAAGATATTTGTTTGTTATCTCTTATTTAGCACTACGAGTAGAAAGCTTTTCCAGAAAATATACCAGGAAGAAACCCACTATCATCAATACTACAGCCTCAACAACATACTGATTGGGCAGAATATTACTTTCAACCAATGGCTTCACTACTCCATGATTATCAGTAAAAGTTTCTATGGTTTCCTTCCAAGGCCACACTTTGTTTAGTGAACCCAACATGAAACCTGTCAATACAGCCAATGTTATATTGCGGAAATGCTTTAATGCATACGAAAGAATCCGTGAAAAAGAAGTTATTCCAATAAAAGCACCCACAAAAAACACTAATAAAACCGTTATATCAAGTGTTTTGACAGCTTCCATTATAAAGAAGTACTTACCTAACAGTACCAGAATAAAACTTCCCGATATACCCGGCAATATCATAGCACAAATGGCAATCGCTCCACAAAGGAATATAAAAAATAAGTTGGAAGGAGTTTCAGCAGGAGTTGCTACCGTAATATAATATGCAACTGCCACACCTATAATAAATGCCGGAATCGTTTTCTTGTTCCATTCCTTTATGTCTTTTCCTACAAACCATGTGGATGCCAGTACCAGTCCGAAAAAGAAAGCCCAAACCATAACCGGATGGTCCGTAAGCAACCATGTGATAATTTTAGCTAATGAAAATACGCTGATTCCAATTCCCGCCAGCAGAGAGATCAGAAAATTACCGTTAATCGCTTTCCAGAATGCTCCCCATTTTCCTGTGAAAAACAACTTTAAACTTTTTCCGTTAATGCTTTTTATCGAATCTATCAATTCGTCATAAATACCTACAATAAAAGCAATTGTTCCCCCCGATACACCGGGAACCACATCGGCTGCTCCCATTCCCACACCTTTCAGCATGAGTAGGGCGTAGTCTTTTAAACCTCGTTCCATCTTTTTCTTTATCAATTAACCATTAATACTTGATTTATGGGACGCAAAGTAAAACAAAAAAAGCCAGTTACTTACTATAAATCAATCAAAAATATCCGAAAAACACATTGGAATTTTATACAATAGTTAGATACAGGTATAAAAAAGAAATGGTGTATAATAATCTCACGACTACTATACACCTGGTCTTTTCTAATTGCTTATTAAAATCTGAGGTTTACTACTTTACAGCCTCTATTGCTTTGTCATAATCCGGCTCCTGGGTAATTTCAGGTACCAGTTCAGTATATGCAACCTTTCCATCCTTACCGACAATAACTACTGCACGTGCCAGCAAGCCACCCAACGGTCCATCTGCCATACGCACACCGTAACTTTCATCAAAATCAGAGAAACGGAAATCAGACAAAGGAATTACATTTTCAATACCTTCCGTAGTACAGAACCGTGCATGGGCAAAAGGCAAATCTTTGGAAATCGCCAAAACCACTGTATCTGGCAGACTCGCTGCCAGCTTGTTGAACTTGCGCACAGATGTTGCACAAACACTGGTATCCAAACTTGGAAAGATATTCAATATTACATTCTTACCTTTCAAATCTTTCAAAAAGAAAGAAGAAAGATCTGTTTTTACTAACTCGAAGTCGGGAGCAACTGTCCCTACTTTTATAAACTCACCGATAATCTTAACCGGCTGTCCTTTAAATTTTGTTGTAGCCATAGTTTTCTTGTTTTATATGTCTATATAACAAACGAACTGTTGGAAAAGTTCGCCCAAAACTTTTCCAACTGCAAATTGTTACTCTCACAAACATGATTACAATAACCATTTAAAATTAAATTTGCATGAAAACTTTATTTGACGAACTTCAATGCGAAGTAAAAAACTGGTGGATGTCTCTCCTACTTGGTATACTCTATGTAGTAGTTGCTATAAGTCTGATGTTTGCTCCGTTCAGCGGTTATGCAGTTTTGAGTATTCTGTTCAGTATATCGATGCTGTTCAGCGGTTTGTTAGAGATTTCTTTCGCCGTAAGCAACCGGAAGAATGTTTCCAGCTGGGGTTGGTATCTGGCAGGCGGTATCATCGACATGATATTAGGTTTCTATCTGATAGCTTATCCGCTGTTAAGCATGGAAGTAATTCCATTCATCATTGCATTCTGGTTAATGTTCCGCGGCTTTTCTTCCATCGGCTATGCCATGGATCTGAAAAGATATGGTACCAGAGACTGGGGATGGTATATTGCCTTCGGCATATTAGCTGTGATTTGTTCACTCCTCATTCTGTGGCAACCGGCAATAGGTGCCATGTATGCTGTCTACATGATCTCATTTGCATTCCTTATTATCGGATTTTTCCGCATTATGTTGTCTTTTGAGTTGAAGAACCTTCATAAGCGAGGAAGAAGTATGAGAGATAAAAATGAAGAAAAAGAAATTCCAGTAGGATAAGTAGCAATCCAGCCCGGAAAAACGAGTTGACTAAAGAACCTGGCAACAGGAACTCGCCAACTCGCTTTTTCATTAGTTACACCTCAGAAAGCGATGCATAGTGGTTCTGGATACCCCCATCTGACGAGCTAATTCCGAACAAGAAACACCTCGCTTGGATTCACGCATCAAACGTCTTTTATTCTCACGGAGTACTCGCATTGCAGGACAGGTTCCTTTTTTACGTCCTAACTTGACACCTTCCTGTTTTCGTCTTGCCAACGCTTCCTTAGTCCGCATGGAAATCAAATTACGCTCTATCTCCGCCATCAATCCAAATGCAAACCCCAATACTTTACTGTTAATGTCATTTTGAAAAACATATCCCTCTTTCGTGCTGTATAAAATAATTTCTTTCTTTATACACGAATTGAGAATGGTCATGATTTCTAACAAGGTGCGACTCAATCTTGAAATCTCCGTTACAATCAACGCATCCCCCCGCTGCATCCGGTTCAACATCCCCGACAGCTTTCGCTCCTTGCTACTCACACTACCGCTCACTGTCTCAGTGTACCACTTGTCAATCTTCAATCCATTTTTCTCTGCAAAGCGCAGAAGTTCTTCACGCTGATTAGCCAGAAACTGCTTTTCTGTACTCACTCTTAAATAAGCTACTACCATAATTTTGTTGTTTTTATAGGTTTAACAGTGCCAAAGAACAGCAATAACAGTGAAAAATCACAATATCATTAAGCTATGAAATACAGCAAGTTCGCGCACTTTACCCCTTTTATTTTACATCACTCATTTCGAAGATGGCAAAGCAAATTATGTAGGAATACACATTTCCATACCGGAAGCTGGTTATAAAAAGAAACAAGAAAAAATCTTCTTTCTTTTCTATAATAGACTATTTTTCCTTTTCAGCTTCCCACAAGTCCTATTATTAAGTTCTTGAAACGTTAATTATCTAATTATGAATGCATTGCATTTACCAGCTGTTCACATCATAATGTAAAAGCATTTACCTCAGCATGTAACGGTCTTTACCCCATATTGTAACGACCTTTACCACGGTATGTAACGGCCTTTACCGCAACATGTAACGGCCTTTACCGCGACATGCGAACAAGATTAGCATGGGGGATAAAAAGAGTCACCATGAAAGAAAACGACCGCATCTCTGTAAGATTTCAATTCCACTCTTCCCATAAAAAAATGAATAGATTCATTTTATTCTACCCTTCGTTTGCATTATCTTTGTGGTCAGTTTTATAACAAGAATATAAATTCATAATTAAAAAACAAAGAAATTATGGCAATGCATACATGGTTTGAGTGCAAAATCCGTTACGAAAAAGTAATGGAAAACGGAATGAACAAGAAAGTAACCGAACCTTATCTAGTAGACGCACTCAGCTTCACGGAAGCAGAAGCACGTATTATTGAGGAAATGACACCGTTTATTTCAGGAGAGTTTACGGTATCGGACATCAAACGTGCTAACTACAGCGAATTATTCCCAAGCGAAGAAGAAGCCGCAGATCGCTGGTTCAAATGCAAACTGGTCTTCATCACTCTGGATGAAAAGAGCGGAGCTGAAAAGAAAACATCTACTCAGGTATTGGTACAGGCTGCCGACCTCCGTGATGCCGTTAAAAAGCTGGATGAAGGCATGAAGGGTACAATGGCCGATTACCAGATCGCTTTAGTGTCCGAAACACCTCTTATGGATGTATATCCGTACAGTGCAGAACCCAATGATAAACCGGAGGTTTAATATATATTAGTATCATGAATATTGCAGATAATCTTCAACAAGTGCTGAACGAACTACCTGAAGGGGTGCGATTGGTAGCTGTTTCCAAATTTCACCCCAATGAAGCGATAGAAGAAGCCTATCGCTCCGGGCAGCGAGTGTTCGGTGAAAGTAAGGTGCAAGAAATGACTGCCAAGTACGAAAGCCTTCCCAAAGACATTGAATGGCATTTTATCGGGCATCTGCAAACTAATAAAATAAAGTATATTGTACCCTACGTAGCCCTGATTCACAGCATTGATTCATACAAGCTTCTTGTTGAGGTCAATAAACAGGCCGAAAAGGCCGGAAAAGTGGTCAACTGCCTGCTGCAACTGCACATTGCAGAGGAAGAGACTAAATTTGGTTTCAGTTTCGACGAATGTCGGGATATGTTAGCGGAAGGTGAATGGAAAACTCTCAGTAACATACAATTATGCGGCTTGATGGGCATGGCGACAAATACAGACGACAATGAACAAATAAAGAAGGAATTTTGTTCATTAAGTAGCTTCTTCAAAGAAGTGAAAGACTCATGGTTTGCCGACACAGAGGCTTTTCGGGAGTTGTCCATGGGAATGTCCCACGATTATCACCAAGCTATTGCGGCTGGCAGTACTCTGATACGCGTAGGAAGCAAAATCTTTGGAGACAGAACGTATTAATCATTATTCATTAAACATTATTACCATGGCAACATTAAAAACTACTTTTGCCGGGTTAGAATTAAGAAACCCAATTATCGTCAGCAGTTCAGGCTTAACTGATAGTGCTGAAAAAAATCAGAAATTCTATGAAGCCGGTGTCGGTGCCATTGTTCTGAAATCTCTTTTCGAGGAGCAGATCATGATGGAAGCTGACTGGCTTGGAGATCCGAATATGTATCCGGAAGGCAGTGATTACCTGGTAGAATACGTCCGCCAGCATAAGCTGTCTGAATATCTGGAATTGATTAAAGAGACTAAGAAAGTATGCCCTATTCCTGTTATTGCCAGTATCAACTGCTATCAGGATGCTGAATGGGTAGGCTTTGCACAGCAAATGGAAGCTGCAGGCGCCGATGCTATAGAAATTAATATTTTGGCGTTACAAACAGATGTTCAGTACAATTACGGTTCATTTGAACAACGTCATATTGATATTCTCAGCCACATCAAAAAGACAGTTCGCATCCCGATCATTATGAAATTGGGCGACAACCTTACTAATCCGATAGCTTTGATAGACCAGCTATATGCCAATGGAGCTGCCGCTGTTGTATTGTTCAATCGTTTCTATCAGCCGGATATCGATATCGAGAAAATGAAGCAAATCTCAGGAAATGTATTCAGCACAGGAGCTGATCTGGTTAAGTCTTTACGCTGGATAGGTATTGCCTCAGCAGCAGTAAACAAGCTGGATTACGCAGCATCAGGCGGTATTCATTCTCCCGAAGGAATCGTAAAAGCAATTCTTGCAGGAGCTTCAGCCGTAGAAATCTGTAGTGCATTTTATCAAAACAGTTATGCGCTTGTAGCAGAATATACCCGTTTCCTGAATTTATGGATGGATCGTAAAGGAATGGAAACAATCTCTCAATTCAAAGGAATGTTGAATGTTAGCGATTTGAATGGTGTGAATACCTTTGAACGTACTCAGTTCATGAAATATTTCTCCAGCAGAAAATAACAGGAACCACACAACATATCATTATAAAGCAAGAGGCTGTCTCAAAATAGGATTCACTTTATTTTGAGACAGCCTCTTACATCTTTAATCTTCTTACGGAATACTCTTATTTAACGTGAGTTCGAGACAAACTATATTTTTAAACCAGTTTCTTGTCCAATGCTTCGAAACATGAATTCTTACTGATAAATTCCGGCACAATGTCCTTCATAGCCGACACAATCTTCATCTGGTCATAAGTGTAGCTAACGTCTATCAGTTTCTGAATACGCTCCTTCACTTCATCATAGTCATATTCACGCACGGTAGCTATCATGATTTTATCATGATAGGTCGGTTTGGTCAATTCTTTCACATTTAGTAATTCCTCATACAGCTTCTCACCATGACGCAATCCGGTAAATTCTATTTTCACATCCGTACGGCCTGACAGACTAATCATACGTTTGGCAAGATCTACAATCTTCACTGGCTTGCCCATATCAAAAATATAAATCTCACCTCCATTCCCCATACTACCGGCCTCGAGTACCAGACGGCAAGCCTCAGGAATCGTCATGAAATAGCGGATAATCTCAGGATGGGTAACTGTAACCGGTCCCCCACGTTGTATTTGATCGCGAAAACGGGGAATCACAGAACCATTGGAACCCAATACATTGCCAAAGCGCGTCGTAATGAATTGAGTTACATATCCACCATTTTGTTGTAACTTCCTTGCCAAAGACTGTACATAGATCTCACAAATACGTTTGGAACATCCCATCACATTCGTCGGGTTCACAGCCTTATCAGTAGAGATCATCACGAACTTCTCCGCCCCATACTTCACAGCCAGGTCAGCTATAGTACGGGTTCCATACACATTGATCTGGATGGACTCTGAAACATTATCCTCCATCATCGGTACATGCTTGTAAGCCGCCGCATGGAAAATATACTGAGGCCTATATTCCCTGAAAATATCTTCCATACGTGTAGGATTGGAAATATCTGCAATGATAGTCTCTGCATCAATATCACGCCAACAATCCTGCAATTCCAGACGAATATCATGCAACGGAGTTTCTGCCTGGTCTATCAGAATCAACTTATAAGGATTGAAAGAAGCTACCTGACGCATGATTTCACTGCCAATAGAACCGGCAGCACCGGTTATCATCACCCGTTTTCCTTCCAGATGAGAAGCAACTTTATGAATATCAATCTCAATCGGATTACGCTGCAGGAGGTCTTCAATCTGTATTTCTTTCAGTTGGGTACGGTTCAAGGTCTGCCCGCTCCATTCACTCAAGGGAGGCGCAGTCATCAATTTGATGTTGTGGGCCAAAAGACGGTCAGTCATATCCGACCTTTTCAGCTCCTCCATTTTGGCAGGCGAAATAATAATAGCATGTACATCACGGTCGCTCAGCACATCAATCAACGTCTCGTCATTAGGGAATACCTTCACTCCCATCATCACTTTATTTATCAACTCCGGCTCGTCAGCAATGAAACCACGCAAGCGATAATGATTACGCAGGTTCACACGCAAAGCTTTAGCAATATTCACCCCCGCTTCCTTAGCGCCATAAATAAAAACGTTGGCGCTATGGCTTCCGTCAAAATTCAGAAGTTCATAAAACATCTTCACAACAATACGCGAACAGGACATCATGGCGAAACTGATAATATATGCCATGAAAAACACGCTCACAGGTGCCAGGCGGACATTCATGTAACTTGATAGAAGTACACTTGAAATCATCAGCAGTGAATAAGACACTGTCAATGACACAAAGATGCGCATAATATCTATAAACGAAGAAAAGCGCAACACATTGGAATATGTACGAAATACCCGAAAAAATACTAAATTGACAATGACCGTCCATACAATCGTTTTGTCAATGGTGGAAGACTCCAGAAAAATACTCTGAAAATCATACCGAAGTGCATAAGCCAATAGGCTGGATACAACGATTATCAGTACATCGATCAACAGAATAGTCCAAATCGGCAATACCTTTGCTGAGAGGTATCGATGAAAAAATTTATGTTTCATTTCATTTGACAGTTTTGCTTTAGGCGGGGCAAAGATACATCATTTTTTATCAAATAAGAGAAGAAAAAGATAAAAATATGTGATAAAATGAAATGAGGCTGTCTCAAAATAGTTTTTTTGAAGTGAACCCCAAAAGTTTTTTATCTAACTTTCAGAGGTGAGTTCAATTTTGAGACAGCCTCAGGCTAATGATCTATAAAGCTCTGTTACATCAAATTACTAGCTAATTCACTTAGTTGACTACGCTCTCCTTTTAACAAATTCACATGAGCAAAAAGGTTCTGATCTTTCATACGATCAATCATGTAAACCAAGCCATTGGACTGACTGTCCAGATACGGTTGGTCTATCTGCTGAATATCACCGGTAAACACCATTTTGGTTCCTTCGCCAGCACGGGTGATAATAGTTTTTATTTCATGTGGAGTCAAGTTTTGTGCTTCATCAATGATGCAATAAGTTTCACTCAAACTACGTCCGCGAATGAAAGCTAACGCCTCGATTACCAGCTGCTCGCTTTTCTGCATATCTTCCAAACGTTTTACTTCAGTAGAATTAGAAGCAAACTGACGCTTAATGACATTCAGATTATCGAACAAGGGCTGCATGTAAGGTGCCACTTTCTCTTTTGCATCACCCGGTAGGAAGCCAATGTCTTTATTGGATAGAGCAACAATCGGACGTGCCAGCAGAATCTGTTTATAATCATTCATCTGACTAAGGGCAGCTGCTAAAGCTAGCAGAGTCTTTCCTGTACCAGCTTTACCCGTCAGAGCAACCAACTTAATATTAGGATCAGTCAACACTTCGAAAGCAAAACTTTGTTCAGCATTTCTGGGTTCAATACCATAATTCTTTGTTTTATTTACCCGGCAGATTGTATGTGTAAAAGGATTGTAACGTGCAAGAACACTATTCCTGTCACTCTTCAGGATAAAACATTCATTCGGGTGAATAATATCTTTGAAATCAAACTCACTGATATCCAGTCCTTCTCTGGAAGAATAAATTCGGTCTATCAAAGCAGGATCAATTCCTTCGAATACCTCATTTGACTTTTCAAATATATCCACATTTATCACCTTGTCGTTGATATAATCTTCACAAAGCAGACCTATGGAACGTGCTTTCATCCGGAGGTTCACATCCTTAGTCACCAGGATGGTTTTCATGTCCTTCTTCTGGCGCGTCAACCAGTCCACTACAGCCAGAATCTTATGATCGGGAATACGCTCGGGGAATGAATCGAACACATCCGGAGCATCCACCGAACCGGCTATCACAAATAAACTTCCCAGACCTTCGCCCAGAGAGGCACCTTTATTGAAAAGATTGTCATCGGTAACTAAATCGAGTTCACGGAGAAATTCACGGGCATTGAAGTTAATCTGTTCATTCCCTTTCTTGAATTTGTCCAATTCTTCAAGAACTACGATGGGAAGATAAATGTCGTTCTCTTGGAAATTCTTAAGACAGTTATAGTCGTGAAGGATTACATTCGTATCAATCACAAAATTTTTCTTTGTTCCCATACTCTTTTAGATTTAAATTGTTGATATATTTGCCTCCAAGCGAAGATAAGCTACACATCGACATAAAAAATGAACAAGTTCATTTTATTCTGCTCTCAGTTTGCATTATCTTTGCAGCTTCTAAGATAGGAATTAAAAAGAGAGAATGGCTTGCTTTCTCGTTAAATATTTTAAAAGATGGATTATCAGAACACTTTATTATACTTATATAACAGTGTCCCCATGTTTCAACAGGTGGGAAGTTCAGCATATAAGGAAGGTTTAGAGAATACACTGGCACTGGACGAACACTTCGGACATCCGCACCGGAACTTCCACAGCATCCATGTAGGGGGAACTAATGGAAAAGGCTCATGTTCGCACACGCTTGCTGCCATTTTGCAGGAAGCAGGATATCGGGTAGGACTTTACACTTCTCCACACCTTGTAGACTTCCGCGAGCGTATTCGGGTGAATGGACAATCCATCCCGAAAGAGTATGTAGTCCGATTTGTAGAAAAAGAACGAAATTTCTTTGAACCTCTACATCCCTCTTTCTTTGAATTGACTACTGCCATGGCATTCCGTTATTTCGCCAATGAACATGTAGATGTAGCAGTTATTGAAGTAGGACTGGGTGGAAGACTGGATTGTACCAATATTATACATCCTGATTTATGTATTATCACCAATATAAGTTTCGATCATACCCAGTTCCTCGGTAATACATTAGAGAAGATAGCAAGCGAAAAAGCCGGTATTATCAAAAGCGGAATACCCGTTGTGATCGGAGAAACTACTCCCGAAACAAAACCTGTATTTACAAAAAAGGCTCGCGAAGTGGATGCGCCCATTTTCTTTGCAGAAGAAAACCAAAAAGATGAGTACCCCGGATTGGAATGTGAACTGAAAGGATTATACCAAACTAAGAATACCCATACTTTACTCACAGCCATCGCACAGCTACAACAAGCCGGATACAATCTGAGTGAGCAAGCTGTCCGTAGTGGTTTTGCCCATGTCTGTGAACTAACCGGACTGATGGGACGTTGGCAGAAATTGCAGGACGCCCCTACTCTGATATGTGATACCGGACACAATGTAGGTGGTATCACCTATATCACAGAGCAGTTGAAACAGCAATCTTACCGAAAGTTGCATTTCATTATAGGTATGGTGAATGACAAAGACATACATGGGGTATTGGCATTGCTGCCCAAAGACGCTGAATATTACTTCACGAAAGCCAGCGTCAAACGTGCATTACCCGAAAATGAACTTTCACGGCTTGCCTCTGAAGCCGGATTACAAGGAAGTTGTTACCCGGATGTCCCTTCCGCCGTGCAGGCGGCACAAGAAAAAAGCCTCCCGGAAGACTTTATCTTCGTAGGAGGCAGTAGCTTTATTGTTGCTGACCTGTTAGCGAACCGCGATACACTCGATCTCCACTAAAGCATCCTTAGGCAGAGCTTTCACTGCAACAGCCGAACGAGCAGGGAAATCACCATCAAAATAGGTGGCATATACTTTATTCATATCTGCAAACAATGACATATCTTGCAGGAAAACAGTAGTCTTGACAATATTTGCCATCGTCAAACCTGCTTCTCCAAGGATATGCTTAACATTCTCCAATGACTGGCGGGCCTGTGCTTCAGCCCCTTCTGCCATCTGTCCGGTAGCTGCATCAATAGGCAACTGACCAGATACAAATATCATTCCATTCGCTTCGATAGCCTGGCTGTAAGGACCGATAGCTCCCGGTGCTTTCTGACTGCAAATTACTTTTTTCATTCCAATAATATTTTAATATTCAACAATTTACGATTTATGCAAGAAAAAAAACAGATATTCTATGCAGTATTCTGCAACTTCATGCATTTACCTAATAGGATTATACACAAAAGAAAAATTCACTTATACCTGTTTTAAAAACCTAGACTTAGCTAATTCTTTTTTGACACGGGAGTTTCCCGATAAAGGCTCGGCTTGTGAAAGCAGAGCCTTTTTTACAGACATATCATCTGTATTGCAACTACTTACAATGCTTCTCAATCAAGGCATCAACGTTCGGATCACCCAGCTCTTTTGCTTTCGCAAAACTAGCACAAGCCTCCTTATTCTGCTTCAACTGCAATTGTGCAACTCCCATCAAACGATAAGCTTCAGCATATTTAGGATCAATTGTCAAGGCATCTTTCAGAACTTTAATAGCTTCTTCATTTCTACCCACGCGAATATTCACCGCAGCAAGTTCCGAACGATAAGTCAACTCTTTCGGATTAAGTTCAATTGCTTTTGCCATATCATCCAACGCACGTTGGAATTGTTTTGCTTGGAAAGCGGCTTGTTCACGGTAATAGTAAAACACATCATTCACATTACCACGCACAGCTTTATAATATTCATCATAATCAAGCATTGCATTACGCCCCTGTCCGGCATTCATGCGTGCTTGGGCACGTTCCAACAGATAAGGGGCAGCATCTTCAGTGTACGGTTGCAGGCAATGTGCTATACAGCTATCCATCAAAGCCAACACTTCTTCCGGAGCTGCTTCCATCAATTCTTTTGTCTTAGCAGCACTAAAGAATGTAGCAGGAGAAACAATATTGGTTTTATTTACTTTCTCATAGCTGGCAAGAGCTGCTGCATAGTCTTTTTTAGCAAACTGAATATCACCTTCCAACTGAACATAAACCGGAAGTTCCTCAATTGCTATTGCTTTACGAACTTCATCCAATGCTTTGTCATATGTCCAATCTTTATAGGTGGTTTCCGGTTTAGTCAACTGATAATTATAAATTAATTTGGCACGATTGAAGTATGCATCATCTTTCTTTTGTGCTACCTCAAGTGCTTTATCTATATCAGCAGCCACCTTATCCATCGAACTTATTTCTTTCGACAAATACATTTGACTGTTGGCACGACGAAAATAACCATCGGCACTATTAGGATACTGGGCAATAAAATCATTCAGCAATTCGGCATATTGCTCCGGAGTTTGCTGTGAAGAAGCCATATAAAGATATACCAACGCTTGTTCTTCTGTATCAGGTAACGCTTTCTTAATGCCAATACTTGATAAAGCATGATCATTAAAAGAAAGAGGACTGATCTTCTGAGACATAGCATAATCAGCGCCTACCGCATAGCAAATGGTAGCTGTATCTTTTCCTGAAGATTTCTGTGCAAGACCGAAAACTTGTCCGTCAGCAGTCATTACCGGACAACTTACCATCTTGTCTTTCAGATGCATATCAAGCGTATAATAATGGTATTGTCCCTCTACCTTAGATTCTTCTTTTACCTGTCCGGCAGTATAAGAACGGTCCTTTTGTGTAGAATAAGGCAACAAGTAGACACTTGTACCTACAGTCGGAGCCGTAGGAGATACCACTAATGCAGGTACTTTTTTCCCTGAGATCGCTACACGGAACTTCACAACATCGTACATATCGTTTGCTCCCATGATAACTTCCACAGGCATTTGTTCGCCCTCTGAATTAATGACTACGGCACGTTGCGCACCTTTAAACAGACTATAATCAGACAGAGCCATTCCATCCTCGGTAACAAAAAATCCGTTTCCCGTATTGAGTATCTTATCACTCTCGTCGTATGTGACTACCGAGAAAACAGCACGCTTGGCTTTTTCCACCCATTTGGGTGCCTGAGCTACACTCCACTGTGCCAGCAAACAGAGGGTGAGTGTCAACAACAAGTTCTTTTTCATATCTTAGTTGGTTCTTTGTTTCACAGCTTCATAAATCAAAATACCTGCCGCAACAGAAACATTGAGCGACTCGATAGTACCCAGCATCGGGATTTTCACCCATTCATCACAAAGAGCCAGGTTCTCATAGGAAACGCCTTTATCCTCAGCTCCCATTATGATACACATCGGTCCTGTATAATCAGCTTTAGTATAATCATAGTCCCCCTTTTCCGTAGCTGCCACAATGCGGAAACCACTATCCTTGAGATATTGCAATGTAGTCTTCAGATTCTGCTCACGACAAACCGGCAGCACATGCAAGGCTCCGGCAGATGTTTTCATTGCATCTGCATTCACCGTTACACTTCCTTTAGCAGGAATAATAACAGCATCTACCGCTGCACACTCACAGGTACGGGCTATAGCACCAAAGTTACGAACATCGGTCACACCATCCAACATGACGAACAACGGATTCTTGCCCTCTTCGAAAAGAAAGGGCACCAAATCTTCTGTCTTCTGATACGTAACGGATGAAATAAAAGCAATCACCCCTTGATGGTTCTTACGGGTAATGCGGTTAATGCGTTCCACCGGAACACGTTGCACCGGAATCAAAGTTCCTTTTAGTGCAGCAAAAAGTTCTTTGGATAAATCGCTCTGAATGTCTTTCTTCACCAGAATCTTATCGATTTCCTTTCCTGCCTGTATTGCTTCTATCACAGCGCGAACGCCGAAAATCATTTCACTCTTATCAACCATCTTTGAGAATTAAAAATTAATAATTTAAAATTAAAGGCTATCTTTTGATACCAAGAAGCGCCTTTGCATTATTCAAAGCAGCTTCTGTCAAAGTAGCCCCACTTAGCATATGGGCTATTTCCTCTACCCTCTCCTCATCTGCCAGACTGCGTATGTGGCTGTTGGTTTCGGTTTCGTTATCTTGCTTATATACTTTATAATGTGCACATCCGCGTGCAGCAATTTGCGGCAAATGAGTAATACTGATTACCTGGCGATCCTGTTCGCCCATTTCCTGCATAATATCCGCCATACGATCGGCAATCTCACCGGATACTCCTGTATCTATTTCATCGAATACAATAGTGGGCAATTTCACCGCACCGGCTATCATGGCCTTGATGGACAGCATGACACGTGCAATTTCACCACCGGAAGCTACCGATGAAATGCTTTGCAATGCGCCGTTCTTATTGGCAGAAAAGAGAAAATTTACAGTATCTTCACCGTGTACGCCAGGTTCTTTTCTCATTCCCATTTCCACCTGAAAACGCACATTAGGCATACCCAACGGAACCAAACGTGAAGCCATCTGCTTCTCCACTTCACGGGCAGCACCGGTACGGGCTTTGGTAAGAACAGCAGCCTGCTTTTTCACCTTATTATATAAGGTATCGCAAAGAGTGGTCAACTCACCGATACGTTCATCATAAGAAGTAATGGCGGCCAACTTTGCTGCATATTCCTCAGTAAGCGCCAACAACTCTTCTACGGTAGTTACTCTATGCTTTTGCTGTAAGGTATAAATCAGATTCAACCGATCATTCACCTCTTCCAGACGCTCAGGGTTAAACTCGACATCCTCTTCCTGAGAAGAAACCTCCTGAGAAACATCTTTCAATTCAATATATGTACTTTCCAGACGTTCAGCAAGTTCTGTAGCCGGAGAATAGACCTTTTGCAGACCAAGCATTGTATTCAGACTTTCCTTCAACCCAGCCAGCAAACCGCCTTCATCAGAGGTCAGCAACTGCCCGACACGGAACAAACCGGCCTTTATTTCTTCTGCATGGCTCAATGTGTCCGTCTCTTGTTCCAGTTCTTCCTGTTCACCTGCAGATAAATTCGCTTCTTCCAACTGTTCCAACTGGAAACGGATATAGTCTTCATCTGCCTTATTCTGCTCAGCACGGGCTATAAGATCAGCCAGATCCTGTTGTGTCTGCTTCCATTCTCTGTACAAAGATTGATAAACGGAAAGTTGTTCATCATTATGAGACAATATATCGAGTACATTCAACTGGAATCCTTCTTTATTCAACAAAAGATTCTGGTGCTGAGAGTGCACGTCAATTAACTGTTCACCCAGTTCTTTCATTTGTACAAGCGAAGCCGGAGTATCATTGATAAATGCACGGCTTTTGCCGGATGCATACACCTCACGACGCAAGATACACTCTTCTTCATATTCCAGTTCATTCTCTTCAAAAAAAGGCTCCATACCATAAGCTGAAATATCAAAACGGGCCTCAATCACACACTTCGATGCACCCTGGCGAATGGCTTTTACTTCGGCACGCTGACCCAGCAACAAGCCGATAGCACCCAGTATGATAGACTTACCGGCACCCGTCTCACCCGTGATAACGGAGAAACCTGCACCAAAGCTAATATCAAGCTTTTCTATAAGCGCGTAATTCTGTATGTAAAGCGAACGTAACATGACTTATTTACAATTTTAAATCTTACCCACTTCCTATTATTGTTTTATCTTTTCCCACTCGGTAGTCAGCGAAGGATTGACAGAAGAAAGCAGCTCACAAACCTCTTCCTTTTCCTTCATTGCAGCACGGGAATAAAGATTAATCAATTCATCTTTTTTTATTTCAGTAAACAAACCGGGCAATGCCGACATAGGTTTATTCTGCTGCGCCTCTTTCAGACCGCTAAGCATAGATGTTATTGTAGCACGGGCACGGGCAGCATTCACTGAAAGTTCATCCATACCTGTACGATGATACCCATACATCAATTTGCGCAAAGGCGTCATACCATCTTCCAGATAATCGGAAACCAACGCATAACGATTCCGACTGCTATCGAACGCTTTCCAACCGGTTTCACCAAGATTCTGTGCAGCTGTTACAATATCTTCAGCCGCCCGAAAAAACTCCGTACCACCTTGTGGAGCCATCGTGTCCATGTCCAGTCCGATAATCATATAAGCATAGTAAGCAATTACTGCCGTCAGATTACTGTCAATAACATTATCCCGCAGTTCCAGCGGATCAAACTCACGATAGTTGAAAGCAACATCCGTATCTTTAAAGCTAAAAACTACCGTCTGATAACCGGATTGCCAGACAGGGCGTGTAGACTGCACTATCAACTCACATTTCCAACGCCCGTCCGCCTCATTATACTCTTTCACTGTCAAGTTCATAGAGCAACGAATCCGTTCATTCATTTCATACTGCGCCTGCGTCCACCGACGGGTATTGATAAACTCCATCAAAGCATTTTCAAGCGTAGTGAAAACCTGCGTACTCGTACCTTGTATCTGAGAATAATTCACCGTAAATTTACAATTCAATTCCTGGGCAGCAGACTTTAACACCACCACAACCAGAAACAGAGTCATATAAAGTGTCTTATTCCTCACTAGCTTATTTACTTATTCTTCAATACTTCCACTAGACGATCTACAATATCCGTAGCTACTTCTGCCTTTGATTTCAACGGAAAGTCCGTCTTACTTTCACGGTCGATGATACTGATTTTATTCGTATCGCACCGGAAACCGGCCCCCTTATCATTCAGGGAATTCAACACGATAAAATCCAGATTCTTCCGTTGCAACTTATCTTCAGCGTTATGCTGTTCGTCATTCGTTTCCAGAGCAAAACCTACCAATACCTGACGTTCTTTCTTCATCTGTCCCAGACAGGCAGCAATGTCTTTCGTAGGTTTCAAACGCAACGTCATTTCCCCTTCCTTTTCCCGCTTTATCTTGGCATCAGCAACTTGTTCCAGTGTAAAATCGGCAACAGCAGCCGAAAGAATAGCAGCATCAGCCTCTACAAAAAAGTTACACGCCGTAGCATACATCTGATCTGCCGATTCCACTGCAAACCAATTTGCCGGATATTTCAATTGCTGTTGCACCGGACCTGATACCATAATAACCTTAGCTCCACGGGCAGCACATTCATCAGCAATAGCAAAACCCATTTTACCGGAAGAATAATTTCCGATGAAACGCACCGGATCAATCTTTTCATAAGTAGGTCCGGCAGTGATCATAATGGTCTTACCTCGCAAATCACCTTCTTTCCCAGCAAAATAATTCGCCAGATGCTGAATAATGACTTCCGGCTCTTCCATACGTCCCTTACCTACCAGATGGCTGGCAAGTTCTCCCGTGCCCGGTTCTATAATATGATTTCCGTAAGAACGAAGCGTATCCAGATTCTTTTGTGTAGAAGGGTGGGCATACATATCGAGATCCATGGCAGGTGCCACAAATACCGGAGCTTTAGCCGACAAATAAGTCGTTATCAGCATATTGTCAGCCACACCGTTGGCCATTTTGCCAATCGTCGAAGCAGTAGCCGGAGCTATAAGCATAGCATCCGCCCATAAACCCAGATCCACATGGCTATTCCATGTGCCGTCACGCTGGGCAAAAAACTCACTGATGACCGGTTTACTCGTCAACGCCGAAAGCGTAATTGGAGTTATAAATTCTTTCCCCGCAGGAGTTATGACAACCTGTACTTCAGCACCTTGTTTTATCAATCCCCGGATTATATAACAAGCTTTATAGGCAGCAATGCTTCCGGTTATACCTAATACTATTTTCTTCCCTTTCAGTGTATTCGCCATGATACTACTTATTAGTTAATTCACGTAGACGTATCTTAGTCAACATTGCCTTAGTATTCAGTGTAAAGTCACTGTTCAGTATCCAGCTATAATAACCCGGATCACGCTTCAATACATCTGTCACCGACATCCCTTTGTATTTTCCAAAGTTGAATACTTCCACGCCATTATCATCATAAACCATACGTCCGGCAAAATCCACATTCTTGTTAAAGCTGGAATATTCAGCCAGGAAAGCGATGTCATTCTGCAATTCCGGATAACGGTCCAGCTGTGCCATCAGCACCTCGTAAGTAGCTTGTGTATCAGCTGCCGCCGTATGTGCATCCTCCAGATTCTTTCCACAATAGAATTTATAAGCAGCAGAAAGTGTACGTTGCTCTAATTTATGGAAAATGACCTGTACATCCACAAACTTGCGGCGGCTCAGGTCAATATCTACACCGGCACGAAGAAATTCTTCGGCCAGCACGGGAATATCAAAACGGTTGGAATTAAATCCTGCCAGGTCACATCCTTCTATATCATTGGCAATGGTACGGGCCACTTCTTTGAAGGTAGGGCAATCTACCACATCCGCATCATAGATACCATGAACGGCAGATGCGCCTTCGGGAATATGCATTTCCGGATTAATACGAAGTGTTTTTGCTTCCTCATTACCATTGGGATGTACTTTGAGATAACAGATTTCAACGATACGGTCTACATTGATACTCGTTCCGGTCGTCTCTAAATCAAAAAAAACAATCGGGTTTTTGAGGTTTAATTTCATTATTCTTCTATTTTACAGTTGACAAGGGAACGAGTTGACAAGGGAACAAGGCATTCCCGGCATAACAGCACAGCCCTTGTCTCCTTGTCAACTCGTACCTCGTTAACTCTATTATTTTTTTAATCATTCAGCATCATCGGCATCAGCAGCATCAGCAAGTCCTCATTTTCTTCTTGTTCAACGGGGATGATGACACCTGCACGTGACGGGTCTGCCAGTTCAATTATCACTTCATCAGCAGCAATATTATTCAAAATATCAATCAGGAAAGTCGATTTAAAACCAATACTCATCGGATTGCCATCATACTGGCAAGCCAATGTTTCTTCAGCAGAAGTAGAGAAATCAATGTCCTGGGCTGAAATCACAATCTGATTGGGCTGCATACGCAACTTGATAAGACTACTTGCCTGTGACGAGAAAATAGATACACGACGTAGTGCACCTACCAACTGTATACGGTCTACAGTCACTTTATAAGGATTATTCTGCGGTATTACCGAATTATAATTAGGATAACGTCCTTCAATCAGACGACATACCATGCGATATTTCTCCAATGTAAATACAGCATTACGCTCATCGAACTCAATAACAACCTGTCCTTGTTCTTTAGGCAACAAGTTCTTAATCAACGAAGCCGGTTTTTTAGGCAGAATGAATGCTGCACGTTCATTACCTTTGGCCGCTAATGTTTTGCAACGTACCAGTTTGTGACCATCAGATGCCACCATTGTAATATCTTCTGTGGTGATATCAAAATAGATACCATTCATCACCGGACGAAGTTCATCATCAGCCGTAGCAAATACGGCACGATTAATGCCACCCAACAATACGGATGCTTCCATCTCTACACGTACGGCATTATCGCCCAGCATAGCCGATTGAGGAAATTCATCGGCATTTTGCCCCATCAGACTATACTTACCGTTTTGATACTGTACTGTGATTTCCAAGGAATCAGTATTTACTTCAAACGACAGCGGTTGCTCGGGGATTTCCTTCAAAGCATCCAGAATTGTTTTAGCAGCCACGGCAAAACGTCCGTCAGCATCACTTTCATTCACTTCAACTGATGTTACCATCGTCGTTTCACTATCAGAAACAGTAACCGACAATGTTCCATCTTTCAGTTCAAAGAGGAAACAATCCAAAATGGGCAACGCATTCTTCGAATTAATCACACGGCTGATAGCCTGTAAATGGCTGGAGAGCGCAGTACTCGAAACGATAAATTTCATATATTCTGTGTATTTAAGTTTTATATTATTCCCTATTCGTACTATAACTTCATAGTATCGGACAAAGTTACAAAAAAAGATCTTCCCACAACAAAGAAAATTAAGAAAAAACGTCCGGAACTTCGCCGGATTTCCCTAAAATATTGTAACTTCGCCGCATCATTTAAAAAGAATGCAATGGAATTTACAGGAAAAATTATCGCTATACTCCAGCCAAGAGGCGGAGTGGCAAAGTCGGGCAATGAGTGGAAAGCACAAGAATACGTGATTGAAGACCACGGCCAATATCCCCGCAAAATGTGTTTCGATGTTTTCGGAGCAGACAAAATAGAACAGTTTAACATCCAGATGGGTGAAGAACTGACCGTATCATTTGATGTGGATGCACGCCAATGGCAAGACCGTTGGTTCAACAGTATCCGTGCATGGAAAGTAGAGCGTGTCAGCGCTGCAGCTCCTGCCGGTGCACCGGGTGCACCTGTTCCGCCACCGGCACCGACTGCCGCACCAGAATTCTTGGCAGGTGATGCTAAAGACGATCTGCCGTTCTAAAATATATAAAATTTAGATATAATAAAAAAGAGGAGAATAATTCTCCTCTTTTTTATTATATAATTACAAGCATTTTGAACCTCCCATTTACCCTTTGTATAAAAGCACCAAATTCGGATATACCACCTCTTCTACACAAGTAAACTGTATAGAAAGTATAAAGTGGCGAAAAAACTTCGCCTGACGAAAGAAAAAGTTAGGTATCAGGCGTACATATGTTTCCGGCTGCTCTACCATCCTTTCCATATCCACCATCATCACAAAGCTATACGATGGTGAAAGACTTCCTATTCCTTCCTCGTAAAGCGCCGTATCATCCAGCACCTCTCCATTCTCCATAGCATCTATATAGGCAGTAAGACTAACCACATCCGGCGCCATCAACAAATGTCCACGATAAAAACAGACATATGTATAAAGAGCCGATTCCGTGATACCTGTCAACTGGGTCAGTAAAGTATTTCGAGGCAATACATAATAACGGTGTCCCCATGCTTTGGGATAAAGATGATAATCAGGACGCTCCTGCGGAACAGGAGGTGCATCCACTTCCTTGGGAGAAGTATAAAGCAGTGATTGCAAACGACGTTCAGCCTGCGACATATTCTTCACCGGAACACTCATCACTGCACATGGATACTCACTTAATGTATCTTTCGGCTCGAAGAGGCAAGAAATCACCTGATCTCCCGCATAAGTCTTCAGAAAGTCCATCCACTCCTCATCCCTCTCTTTGATATAATCGGAATAAGTAGCTTTGGCATATTCCTGCTCTGCCGTAAAACTACACATGGCATCCATATCTGAAATAGCCCAACAGTCATAAAAGAAAGTAGAGAGTGGAAGTTGTTCTCCCGGAAACCCCTCCACCGGTTGCTGACGGCGTAAAGCATTGATAAAAGTACGTGTAGTGTCCGAGCCATGACTGATACCTGAACAATAAATAGCAGTTTCATTCAGCTTCAAATCAAACTCCGCCCAACTTCCCAGATAGGTTTGCGAACGAATGCCATCCGTATTTTTCCCCATATCCACCGACTTGATGCGCACATACACCGTAGCTTCCACATTCGTATTCTTTCCTGCATGCATCAGTTTGAATGAGGGCATATCTATTAATGATTTCTTAGAAAGTCGTGCATCGATCACTTGTTCCACCAATCGTTTCTGAAAACTAATAGCCAAGAAGTCCGGGGTAAAATATGCCGCCAAAAAGCGCCCCTCAGGCATAGGATAAATACTAATCTCTTCACCCCTGTAATCAAAGAATTTAGAAGGAAATGCACTGGAACTATATTTCCTGATAAACGACTCCACCAACTCATAATCTCCCGAACCCAGACTGCAATACAACACCTGATTCAATGGGTTATCCGGTTCATGGAAACTGATAAGCATTTTATTCATCTGCTTACTAAGGCCATGCGGAGTATCATCGAGCAAGGTATGCAGATAGTTTTTCAGATAGACAAAGAGTTCGGAAGCATAAAGGAAGTGATTATCTTTGCTGCAACTCAGTTGATTGATACCATCAACCAGCTCAGCCATGCGATCTGTCTCCAACACAGCCATTGCACTTTGAGGGACTAAAGTATAAAGATTAAAATCTTTCTGACTCTCCACCTCATTCAACCTGAAGAATGAATACACCCCGAACCCCGTACATAGCAATACTATGGACACAATCACGGCAATTCTTATGATAAGACGTAACTTCATGGTTTTTCAGGCATCAAGTTTCGGCAAAAATAATTATTTCTACTAATAAAACAAAACAAATGTTTCAAAAACTTTAGTAGATATAAAAAAGTTTTAGAATGCCTGTGCCTCAAAACTCAATTTCCATACCATCAAAGGTCAAATGTACATCAGGCGGAAGCTGTTTTTCAAGCTCGACATGCAATCCGGCATGATGACTCATATGGATAAAATAAGTTTCCCGTGCGCCAATACGCTTCGCCGTTTCCAAAGCCTCGGAAATACTCTGATGCGTAGGATGCGGTTTTACGCGTAAAGCATTCACAACCAGAACATCCAAGTCATGTAATTGTTCATAGGATTCTTCGGGCATAGTCAGCATATCTGTAATATAAGCCATACGTTTACCGATACGATACCCCAGAATAGGCAGACGCCCGTGCATCACCTGCAAAGGGGTAATCTCCGTATTATTGATGAAGAACGTTTTTCCGGCTTCCACTTCCTGCAAGAAAATTTGAGGAACACCCGGGTATTTATGCTCCAGAAAGCAATAAGGCATCCGTGCACGCAGGTGAGTTGCCGTATACTCATCGGAGTATATAGGTATTTCACCGAAACGACAGAAAGGACGAAGATCATCCAGCCCACCTACATGGTCATAATGTTCATGGGTAATCAACACTCCATCTATTTTTTCAAACGAAGCTGCATGCAACATCTGCTCCCGAAAATCCGGTCCACAATCAATCAATATCACCGCATCATCCGTATGCAACAAAGACGATGCACGCAAACGGCTATCACGCGGATCGGCAGAAGTACAAACTTCACACTTACAACCTATTTCAGGCACTCCTGTCGATGTTCCGCTCCCTAATATTCTTAGTTTCACGTCTATTACCTATTAATTATCAATCTTTCAAATAAAATTCACTTCGGGATGAATGTCAATACCAAACTTCTCGCGAACTGACGCCCGCACGGCATCCGAAAGGGCTACAATCTCAGCTCCCGTTGCCCCACCCCGGTTTACTAATACCAACGCCTGCTTATCATGCACAGCAGCAGGCCCCAGCGCTTTACCTTTCCAACCACATTGGTCTATCATCCAGCCTGCAGGAATTTTTATCCGGTCAGCCCCCATCTCATAAAAGGGTATTTGAGGATACTTTTCCTTCAAAGCCTCAAAGACTTCACGCGAAACGACAGGATTCATAAAAAAGCTCCCGGCATTACCCAGCAGTTTCGGATCAGGCAGTTTACTTTCACGAATACTAATGATTACCCGGCGTAATGTTTTCAAATCCACTTTCGGGTACTTTTCAAGTTCCTGGCGAATCGTGCCGTAATCCAGCGTATAATGTTCTTTCTTACTCAGAGAGAAACAAACATACGTGACGAATACCTGCTTCATTTCCGGACTTTTAAAAATACTGTTCCGGTATGAGTAATTACATTCATCCACTTGGTAAACATGTTTCATTCCTTGTATGTTCACCGTCTCCACGGAAGAAATCAGGTCTTTCACCTCTACACCATAGGCACCAATATTCTGTACAGCTGCCGCTCCTACCTCACCAGGTATAAGAGACAGGTTCTCAGCACCGTACCAGCCACGTTCCGTGCAATAATCCACAAAATCATCCCATACCACACCAGCACCTACACGCACCGAAACCTTTTCTTCATTTTCAGCCGTTACTTCAATGCCACCAATGTGCGAATGCAATATCACTCCTTCATAATTTCCGGTAAACAGCAGATTGCTCCCTCCGCCAATATGCAGATAAGGAGAAGTGATACGCCCGTCGGCAATCAACTTCTCCAATTCTTCTACCGAACCGTATTCCAGAAACACGGCAGCTTCCACATCAATCCCGAATGTATTCGGTATCTTCATTTAATTTTTAATTATTAATTTTTAATTATTAAATGCTCGTATCCTCATATTTATATAGCTCCCACTCTCCGCGATGTCTGCGGAAATAGAAGATATTGGTATATCCATTTCCAATCCCGTTCACTTTCAGGATTTTCGTATTTGAGTTATCACTATTCTTCTGTCCATAATTGATATTGGACAATTTATCCACAGGCAATATAGGGCGGAAGGCATACCACTGGTTCAAATCAAGCGTAGTCTCCAGAATAGAAAACTCATCATCCGGATCTATCGTGATATATTCCAAAGGTTCCCGGATATGTCGACTCTGATAAATGCTGTCGGTTACAAAGCGAGAGTAAAACGTAACGAAGTCTTCATTTTCGCCCTGTTCTATCTGGCGGAGATTGATAGCTTCCAGCATCCATACCCCCTTAGTACGTTCAAAATAGTATTTCTTCACCATGCGGTTTTCCAGAAAAATCCATTCCACCTGTACAGAAGTGAGTGCAGTATCTCCTACCAATTCCAGATCATCTTCATCATCAAAGAGCAATGTATAATAACTCTGCTGGGTAAACAGATAATCATGTCCCCAGTCCTCCTTCTCTATTTTCGAAGGTGTATCGACGTTGTAAAAAGGCAACGGAAATTTGGTCCGCTGCCGTTGCAGGGCGTCATCCGAAGCATAACTATAGATAAAATCATCAAATGATTCATCCGCTTCTATGGGCTTAGGATCGTTATCCTCTTCAACCTCCGGCACAGTATCAGCCTTATGTGAAGCTGAATCCACCAAATTGGTGATTGTCGCAAAAGGGTCCATCTTCGTTTTCTTGTTGCCGCATGACATCAAGAAAACGAGAAGAAAGAACCCCAATCCTATTTTTCTCATTCTTTACCGAGACCTCATCAGGTCACTTATTTAGTTTAGCTCTTAACTTTTCAAGCATATCCACTGTCATGGACTCTAAATCATACTGCGGTTTCCAATCCCACTCTTCACGAGCACAGGTATCATCCAGACTATCAGGCCAACTGTCTGCAATAGATTGCTTCAATGGATCAATTTCATATACCATTTCAAAGTCGGGCACATGCTTCTTGATAGCCTGACAGATCTCTTCCGGATCAAAGCTCATGGCAGCGATATTGAAAGCATTCCGATGCTTCAGACGTGCCGGAGCAGCCTCCATCAATGAAATAGCTGCATTCAGCGCATCAGGCATATACATCATATCCATATAAGTACCAGGCTTCAAAGGACATACGAACCTTTCACCTTTCACTGCGGAGTAAAATATATCGACTGCATAGTCGGTAGTACCTCCACCCGGAGGGGTCACATTGGAGATAATACCCGGAAAACGAACCGCACGGGTATCTACACCATATTTAGTATAATAATAATCACTCAATAATTCGGTAGTTACTTTGGTTACACCATACATTGTACGGGGACGCTGAATCGTATCTTGCGGCGTCTTCACATGAGGTGTAGCTTCTCCGAACGAACCGATAGAACTCGGGGTAAAGACTGCACAACCATACTCGCGCGCTACTTCCAGCACATTCCATAATCCATCGATACCGATTTTCCAGGCCATGGCCGGACGGCTTTCAGCAACAACTGAAAGCAAAGCCGCCAGATTATAAATCGTATCAATCTTGAATTGGCGTGCCACCACTTCAATAGACTGACGGTCGGTCACGTCGGCAATAGCTGAAGGACCTGATGCCTTTAATTCCCCTTTAGGCATAGCACTCGGAATGTATCCAGCGATAACATGGTCATCCCCATAACGTTTACGCAACTCCAATGTGAGTTCCGAACCTATCTGTCCGGTTGCTCCAATTACCAAAATATTCTTCATACGACTTATTTATAAGGTACTCCATACTTAGAGACGCGCAAATATACATACTTTTTTTTCATTATTCTATCATTTTGCTATTGTTTATTTGAAGAAAAATCGTGTCCTTTGTATCGTTTAGTATTAAGATGACAAACTTTTAATTTATAAAGCTATGTACGGGAAAATGAAAGAACATCTCAGCAATACACTTGCTGAAATTAAAGAGGCCGGACTCTATAAAGAAGAACGCCTGATCGAGAGTGCGCAACAAGCCGCCATCACCGTAAAAGGGAAGGAAGTGCTGAATTTCTGCGCCAACAACTACTTGGGTTTGTCCAACCATCCGCGACTAATTGCCGCTGCCCAAAAGATGATGGATCACCGTGGCTACGGCATGTCTTCCGTACGCTTCATCTGCGGAACACAAGACATTCACAAAGAGCTGGAAGCTGCTATCTCTGACTATTTCAAGACGGAAGACACCATACTATATGCTGCTTGTTTTGATGCTAACGGTGGTGTATTCGAGCCGCTATTTACGGAAGAAGACGCCATCATCTCCGATTCTCTGAACCATGCCTCCATCATCGACGGTGTCCGCCTATGCAAAGCCAAACGCTACCGCTACGCCAATGCCGATATGACCGAACTGGAAAAATGCCTACAGGAAGCCCAGACACAGCGTTTCCGCATCATAGTCACCGACGGTGTATTTTCTATGGACGGCAATGTTGCCCCAATGGACAAAATTTGCGATCTGGCTGAGAAATACGATGCACTAGTGATGGTAGACGAATCGCACTCTGCAGGCGTAGTAGGTCCTACGGGACATGGTGTAAGCGAACTGTATCAAACTTACGGACGCGTAGATATCTATACTGGAACATTAGGTAAAGCCTTCGGCGGTGCTATGGGCGGATTCACGACCGGACCGAAAGAAATCATTGACCTGTTACGTCAGCGCAGCCGTCCGTATCTGTTCTCTAATTCAGTAGCTCCGGCTGTGATAGGTGCAAGTATCGAAGTATTCAAGATGCTGAAAGAAAGTAATGCGCTACATGACAAGTTAGTAAACAATGTGAGCTATTTCCGCGATAAGATGACTGCTGCCGGTTTCGACATCAAACCCACTCAAAGCGCCATTTGCGCCGTGATGTTGTATGACGCCAAATTGTCTCAGATATATGCCGCACGCATGCAGGAAGAGGGTATCTACGTAACCGGGTTCTACTATCCCGTAGTACCGAAAGAGCAAGCCCGTATCCGCGTACAGATTTCGGCAGGACACGAGAAAGAACATCTAGATAAATGTATCGAGGCATTTATTAAGGTAGGAAAAGAACTTGGAGTATTAGCGCACTAAAGTGCGCTAAGTTACAGGCTACGAGTTACGAGCTACAAGTCACTCGTAGCTTGTAGCTTTTAGTATCACCGCAAATCTGCTCCCTTTCCCCTGTTCCGAGTGCAGTTCAATCCTTCCCTGCAATTTCTCTATAATAATCTGGCAGATAGAAAGCCCCAAGCCCGTTCCTTGCGAAAATTCATTCTGCTTGTAGAACCGATTAAAAATCATCTTCTGCTCGGCGCGAGGAATGCCACAGCCTGTATCTTCCACATAAATTTCCACTTCCGAAGTCTCAGGTAAATAACGATATCCCAGCTTGATATACCCTGAAGCTGTAAATTTAGAAGCGTTATTCAGGAAATTAGTGACCACTTGCACCAACCGTCCTTTATCCACATTTATCCTTACCGGCACTGTATCCTTATCCTTAATAAATTCCAACTGTTCCGGTATTAACATCTGATGGGTCTGATAGATTTCATCCACCAATTCCTCCACTCCGCATGGAGCAAATTCAAAGGACATATAGCCCGACTCAAGCCGTGAAAGTTCCAAGATATCATTTATCAGCATCAGCAGCAAATCACTATTCTTGTTGATCGTCTTGATATACTCACAGCGCTCATCTGGTTCCAGTTCTTCATCCGCTGCCAATATATTGGAAAAGCCGACAATCGCATTCAGCGGAGTGCGTATCTCGTGGCTCATATTCGCCAGGAACGACTGTTTCAGCTCAGCTTTTTCCGCCAGCAGACGCGCCTCTTCCAGTTCATGTTCATGATCTTTAATGTCCTGTATATTCAGCAACAGTCCGGCAGCCTTATAGCCGCCATCCGGTAATGCAATGGTCTTATACCGGAATTCCCACCATTGATATCCTTTTCCGTTAAAGTCGCAACGCACCTGCACCGCCACCTTACGGATTAAGGATATCTTCCTCCAGTTTTCCTCCACCTCATCCCGGCATTCCGGATGAATAAACTTAATGAGTTTATCAAACGTAAGTACCTTCGACATCATTCCCTGCGACTTCCAGAAATCACTCTCAAATATAAAATAATCATTCTCCAACTTCCACGCGTACGTATCACTCCCCTCAATAGCCAGCGCCAACGTTTCTTTTTCATCCTCCAGCGCATTGAGAGCTTTCTTTTTCCTCCCCTGCTCCCGACGATAAAGGAAAAACAACAAGACAAACAGCGTAATCAATAGAACTGTAACTGAGAAAATAATTCCTCCCCACAGCCAAGGATATGCCTCACTGAACGGAATATGGATAATAGAATACTTCTCTGGAATATCCGCCTTCGAAAGCCCCCTCTGCTCCATCACCTCCCAATCTACCACATACTCTTTAGCACTGTTTGCGATGGGCATATCCAAAGGCTTCTCACCATGCAAAATCCTGACCGCCGCATCCACCATTTCCCCTACCTGTATTGGGATCGTCGTCATATATCCCCCCAACAGTTTCTCGCCATAGCCAAAACCTTCATTAATGGCTGTCAGGCTGGGACTGGAACAGATATTTCCGATATTGACAGTCGTAAAGTCCCTTTTCAATTGAAGATAACACCTATCTCTTGTGTATTGGCTCAAACTCCAAAGTAGTCCGGCATCCGAACGATCCTTCTGAAGCCGGACAGTAAGCCCGGCAAAATACGTATAACTCTTGTCTTTTACAAACTCCTTCCATTCCCTGGAATTGAATTCTTTTGAGTTCATGAAACCTTCCACCTTCTCGTCTTTCAACTGTTCCCAAGCATCCTTCCTTATTTGTTTATCCAGATAAGTGGAGTCTATAATAGTGAAGAGATGCATCCCCTTCCCGAATATCTCTTTCGCAACCTTGATATTCGCCATAAAATCTATTTTATCACGAAATCCGGTCACATTGGGATATTGCTTTATAAAAGACCAGTTAGGGTAATTCACTCCACCAAAAACAACGGGGAGTTGCTTCGCCAGCGGATGTCCGCACTTCAGCAGTGAATAAGTTGCCTGGTCATCATTGACCAATATAATTTCCGGTTCCCAGTTTTCGGAAACTTCATCCAACAGAGAGTGCAGATACAAGGATTCTAAGTTATCCTGATAAGCCTCGCAATCTAAATACACTGTACGGAGTTCGACATCAATCCCTCTCTTCCGGAAAGTTTCGGCAATCATTTTATTAAAATCAGGATAAGCAGCATAAGTTTTCTCATAAGAGTGCACCACCAGCACTTTCCGTTTTTCCATCTCCGAACAAGCGCTCAAGACATGGCAACTCAACATTATCCAAAGGAGGAATTTAAAATTTATTTTGCCCATACGCATAGTAATTCACAGTACGTGTTAAAAAGAGTAACAAAGGTAGATTAAAATACTGAAACAGCAAAAATAAAAGAGCTGCTTAAAAAATCAAGCAGCTCTTTTTTTGACTTAGCAATTCTATATCAAAAGATTATTAACGTTCGCCCAATTTTACGTCTACAAAGAAGATACCCGTTGCACCGGCTTTCTTAATCATATCAACAATGCCTGCAGCAGTTGCTTCTTCTTCTACTTGTTCACGCACAAATCCCCACAGGAAGTCCTGCGTTGCTTTATCTTTCTCAGCAGCAGCTACATCTACCAACTTGTCAATCATTTCGGATACACGACATTCGTGTTTGTAAACCTGTTCAAATACTTCCAGCGGAGTACCAAAATCATTAGGAACTACATCCAGCTTATCGACTTTGGCCTTACCACCACGCTTAATTACGTAATCGGCCAGTGAACAAGCATGTTCATTCTCTTCTGCCCACTGTTTCTTCAACCAATGTGCCATACCACAAAATCCTTCTTTTTCCATATAGAAAGACATAGCCAAATACATGTTAGCCGACCACATTTCAGCCGTAATCTGCTCGTTAATTGCATTCTGTAATTTTTCAGTAATCATAATCGTATTTTTTAATTAAATTGAAATCATTACAAAAGTAACAATGATACACAACATTTGTTCATTTGATAACATTTTTTAAATAAATAAAATCAGAAGTACATTTGAAGCTAGTATATATATGTCCAGCGTATAACTCCTCCATTGCTTTTCCATTTCCAATCACATCATACAAATATAGATATTGAAAATAAAAAGATAATTTCCATATTTCAAATACAAATAAATTAAATACAAAATGACAAAAAGCGTGCAAGATTTAAATGATAGTCTTACACGCTTCCTACAATATATTCAATTCTTTCACACCAGTTCGTCCGAAGTGTACCCCTGTGGCAACTCACGACAGTTATAGCTCGAAGCCATTATCTCACCATAAGCACCTGCAGAACGTAATGCAATCAGATCTCCACGCTTCACCTTATTCAAATCTATCGCTTTCCCGAAAACATCCGACGATTCACAGATAGGACCTACCACATCATACGCCTCAACTGCATCCTCGGAAGTAATATTCTCTATCTTATGATAAGCCTGATACAATGCAGGACGAATCAAATCCGTCATACCAGCATCAAGGATGGCAAATTTCTTATTTGCTCCCTGTTTTACATAAAGCACCTGTGAGATAAGTGAACCGCACTGCCCCGTTATGGCACGCCCCAATTCAAAATGAAGTGTTTGATAAGAGCGCAGTTTCAGATGTTCGGCATAAGTAGAGAAGTAATCCTTAAAATCAGGTATTGCCTGACGGTTGGGATGCTTATAATCAATACCCAGTCCACCACCTACATTGATATGCTCGATGCGGATGCGATGTGCTTCCAGCTTGTCTTGCAATTCATTTACACGATTGCACAGGGCAACGAAATCACCCATATCTAATATCTGCGAACCAATGTGAAAATGCAATCCGATAAACTTCACATTCTTCATCTCCAAAGCCACTTCTATCACATGATCCATGTCTTGCATACTAATGCCAAACTTGTTTTCCGCTAGTCCGGTAGTGATATTGGCATGAGTATGAGCTCCTACATTCGGATTGATACGGAAAGCGACATTAGCCACTTTACCTTTAGCTGCAGCCAGTTCATTGATAATCTCCAGCTCAGGAATAGACTCTACATTAAAACAGAAAATATTATAGTCCAGACTCAGATTTATTTCCCAATCAGACTTGCCCACTCCGGCAAAAACAATCTTATTTGTAGGAAAACCTGCCTTAACAGCAGCACGCACTTCTCCTCCACTCACACAATCGGCACCCAGCCCGTTCTCACGGATAATAGAAAGCACCTTCGGATTAGCATTTGCTTTCACAGCATAATGCACCTCAAAATTGCCATATTTAGCAGCTTCTGCACACACGCAGGAAAGAGTGTCGCGCAACACCTTCGTATCATAATAATAAAAGGGGGTACGCAGTTCACGGAATTTATCTATGGGAAATGTTCCTTTCATACTTCAAAACCTTATTGATAAAGAAAAGAGCGCAAATTACGCGAATTACACAAGAGCCTTTATCAGCGAGTTGTGCAATTTGTGTAGTTTGCGCTCCATATCATTTTATATCTGTACTTTCTTATTTCTCTTATTCTTCGTTGAACAGTGCATCACTAAGCGACTGCAATGCCTGATTCTTATCGCACTCACGAATGAGGAAAGAAATGTTGTAGTTACTACCACCGAACGAAATCATTCGTACCGGTATGTCGCGCATGGCATCCAGTGCCTTCGCTTCGAAACCGACATTCTCCCATTCCAAATCACCTACCACGCAAACGATACACATATCCTTATCTACTGTAACGGTTCCGTACTTCTTCAGGTCGTCCAGAATCTCGTTGAGGTGCTTCGTATTATCAATAGATACAGATACTCCTACCTCAGAAGTACAAATCATATCGATAGAAGTCTGATAGCTCTCGAAGATTTCGAAGACCTTGCGCAAGAAACCGTGGGCAAGCAACATACGACTGGATTTAATCTTGATAGCTGTAATGTTATCTTTTGCTGCAACTGCCTTGATTTTACCCTTCTCAGTATCATTGGAAATCATAGTACCGGGAGCAGTCGGGTCCATCGTATTCAGCAGACGCACCGGTATATTGGCATACTTGGCAGGCTGTATACAAGTGGGATGAAGAATCTTCGCACCAAAATAAGCCAGCTCAGCAGCTTCTTCAAAATGAAGATGACGTACAGGAGCAGTCTTGTCAACAATACGCGGGTCATTATTGTGCATACCATCGATATCGGTCCATATCTGGATTTCGGAAGCATTGATAGCTGCACCGATCAGAGAAGCGGTATAATCGCTTCCACCACGTTGCAGATTGTCTATTTCTCCGTAAGCATTACGACAAATGTATCCTTGTGTGATGTAAATCTCAGCACCGGGATGCAATTCCAACTGCATCTGAAGTTTCTCCTTAATATATACAGGATCAGGCTCCGCATTCTTATCGGTACGCATATATTCCAAAGCCGGAAGCAAAATGGACTTCACACCACACTCTTGCAGGTAATAGTTCATCATGGCAGTAGAGATCAATTCTCCCTGTGCCAGAACCACTTTCTCCTCAAACAGCGTGAAAAGATCTTTGGTGTAAGAACGGATGTAGTCAAAATGAGATTTAATCAGTTCCTGACCTTTCTGTTTATACTCGGGAGTGGAATACAACTCATTCACATGCTGTTTATATTTAGCCTCCAGCTTGTTAATGATTTCGTTGGCACCCTCCGGATTTTTCTTGTACAGATAGTCCGAAATTTCCACCAATGTATTAGTTGTGCCCGACATAGCCGAGAGTACAACTATCTTTTGTTCACCATCAGTGATCAATTTGGCTACTTCCTTTATCCGCGATGCAGAACCTACGGAAGTACCTCCAAACTTTAAAACTTTCATTTTCGTTCCTGTATTAAATGATTATATATTATTATTTGTTTCTTCTACAGTCGGCATCATACCCGAATACTCGGACGTTACATCTGTTATCTGATGACCTGCACAACGATATACCTGTCCCGGAAACTCGTGAAGCAGATGGAGATTGTGCGTAGTCATCAATACCAACGAGCCACCCGTGCGGCTGATGTTATGTAATAGTCCTACAATAGCACGTCCCGTTTCCGCATCCAGATTACCGGTCGGTTCATCCGCCAAGATAATCTCCGGAGAGTTGAGCATAGCACGGGCAATAACGATGCGTTGCTGTTCGCCTCCCGAAAGTTCGTTAGGAAACTTATATCCTTTATTACCCATTCCTACCTGCATCAGCACTTCAGCAATACGATCTTTTATTTCCGATTTGTTTTTCCAGCCCGTAGCCTTCAATACAAAAGCAAGATTATCGTTCACCGTGCGGTCCGTCAACAGTTGGAAATCCTGAAACACAATGCCCAACTTACGACGCAACTGCGGAATATGCTTACGCTTAATGCGACTCATATCATACCCCAGTACCATTGCTTCGCCGGCAGTAATATCCAGTTCTCCGTAGAGGGTCTTTAACAAACTGGTCTTACCCGAACCTACCTTACCGATCAGGTACACAAACTCTCCCTTCTGCAGCTCAAGGTTTACCTCATTCAGCACGCACAAGTCCTGTTGGTGTACTTCCACATTTTTATATCGTATTAGCGGTTCAGCCATTCCCGTTTAATTATTAATTTTTAACTATTAATTAATTAGTGTTTCTTCCACGAAGCGCTATGACGTTCCTGCAATTCGCGTGCCAAATCTTCCAGACTGTATCCTTTGGATGTTAGCAGCACGATGAGGTGGTATATCAAATCGGCTCCTTCATAGATCAACCGTTCATCAGTTCCGTTGCAAGCTTCGATCACTGTTTCCACAGCTTCTTCACCCACTTTCTGCGCCATTTTATTCACACCAGACTCAAACAGACTGGTTGTGTAAGAACCTTCCGGCATCTCTTCATGGCGCTTAGTAATAAAATCCTGAAGATGCTTCAAGAACATTACAGGCTGTTCATTCTTCTCACCCCAGCATGTATCCGTGCCTGTATGGCAAACTGGTCCCACAGGATGTACCTGAATCAGCAATGTATCCTGATCACAGTCTTCCTTGATAGAAACGACATTCAGAAAATTACCACTCTCCTCACCTTTCGTCCAAAGACGGTTCTTGGTGCGGCTGAAAAAAGTCACTTTACCGGTTTCTACCGTTTTGTCGTAAGCTTCTTTATTCATGAAGCCCAACATTAACACCTTAGCGGTGTCTGCGTCTTGTATGATTGCCGGAACAAGTCCGTTCATTTTATCAAAATCCATTTAGGTAATTATTAATTATAAGCTATAAATTATTAATTGCTATGCAGCATGATGCGGTAATATTCTGTCATCTTTATCGCCTTATCACTTTGCCACTCTATCACTTTTACATCACCCGCATTGGTATTCCCTGGGCGCAAAGATACGATTTTAAATCGGGAATTTTAATTTCTCCGAAATGAAAAACACTGGCTGCCAACGCTGCATCTGCTTTTCCTTGCAAAAACACATCACGAAAATGCTCTTTTGCTCCTGCTCCGCCCGATGCAATTACCGGAATAGAGAGATTGTCAGACATTTCAGCAAGTGCTTCATTGGCGTATCCGGTCTTTACGCCATCATGATTCATGCTGGTGAAAAGTATTTCTCCGGCACCACGTTCCTGGGCTTCTTTGGTCCAGGTAAACAGTTCCTTATCTGTTTCTACACGGCCTCCATTCAGATAGCACCACCAGCCTTTTTCAGTTTGTTTGGCATCTACCGCCAGCACGCATACCTGCGAACCGAAGTTTTTAGCTATTTCATCAATCAGTTCGGGACGGCGAATTGCAGAAGAATTGATAGAAATTTTATCTGCACCGGCATTCAGCAGACGATCTACATCACTCAATTCGTTGATACCGCCACCTACCGTAAACGGAATACTGATATTGGCAGCAATGCGTTTTACCAACTCTGCAAATGTCTTGCGACCTTCAAAACTGGCTGTTATATCCAGAAAAACCAATTCATCAGCACCTTGCTCACTATACGCACGCGCCAGTTCCACCGGATCGCCCGCTTGACGCAGGTTGACGAAATTGGTTCCTTTCACTGTTTGTCCGTCTTTGATATCAAGACAGGGAATAATTCTTTTCGCTAACACTTCTGTTTTGTTTTAACGATTTATATTCATGAGAATGATTCGTCAATAATCCTGCATCATTCTTTCAATTTCCTTCAAAGTAATACGCCCTTCATACAGAGCCTTACCAAAAATTACAGCCGGTACTCCAGCCATCTCCAATGCACGTATATCTTCCATACAGCTGACACCACCACTTGCTATCAGGTAAAGGTCGGAATGTTGTTCCAGCATCTCCTTGTACAGTTCAATAGAAGGCCCCTGCAACATACCATCGCAACTAATATCCGTGCAAATTACTTTCTGAATGCCTTTCTCTACATATTCTTTCAGAAAGGGAAATAATTCACAGGCACTTTCGTCCTTCCAGCCATTCACAGCTATCTTCCGGTCTTTCACGTCCGCACCAAGAATTATCTTCCCACTGCCGTAAACTTCCAGCCAATGGCAGAATAGCTCAGGATTTTTCACCGCAATACTGCCGCCTGTAACCATCTGTGCCCCATTCTCAAAAGCAATTTTCAAGTCTTCATCACTTTTCACGCCACCACCGAAATCAACTATCAGGGAAGTCTGTGAAGTGATTCTATTCAAAACATTATAATTGACTACATGATGAGAAGCCGCTCCGTCCAGGTCTACCACATGAAGCCGGCGAATACCGTGTGCCTCCATTTCTTTGGCCACTTCTACCGGATTTTCGTTATACACCTTCTTACTGTCATAGTCACCTTGCGAAAGGCGTACACACTTTCCGTCGATAATATCTATTGCAGGAATAAGCTCTATCATATATTCATCTACTTAATTATAATTCTAAAAAATTGCGCAGGATACGCTCTCCCACACCTCCACTCTTCTCCGGATGGAATTGGGTAGCGTAATAATTATCCTTATGCAAGGCAGCGCTAAACGGTTGTATATAGTCCGTCACAGCAGCCGTATATTCATTGACGGGAACATAGAAACTATGCACAAAATAGACAAACTCTTCTTTTGTAAAGCCTTTGAATAAGCCACTGTTCGTCTCTGTGAGCGTATTCCAACCCATGTGAGGCACTTTATCCTCATGCTTCTGTGGAACGAAACGCTTCACTTCCGTATCAAAAATACCCAGACAATCTACATCTCCTCCCTCTTCAGAATGTCGACACATCACTTGCATACCCAGACATATCCCTAAAAGAGGCTGTCTAAGTTCCTTAATCAATGCATCCATACCACTGGCACGCAGAAACTTCATGGTGGTTTCCGCCTCACCCACACCTGGAAAGATCACTTTGTCCGCCGCACGCAATTCATCTTTATCCGCCGTTACCACAGCTTCCACGCCCAAACGCTTCAGCGCATAATCCACCGAATAAATATTGCCTGCATTATATTTGATAATCGCTACTTTCATGAATATACCTTAACTAAATATCACTGTTTTATTCTTATATGCCAGTACCTTGCGCTCAATATGCTTCTGCACGGCACGCGAGAGAACGATCTTTTCCAAGTCCTTCCCCTTATTAACAAGATCTTCTACAGTATCTTTATGAGTGATACGAACTACATCTTGTTCAATAATCGGTCCTGCATCCAGTTCTGTTGTTACATAATGACTGGTAGCACCAATGATCTTCACACCACGCTCAAATGCTGCATGATAAGGTCTTGCTCCCACAAATGCAGGAAGGAAAGAGTGATGAATATTGATAATCCGATTGGGATAGGCATCAATCATCCGCTCTGAAATCACCTGCATATAACGCGCCAGTACAATGAAGTTCACCTTATGCTTTGCCAGCAATTCCATTTCTTTTTTCTCCTGTTCTTCTTTAGTCTCCTTTGTAATAGGGAACAGATAGAAAGGTATTCCGAAACGTTCGGCTACATGTTGTAAGTCGGGATGGTTGCTTATAATAAGAGGAATCTCGACGTTCCACTCTCCTGCCGTATAGCGTGCCAGCAAATCGAACAGGCAATGCGACATCTTAGATACAAATATTGCCATGCGTGGTTTCGTATCCGAGAAATAGAGACGGAAAAACATTTCATATTTCTGTGCGTACAACGTAGCAAAATAATCTTCAATTTTCTCTTGCGGTATCAGGAAGTTCTTCAATTCCCACTCAATACGCATGAAAAAGATATTCTCCACGTGATCGACATATTGGTCCAGATAGATAATATTTCCCTTGTTTACCGTTATAAAGTCTGTCACTTCTGCCAGAATTCCCGGTTTGTCGGGACAGTGAAGTAACAGTTTGGCCGTTTTCATCATCCTAAATTATCGTTTTTATCGTTTTCAAATTACAATTTTCTCGATTTGAGTTTGCAAAAATAACGATTTATTGTAAAATAACGAAGTTTTCGAGCAAGAAGTTTAAATCAAGCAACAGAAAGCTTCGTTTTCATTACAAAACCATCCCAATCCCCTTTCGCAAAAAGCTCTGCAAGAACTTATTTTTTTTCATATTCCAATGTTCTCAAAATGAGGATATAAAAGGAAAAGTGATAAAATCAAGCAAAAAAATTTCATCGTAGCTATTGCAGGTTTCAAAGAAATGCCTACCTTTGCAACCGCAATCGAGAGAGAAAGCAATTAAAGAAATGAAATTATGGTGCGTTAGTTCAGTTGGTTAGAATACATGCCTGTCACGCATGGGGTCACGGGTTCGAGTCCCGTACGCACCGCTTAAAGCTCTGAAATCGAATGATTTCGGAGCTTTTTTCTTTATAAACACGCTGTACTACTCAAAAAGATAAGGCATTTTGCAAGATAGAGAGATTTTACGCAGATCTTAGTATAAAATATACGCTCGCTGCCTTACCAAGTCCACACCAGCCCTGTACCAACCCCGTACCTGCTCCGTATCAACTCCCAATAAAGGTACCTTTATACGGACCAGGTACGGAGTTGGTACGGAGCAGATCAGGCCCAGACCCGGTTCAAGTATGTTTTAAATATTATTTCAGAGTTTATTCAGCAAATGTGCCTGTAGACATAAAGATTACCGAATTCATATAATAGTCCTCACCCTCTGTCTGTGGTTGTTCAAACAGTTGTTTATAAATAGGCTCCGGCTCAGGTCCGAAAAGTAAATCCGCATCCGGAGTGTAGATACCACAATACCATACAGGAGCCGCTTTCATATTAAAGCGCGGAATGCCTTCTATTACAAATTTATAAAACCCAACCTTTTCACCATCTTTTACGATTCTTGTCAGCCCTCCGTAATTGGTACCCATATTATATCTCAACCCTTTTAAAGAAATATATCCATCTTCAACCAGGCTACCCTCTGCAAATTTCTTCGCTTTACAGGTAAAAGGTATTTCATATTCACCACCTTCGGGAGACAGAATAAAAGGATTAGGGCCATCTACTTTTATAGTGTATTCATACTCTACTTTTGCCTTCGATATTACATCTATCAATTTGTAGACAATGCTACTCCCATCAGCAGGAGGATTAACCAAGGTTCTTTTCTCAACCCATAAAGCATACTCATAGCCTTTTTCGTAAACGAAATCAGTAATTCCTTGAAAATCCAGCGTTTTGTAGTCACTTTCACTTTCTTCTTTCACCAACATACAATCGATAGGAGAATCACTCCCCCAAGGCTGATAAGTACCAGTTTTGTCAGAAATAAACATTTTTACAGTTTCTACCTTGTCTTGCGGTTCATCATCACTACAAGCAACAAAGCCAGTGATTGGCAGGATTAATAGCAATAATCCTAATAAGCGTTTTGTCTTCATAATGTTTTCTTTAAGTCTAGTTTTGTAATTATGCAAAGATATACAAAATCTCTTTAAGCTTATTATAAACAAAGCCTTTTATTTCTCTTCTCAAAAGAAGCTTGAATAGAATTTTAAAGGAGATAGGCTATATGAAGATATAAAAGCGTACCTTCGTCAGCAAAATGAGATATCGAAGAATAACAATATTATATGAAAACCATTTAAATCACCAGATATGAAAAAACACTCCATTCTATTCCTTTTAGGATTTATCTTTCCTATTTGCACCCATGCTCAGGACATATCCGGAACATGGAATGGAAAGCTGTCTCTCCCCAACGCTTCCTTGGCTATTTGCTTCAACCTGCAACAAACCGAGCAGGGATATACCTCTACTTGTGATAGTCCCGATCAGAATGTAAAAGGCATCCCGACAGGCTCCACACTCTTTCAGGATTCGATTCTGACGATTCAGATTCCTGATATTCGTGCCTCTTACAAAGGAAAGCTGGAGAAAGACGGCAAAATATACGGAGACTTCACACAAGGACTTAGATTCAAACTAAATCTGGAAAAAGGAGAAGCAGCCAAGCCTAAGCGTCCCCAAGAACCACAACCACCTTTCCCCTATAGAGCAGAAGATATTACTTTTGAAAATAAAGAAGCCGGAATCACAATTGCCGGTACTCTGACGCTTCCCGAACAGGGGAAAAAATTCCCGGCAGTAGTATTGGTTACCGGTAGTGGCGCACAGAACAGGAATGAGGAAATAATGGGACATAAGCCATTCCTGGTAATAGCAGACTACCTGACCCGTAACGGTATAGCCGTACTTCGCTGCGACGACAGAGGCGTAGGAGGCTCAACAGGCGTTTTTGCAGAAGCCACCAACGAAGATTATGCCAGCGATGCAGAAGCAGCAATCAATTACCTGAAAGGCAGAAAAGAAATTAATCCCAAACAGATAGGAATCATCGGTCATAGCTGTGGAGGAACCGTGGCTTTTATATTGGGCGCCCGTAACAAAGATATTGCTTACATCATTTCAATGGCCGGCGCTACCATAAAAGGAGACAGTCTGATGTTGAAACAAGCAGAAACGATTAGCAAGTCAAGTGGTACCTCTGATGCCATGTGGGAGTTAAGTAAACCCACATTACGCACCCGTTATGCTATATTGGCACAGGACAAAAGCACTGAGGAAATCCGGAAAGAGCTATATGCCAACATTATCGCAACACTGCCACCCGTACAACTGCAAGACCCAAACATCGCCAAACAAATAGAAGTTGAGATGAACGGAATGCTCTCCCCATGGTATCTTCATTTCATGAAATACGATCCGACCCAAGATTTAAAGAAGATAAAATGTCCGGTACTAGCTGTCAATGGAGATAAAGACATACAGGTAGATGCAGACATGAATCTCAAAGCTGTGGAAGATTGGGTAAAGTCTAACGGGAATAAGAAAGTTACCACTAAGAAATATCCCGGTTTGAACCATTTGTTCCAATCCTGTAAGACTTGTACAATTATGGAATACGGGCAATTAGAAGAAACCATCAGTCCTGAAGTCTTGAAAGATATGACGGAATGGATTCTGCTGAATTGTAAACATTAGAGTTTTGCAACGCATAAGAAAGGCCGTATCAAAATAAATGAAAATCTTTTGTTGATACGGCCTCTTTCTTTACTTAGATTTTCTTTCCGATGTAGAATGCATAACCATAAAAGTCTTTATACTTATAGTATAATTGTTGCTCATGGCGCTGATTGGCAATCAGTTCTTCAGCAGCTTGGTTACCTTTATATTTTCGTAGGAAGTCCTCTTGGGCTTCAACCTGCGGCATATAGAAATGTTCGATCCAGCAATTTTCCGGTATACAGAAACAGGCTATAGGGATATATCCGGCCTTCTGCATCTGTGCCAGCTTATTGGGAATCGTATTTATTTCAGGATAAGCATCCATCCAGAAATCATCGATCTCAGCCGGACGTTCGTCAGTGAACCATGACACCTCTGATACGGCAATATAACCGCCTTTCTTCAAAACCGGACGCCATAGATTCAACCCATATTCAAAACCAATATTATAGATGGCTCCTTCCGACCAGATAAGATCTAATTCTTCATTCCGGAACGGGAGTTCATCCATTGATCCAATAATACCTTTCACTCTGTCCTGAAGATTAAAGTGCTCGGCATTACTATTGAATTGGTTAATAAAATCAGGAAACAAATCAATGCCTGTAATTTGTCCCGGAGTATGTTGCGCCAGCGTAATTGTCTGGCCACCTGTGCCACAACCCAGATCAGCAATCAGAGATTTATCCGTAAGCCCCTCAACAAAGCTAAGAGCCTTGATTGTTGTTTCAGCACTTCCCGGTCCCTGACGTTCTACACTTGAAAAGTATTCGCAGATTAAACTAAAATCGAATTCGTGAATAGATTTATTTTCGTTACTCATGATGTTTAAATTTTATTGTTGATATATAGGTATAAAAATAACTCCTGCAAGAATATGCACGAGTTGAACTAAAGGATAACCGAGAGCATAATGCCCACAGTTATTTACTTACCGAATCCTTCTTAACTTTAAACATCCAACATTTTTTTATATCGCCACAAAGATAGGCAGACTTTTTATTCCTCCAAATTATCAGAAGAGAAAAAAGAACACCACCCTTGTGACATGTTCCTTTCGCCATAACTATAATTTAAGTTGTTATTATGTTTTCCTTATTTTCTGACACTCAGAACAATAGTAAACCGATCCTCCAAGATAGGCTTCTTTGACAATTACGCTGCCACAACGCGGACAAGGATTCTTCCATGTTTTGGAAGAAAGAATCGTTTTATACCCTCCCTCATTTCCATAAAGATCCGTCTGGGTATCACGGCCTCTTCCGGAAGTCATAGCCATTAAGGTATCCTTCAGAGATTTAAAAAGTACCCCTTTCTGTCCATCCGACAGGTCAAACACTTTCTGTTTCGGGTGAATCCCGGCATTGAACAGAATATCCTGCGTTACCCCATTTCCTACGCCCGGAATACGTTGTTCGGTAGCCAGCAGAGCTTTAGCCGTCAATGTCTTTTTGGCGGAAGCAAATAATTTCCCAAATTCCGCTTCCGTATAAGCATCACTCAGCGGGGAAATACTTTCACGGCTTATCGTATAATATTTATTGTCGATAACAGCATCGGGATAGGCACTGATAAAGCCATACATAGCAACCGTAAATACAAGGAACGATTCATCTTTAAAGGTCAGCAGCAATTGGTAATTGGCAGGAACTTTATCACCCGGATTATAGTAACGTGCGCTCACCCCGTCACCAATATTCATTATCACATTGCCCGACAGGTAGAAATCGACAAACATTCCATACCCTTTAGACGACAAAATCGTCTTTCCGACGAGCAACTTTCCATACTCCAGTGGATCGCCACTATAGAACGTGAACTTATGAGGCTTGGTAGCATTGAACACTTGCGTAATCGTTTTACCACTTAAAACATCATTGGCTTGCTTACTCAGTGTAAGTACTTCTGGCAATTCTAACATACTTATATCATTTAATTATTTATCAATAGGAATATAAATCCCCGTCAGCAATCCTTCAACCGACGTTTCATCTGGCGCATTGAGATACAGCGACAGTACTGTTTATCCACTGTTTGATCCATGGCACAAATATACGATGCATATTCCAAATATGACTATCCCCAATAGGTATCTTTAATCATTTTCTTTCTGACTGTAATTTAGACGCGTATTGACTTGGAGAAATTTTATATTCAGCTACGAAGCATTTAGAGAAATAAGACGGATTAGAATATCCGACCATATACATGACTTCTGATACGGAAAATCTATGTTGCGATAGTAACACGGCTGCTTTCTTCATCCTTATCCGGCGAATGAGATCTACAGGAGTCACTCCTGCCAACTGCTTAACCTTCCGATATAGTTGTTTGTTATCCATCCCCACTAACTGGCAAAGCATAGAAACATTGAATTCAGTGTTTTCCATATTCTCTTCCATTATGGAAACAAGCTCGGTTATAAAAGCCTCCCCTGTATCCGTTTCTTTCTCTTTTATCTGAGAATGTACAGTTGTTTCAACGCATAATTTCTTCTCTATTTCACGCCGGGTTTGAAGTAATTGTTCTAACCTCGACCTTAGTTTATCGACGTCAAATGGCTTAGACATAAACACATCCACACCTGCCTTCATACTTTTAAGTTCCGTCTCCTTATCATCTCTCGCTGTTAACATAATAATAGGCACTAAGGCCGTTTGTGACATCTTCCGTATCTCCCTACAAAACTCAATACCATCCATTTCCGGCATAATCTGGTCTGCAAGAATAATGTCCGGATAGTGTTCAGAGGCAATAGTTATCCCATCTTTACCATTTAAGGCATGAAGACAACAGTATTCTTCAGAAAAAGCCTCCGCCAGATAAGTTGCCATTTCAACATTATCATCAACAATCAATAATACAGGTTTCCCTGCAAGCGGAGTTAATTGTGAGTCCGCCTGAGAGTGATTTTGCATGGAAACCACACAATTATCACCGGATAAAGGCAAAGTGATGGTGACCAAAGTTCCACAATCATCACCGGCACTATGAATACTAACATGTCCGCCATGCAATTCTATAAACTTCCGAACTATATACAGACCAATGCCACTTCCATCTTTACGCCTCTCTTTGTTTTTACTCTGAAAGTACCGGATAAACACATAAGGAAGATCTTCACGCCTTATGCCGCTACCGGTATCCGAGATTTGTATAGCTACCGTTTGTTCTTCCTGAATTATGGAGACCTCAATTTGTCCTCCTTCATCAGGAATGAATTTAATAGCATTAGTGATTATATTCGAGATTACAGATTCCATCTTTACTATATCCAAATTCATCCACATCTGTTCACCATTGGACACAAAGGCCGACCGGATATTTTTATCTGCAAAGATTGTAGAAAAAGCATCCAGAATATTCCTTATAAAAGAACATAATTCAATATTAGATCGGATCAAAGTATCCTCACTCGTATAATCCATCTGCTTGAAATCAAGCACTTCATGAATCAGCAAATTTAATTTCAGTGCATGTTTATATATAAACTCCAGTCGGCTTTTATGTTCCGGCTTCTTAGTTTCTTTAATCAACGTGCTTAAAGGAGCTATGATCAGGCTTAAAGGAGCCTTGATCTCATGTGAAATATGAATGAAGAAGTCTAATTTCAGATTTGAAAGCTCCAACGTCTTTTCTTTCTCTTTACGCTCATATTTCAATCTAAGATTCCTTCGGATATATTTTATAATAACAAAAACGATCACTGCCAATGCAAGTGCATATATAACATAGGCTATTACTGAAGCATACCATGGCGGAAGAATGGTAAAACCAAACTCTGTAACCGGGGATAGTTGAGGATCATCGGAGTTCCCATTCCGCATGAACAACCTATACCTGCCGGAATGTAAATTGGCAAAAGAAATACGATTCTGTCCCGGTTCTAATTTACTCCATTGTTTACTGTTTCCCAAACGATAATAAAATTCAGATTCTGAAGAATAAGCTAATGTGGAAAACTCAAATGTCAGATTCTTTTCCGTATGTGGCAATTCTATCTTATTCTGATATCGGATACTACTCCCTGCATAATCCACCATAGGCAATAGTTGCCTATCATTGCTCCGGACAGCTGTTACAATAACCGGGACAGCTCCCTTTTCACTCTTTATGGCATGAGTGGATACATAAGATATTCCATCATATCCTCCCCACAAGATGACATCATGTTGCCTGTCATAGAATCCGGCTTGGTAATATCTTCCTGAAAATGCCATACCGGTTCTCTGCGATGAGACAATATCCCATGCCATGACTCCTTCCGTACACGAAACCCAAATATTGGTATTTTCCAACACAAATGAGTGTACCTGACTTCCCCTGGATAATTCACCTATTTTCTCACTGGTATAAGTCAGGACATTAAGTTTATAAATCTCGTTGTTTGATGAATACCAGATAGATTGAATTCCATCATAAATCATCCGATTCGGATAAACGTCTAATATATGTATTTTACGGGCTTTGCAGTCTATCCGGGCTAAACCTTTTTGAGTATTGACCCAGATGAAACCATATTTATCAGTTTCTATCTGATAAGCAATTTCACTTACCTTGGTTGAAATCAATGAATCAGACAAGTTCCATTCCGCCCGAAACAAAACTCGATCATCGTGTGCAAGCAATTCCCGCTTGTTAACGATAAATATTCCGCCCAGATAAGTCGCAATCCATAGGCTGCCATATTCATCCTCATAAACATCATACGCCCAATTTGCTTTCTTCCGATTCAGCCTGTCTACTATGTTATAATGTACAAACTTCTCCCTCTCCCTATCATATCTTGCCACTCCGGCATCCGTAGCAATCCATACAATATGATCACGATCTTCATATATACATCTGATTTTGTTATGCCGAAGCAAGTTCTTCGGATTCTCAATATTAAAGCATTTCACTTTACCATTCTTGTCAAACAGTAAAAGTCCGTTTGTTCCTCCTAACCAATACCCTCCTTTGCTATCCTTGTATATATGGGTAAAATCATTACCATTCCTCTCATCCGTCAATTCAGAAATATGAATAAACTGAAAAGCAGAATCATCAACAATCAACGATATACCATAGTCAGTCCCTAACCAAACATTATTATTTCTGTCAATATAGCTACAAGAGATTACATTATTACACAAGGACTGCTCGTTTCGCAAATCATGAAGTATATGATTCACTTTTCCAAAACTTCGGCTATAAATATACAGGCCATTATCCGTACCTATCACAATGTTATTCTTGTTATCAAAAGCCAATGTTTTAAAAGTATTTGATGGTAATGCAAGAGACGGTTCTACACGAGAGTCATTAAGGCAATACCTGAGTAGATATCCTTCTGTCCCAATCCATAGGCAATTCTGTTGTTCATCCCACAGCAATGAATTCACCATTAACTTCCGGAACTTTTCAGGCAATATGACTGTCTCTCTTACTTGTTTTACCGGGTCATAGCAGCTTAATCCATCATAAGAACCTATATAAAGCCTACCATCGGCCGGTTCAAATGAATAAACGATTGATTTACTTTTTCCGGGATCTAATGGCAAATGTACTATGAATTCATCCTGAAAATCATAGTACAGTAATCCTTCATCATTAGTTCCTATCCAAAGTTTATTATCCCAAACAGCCAAAGAGCGGACAGACTTGACCATTTGAGTTACCGGATACAGATTCTCAAACTGTTCAGTAAACAGATTAAGAAATCGCAGTCCCTTGTTAGTCCCGATACAAAGGTATTCTTTACTTACTTGTACAATCGCAGTGATATTGGCATACTCTATATCGGTTTCTCTTGCCAATTTATAAATCTGATATCCATTATAAGAGAATAGACCGCTTTGAGTACCGACCCACACCAATCCTGTATCATCTTGAAAGACTACATTTACAACATTAGACTCTATTGGGAAATATATATTCTTAAAACTTTTATACCGATAATTATACGGAAAAGCAGAAGACAGAATATCAGAGCTATACGCCTGCATACCCCAAACTAAAATATAAACCAAAAGAAGTGTTTGCTTGCTAAGAATAATATTCTTTATAATCAGAAATCCTTTCATATATAAGGCCTATTCAGGCATTGATTAAAGCGAAGGTAATAATTTAATTCAATAAAGAGGTATACTGAGAGCATTAAAACAAAAAAATGGAGCAAACTATTCAGCCATAGGCTGTCCGTTTGCTCCATCCCCATCAATTAGATTATTTTTTTGGACCGGAATAATTATTATACCAGTCTGTATATTTAGTACCCTTTGACTCTGCCCATTTCGAGAAACCAAGATATTCACTGTCAATACGGTGAGATTCTGTCACCGGCTTGAAGCCCAATACAGGAATATCAATGGCAAACGGATATTCCCCTTCACGATCAATGTAATAAGCATCCTGATTAGTGCCGATAAGTGACTGATTCGCTAAGGATGTAGCTTTAGACTTAGGCAAATGCACCTCTGTCCTATCCTTTTGTCCCTCAGCATATTTCACAATGATATATGGATTATACCCCTTCAAATCATCTTTCTTAAATGAAGCGTTAAATTCCCTGGTTATTGTATACGTCTTGCCGATACTTCCCTTAGCATTAGGAGTCACTATAATGGACGACGTTTCACTTTCTACTTTTACACCCGTTGAGTTCGAGGTCACTTTACCAAATTGTCCGGGATCTATCTGATAAGCGAACGCATTTGAGAATGTAGCGCCATCGTGTACCGGAGTAAATATATCAGTTATCTTCGTTACCATGTTCTTGGTATTAAAAGTAACTTCACGCCTGTATTCTACTATTACATCATTCATGTCATAATCACCGCCCGAAGGCCAGATATCCTCAAAGGCTAATGTACCTTTCAGAGGTTCCACCGGATCCGGTTCCGGATCGTCTTTACCGTCATCAGGTTTAATAATAGGTCTATCGGGATCATCAATACTTCCTTCCGGAGTGGCGTCTACATAGAATAAGAGGTCACAGTAACTTTGATTCGCCCCATCTTCAACACCTATAATCGTTTTTCCGCTCTTCTCATCTTTCACAGAAACGAATCCATTCAAATTCCCAAAAGCCTCATTAGAAGTACGAAGTTCTTTTGTCCTAATTTCATTCTCTTTAACATCATAATCATGGTAGTACCCATTGAATCCATCAGCATATATAAACCAGCCTACCGTATACCCTGCCGGAAATTTCTCACTTGCTTTACCATCTTCATCAAAATAAAGCAAACGTGCTTTGTTTCCACACTTCAAGATTGGTAAATACTTGCCCTCATACGCAAATAATTTAACATTTGGGAATACAATATATTTATCAACAGAAGATATCATCTGAGGTTCCTCATCTGTCTTATAATAATAATATCCGAATGTATTATCATAAGATGCATCACGTTTAAGGAATATAACATCCAACATCGTTTCTACTGTTATCTTTATATTGGTAACCCTGGGTCCTTTATATAGATATGAATTATTTACTCCCGACATTCCATTAGGATTAAAAAATTTCATCAAGCGTTCTGCTACTTCTAAGGGAGTCTCGTCACCAATCTTATCAACCGACTTCAGATATGTACCATCAAGAGAGCCTGCCTCTCCCCACTTACACAACGAATAGAGATGATTCCGCCCATTAATAGTATATGGAACCTGACCATTGAAAAGATAAGAACGAGTAGAAGACTTCTGTTTTTTTACACTCATGTCAAAGTTTACAGCATTATTCTCTACATTCAGTTGCACGCATCTGGGTAATCCCCATGCCGCAGTATACAAATATACTGTTTTCACGGAAGTAGGTATATGCATCTCTCCTTCATACTTTCCATTATTGTCCGTATAAGTTTTGAATATAGCCTCTACTCCTTCCTTTTTCACCGGTGTACCTTCCACTGTTTCCATCGGGTCTTCGTCATATACCTCTACAAGAGCAGTAAAACCCGGAACGTCATAGTTCACCAGAAGTTTTACATCACCACGTGTTTCAAAACCGAAATATTCATCAGGATCAGGTAAAGGCTGTTTTCCTGCATCCGGATTATACACGTCTTTTTCCATGCATCCTGTCACCAAGCTGCCGAATACGATTGTGACAGCCACAATCATAATACCTTTTAAGTACTTTTGTCTCATAAATACATTCTTAAGATTACATAGTCAACACAAATTATGTGCAAAATTAGGCTATATCAACCAAGACAATAGCCACAAAATGGACAAAGAGTAACACAAAAAAGACAAGTTTAGCATTAGGAAGATAAAGCCATCTGATTATTAGTCAACTACAAAACTTTCCGACTTAAAGTTACTATAAAATCTACCGGAAATTGCCGTAAATTTCAGGACACAATAGTCGGGATCGGTCACGCCTTCCGGATAATACATCGTATCTCCTTCCTGCCATATCATCTCCTTGCTGGCATCATCCGTCAGCACTTCCATTGTGCCGCGCAACATCACTCCCCTAAAGAACCTTGTATCACAAAAGTAAATACTTGCATGATTGTTCTTTCGATATTGCGCAACACGCATTGATGAAGTATTTGTGGTCAGATAGATAACTTTTATTCCTTCCCTTTTCCTGGGCTGCAGCATAGCTTTGATATTCGGAAAACCTTCGGCATCTATCGAACCGATAAAGACCGTTTTCAATTTATCAATCATATTCCCTACTGTTTTTTCTACATCTCTCATAATTCAATTATTTTATTGGGTTATTGAATGAGGCAAAGATAGGGGCATAACGGAAAAGTAGTATAACAAAAAACAAGGAAGAAATAACACTTTTCACGGTTTATATATACTCCGATAAGCCAAAGGAGTTTCACCCGTAGATTGGCGAAAACAGCGTACAAAATAGGAGACAGTAGAGAAATGAAGTTCAAATGCAATTTCCGAGATAGGAAAATCCGTATAAACAAGTAGTCTTTTAGCTTCTTCCATAACCTTATTCTGAATGTATTGTTTCGCGCTAATCCCCAGAGCCGAACTTACAATCTCATTCAAATAATTGGGAGTGATACACAGTTTGTCCGCATAGTAACGGACAGAGTGATGTTCCCTCAAGTCGGTCCCTACCCATTCCATAAACTTGCTTAGATGGGTACTATTTGCCTCTTTATGGATACTGCCGTCAGACAACATCTTTTGATATGCCCGGTCCAGAAGCATGAGAGCTTCATAAAGCAATGCCCTCAATACATGTACGTCGTTTGGTTTATACGAATCGATCTCTGTCTTAATATCACTCAACAATTGAAGCATACGTACATAAAGCTCATTCGACAAATGCAGTCCGACAGATTTACTCCCCACGTTGAAAAAAGAAAGATGCTGCACAAACAACGGATCTTTAAAGAAGGAAGACAGAAACTCATCTTCGAAGATCAAAGCATAGCCATTTACAATGTGGCCGGTATCCCAATTCCGTATCTCTCCGGGCTTGGAAAACAAGACATCACAGGGAACTGCCTTATGCGTTTGATTATCGATAGAAAAGTTTCCTTCTCCCTCTGTAACGAAAGTAATATCATAGTAAGTCAATGTGTGCACAGTGCCCTTGGTCAAGAACCTTTTTACGTACTTCAGCTCTACGACATCCACTAAAAGTTCGCTTCCGTACTTAGTCTTATAGAAAGTATACCGGGGAATTGAGTTTTTCATTGAAAGGCTTCTTACTTTTAGGATTACATTACTGCATGCAAATATATTGAATCATACGGAAAAAACACTTATTTATTCCCATCGATACTCTTCGCTCACTGTATGTTTAAATTCTCGAGCCTGAATATGTATTTACAGTTCTACAGTATAAATATCATTTACAGTATTTCCCTTAAACTGTTCACGTAAATTAATTTTATAATCCTTATTTTTTTTAGATTCTATAAAGATTTCATTACTACGCATTTTAAAAACATAGTTAGAGGATGAGCTTAATATCTTTCCTTCTATATCTTTATAGTTTATCTTATAGTATGTTCCCGATCCAGGAGCATCATCCATACGAGGTTCAATGATAGCCAATTCATCAAACTGATTGGTTAAATTCAAATTTACAATTTTAGTCTGCTTATCATAAGATAATTTATAAGCTATTTGAGCTTGGCTAACTAATGAAAGAAACAGCGACAATGTAAGTAGTAATGTTCTCATATTCATAGTCTTTTACGTGAAACGATTTTTATGATTTAAATTAAGTGATTTACTGAGGCTCTTGTGCCCACCAATAAAAAATATAACTCAGCATTTTCCCCTCGGCAGTAAGAGTGAACCATATGTCTTTCTTAAGTTCTATTTCAATCTTACGATAAACAGAAATAGGAATTGCTGCAAAAGGATCAGACTTATGAAACTCGAAACTCACTTCATCAACCCTACCTGTACTCGAATTTATATACATAATTATATTAAAATCATGTCCTTTTACCTTCTGTTTTTCACTATCAGAGAATGCAGCATTTACAATAGATTTACATTTAGAACTAGTCCAATTATCATCTTCAAACAGTTCAATGCCTGCATCTGTTTGTGCAAAAGATTCACCTGTACTTTTATAAACAGGATAAACTTTAATCCATTTATTGCTTTTATTATAAAGTCTAACAAACCCAGAGGCTCGTACATCACACTGATAAATATAGCCATCTTGGTTAAAAGTTTTAGTTGTGGCATAATAATTTGTCTGTGCATGCAAATATGCAACACAAAACAATGTACTAATAGCAAGAATTAAAGTTTTCATTTTTACACGCACAGACATTATTATTTAAGCGATTTACTTATTTAGGCTCTTGTGCCCACCAATAAAAAATATAACTCAGCATTTTTCCCTCGGCAGTAAGAGTAAACCAAAGCTCTTTTTTTATTTCTGTTTCTATTTTGCGATAAACGGAAACAGGAATTGTTGCAAAAGGACCGGACCTATGAAACTCAAAACTTACTTCATCAACCCTACCTGTACTTGAATTTATATACATCTTTATATTAAAATCATATCCCTTTATTCTTTGTTTTTCACTATCAGAAAATGCAGCATTAACAATAGAAAAACGTTTTGAGCGTGTCCAAGTATCACTCTCAAGCAATTTAATACCCGCATCTGTTTGCACAAAAGATTCACCAGTATTCTTATAAACAGGATAAACATTAATTAATTTATTACTTTTATTATAAAGTGTAACAAACCCAGAGGCTCGTACATCACACTGATAAATATAGCCATCTTGATTGAAAGTTTTAGTTGTGGCATAATAATTTGTCTGTGCATACATATATGTAGCACTGAACAGTATACTGATAAAAATAATTAAAGTTTTCATTAGCAATTTATTGTTAGTTTCTTTAAATTTGTAAAATTCTCCAATCCTGGTCTATCATAATCAAAGGGATATTTATCCGCTGGATAATAGTTCTCATGAAAAGTAGGTACTACCGTATTTGCAATTTCAAGTTCCAACTCTCCAACACTTGCTCCAGAACGTATATTCCCTTTATTATCAATTATATTTGTTAGATTTTTGATTGCAACACGCCGCGGATCAGTATTATCCCTTTCTTCCCATTTGCTTCCTGGATATTCCGGTAATCTACTTGTATAAAGATACTGTGCATACCATGCTTCTATTTCTCCGTTCATGTTAGAACCTTTATAGGAAGAAAGTGTCTCCTGATAAGCCCTGTAAGCATGCATCATTTCATGGAATAGCTGGTTACTTTCCATTTGGCTACCAAGGGTAATACCCGCCGTTGCCCCATTCCCGCTAAATAAGCCGTCTGACCCATTACTAAACTGAATAGTCAAAGTCTGACCATTAAGAAAATTTGCCAAGCCATTATACAATGCTTCCCCCATGCAGTCAGCTAAAATCTTATCAAGCATTTTCTCCAAAACTTTCCAGTTAGCCTCAGTCATGTTGGAATTGCGGAAGATCTTTTTAGCTTTTGGACTGTTGTTGCTGCCGGGTTTAACCGGATTAGTTTCATTGCCTGCTCCTCCAGGAGGATAAGGATTATTCCACCAGTTGTCATCATCATCATTATCACTTGTACTATCTTCAACATAATGGCAATCTTGATAAGATGTTGTATAAGGTATATAATCACAATAGTTCACAATATCATATATTAAGCCAGTTTCCATATCACCTCCAACGAGCTCATATTCATCATGACAATCTTGTCTATATTCTGTTGTATATACATCATGACAATCATAATAACCACGAGTCTGGGCCGAAGATTCACCTTGTTCATTATATGAAGGTGAAATATAGCCCACAAGTTTTCCATTAGAGTATCTCCAACCATTGATAAAGGTACCATTTATCGCGTAATACAGTACCATTCCATCATAATCGGGTTCTCTATAGAGATAGCTGTTTCTTCCCATATTCCGACTACGCGTCAAATAATCATACGATCCTACAAATACCATAATGAAACTTCGAGTTTTATTAGTTACCAAATCCTTCAATACAACCATTTTTGTTGTATTACGGATATAATCAGCTTTCATACCTGGTTGCCAATGCTTTGTAGTTTCCTCATCAAGGATTATATGCATTCCCTTGCTTAGAGTAGGAGTTTCAACAACTTCAAAACGTCCCCTATTACTTTCTTTGGCTTTATCCCAATATGGTTTTATAGCCAGTTCTTTTCCTTCTCCACCTGAAGTACGTGTCGTTACAACCGGAGCATAATTACTTTCAAACCACTCTTTAGCTGCTGATGATGTGAGTTCTCTATTTTTGTTTTTCGAACGTCTTGTTGTGGACCTTTCATCATCCTGCAACATGTGATCAGCGCAGGCAAATAGCATGCAAAGTATTCCTATACATGCTAAAATACGCCATTTTTTACATTTTCCAATGTTTTTCATGCTTTTTCTTTTTCATTAAACAATTATTTTAGTTCATCTTCGAAGATTCTTCTTAAATCACGATGTAAATCGAAGGTACTAAAGCTGTAAACTTTTACATCTTCAGTAAGTATCTCGTGGGCTATTGCTACTGCTTCTTCTTTTCTACCAGTTTCATTGTATAAAAAAGCCAATTTTCCACGAGGCAGTTGTAGGGAAGGCATCATATCCGATGCTAATTTATAAGCTTCTTCAGCTTCTTTCCAGCAGCTCTTTTTTTTCAAATAATCCCCTTTCATAAGTAATAATCCCGGTGTAGGAAAGCTCTTTTCCAAATAATCTGATATGCGCAAAAATTCAATCTCTTGATGTCTCATTTTTGTTAATTGCCAATATAGATAAGCGAAATTAATATCGTCAATCATTTCTTCTTGTAACCGAACAAAAATGTTAGAATCTTGAGAAATAGATTGAAAATTTTGAGAGTCCAAGCAAGTGTATAATTCATGATAGGAAGTCCGTTTATTCCAAAGCTTCATGCCTAAAAAACAATTTGTACCACATATTACTATTATTACAATTTTAGAAAGTAGCCTATTTGTACCCGAGAACTCATATGTAGTTCCAGAGTTTTTATTTAAATAGCAAGCTATAGCAATAATCCATAAAGCTTGTATAGAAAATACTTGATCTGGATATCCAAACATACCCCAGACTACTATTCCTGCAAGAAAAGCTTTTAACAAAACACAAACAGTAGTCCGGTTGGTAGATAAAAAAAGTATCCAAATAATAAAAGAGGAATAGATAATTAATCCAATAAGCCCATATTCTACAGTTATACGCAATGGCTCATTAAAAGCAAGATGAGTACTTCCTGCCAGTCTTCGTTCTTCAGGAGACGCAAATGATTTCATATAGTCCGCTTGGTAATATAGATAATTTGCAGCAAAACCACCTTTTCCAAATCCTGTTAAGGGTTTATCATGTATCATTCTACAACTTATCTTCCATACCAGAAAGCGTCCATTAGCCGACTGTGGCTTTAGTTTATATAGCATTCCGATAGAAATCAAAATTACAAGTAATACCCCTGCTGAATAGTATAGCTTTATCTTTCTTCCCTTCCCATTATTCCTCAATTTTAGATACAAACAATATAAGACAGATGCAAGCAGTGCCAAATAGGCAGCACGAGCATAGGTTAATATTAAAAGAGGGATACAAAATAGAACAACTGTAATTATGAATACCAGAAAGAATTTATGATTCATCAGTGATCTATAAAACAGTATAATACTGTTTAGAGCTATACTCAACAACAGGCTTAGCATAATAGCAAATACTGCCGGATTATGAAACGGGCCTGTTATGAGAAAATATTCACTATTAGAAGGGATATATTCAAAATATTGCAAATATCCCCATATCGTAAGTAAAACAGCAGCACCCAGCAAACTTTTAAAGATAATAATATAATGTATTTGCTGCAGCAAATGACTAGCAATAAATAAAGACAATAAACATAAATATCCTATGTTCCATATAGTATTCAGATGTAAAAAGTCTATTACATAAAGTAACAAAAACAGGAAGCAAAATATATTTAATCTAGAAAATTTGATATCTTTTTGAGGTGCAATAAAACATAAAAAACTTATTATAAGAGAAATTCCAGCCATTCCAAAAACTGCAAATGTTTTGGGATGATTGAATACCTCGACTGGTATACCGGCTACAGACATAATTATCAGTAAACCTAACAACAATGAGATTAAGTAATTTATTTTGCTTTTCATTTTATATTAACTACAATAATACAGTATCGATATGCAAAAAATATTGTTTTCCATCAATATAGAAGAAAGGAAGTTCCTCTTTGCCTTCTGTCAAATTCCGCAGCCAATACAAGGTAGCTACAGGAACATTTTCAAAATCCAAATATTGATGTTCTGCCCGTAATACTTTATGTTCTTTCCATTCACCATCGTAATAAAGAAGCATATAACTATTACCGGGAACAATCATATTATTGGCATTGCGAGGCACAAAACGGATACTTGTTATTTGTACAGGTGTTTTAAAATCCATGCCAATACTTGCTGCGCCGACATACGTATTATAATTATTATCAAAAGCATATTCGGGTTTACTGCCTGTCCGTATCGGAACTCCATTTATACGATAGAGTTGACACGATTTTTGCCGTACCAATTCTTCTTCTGAGAAAACAGGCAAAGCCGTAGGAATTGCACAATTATGATTTGGAGAATAATTTCCAAGAAATTCCATATGTGCAATATTTACAGGTTCACTATTGGAAGTGCAAAAGCGATAATAGCGATATTGCTTACAATTCTCAAAAGCAATTTCTTGTAAATAAGGTACAGGCATCTCCTTTATGGTGCAAAGTGTATCATATTCCCCTCGCTCTTGATTACCTCCCAGTAGGCAAGCACCATTCAATTTTTCATAAAAAGTTTTCATTCTTCTTTTTTGTGGATACTTGCGTAGCAAATGCATCCTGATTTTTTGAGAAGTATCACAATTCAATGTCAAATACTTTAAATCGGACCATTTTGTCTGTTTGTCAAATGATAGTTTTCCATCAACTACAGACACATCTACTACATTCCGGGGTAATTCATTCGTTGTTAAAGGTTCAGGTATATCTTTTAATTTTGAGGATGAATAAATGATAAATGGTTCAGCTATAGGCAGCATATTGTCTGCATCATAACAAACCGGAAAAAACAGAGTATTTAAAGGAACTTGTTCGAAGATAATCTCATGTTTTGAATGATCTATTTTCCCCCAACCTACCGGAACTAATTTATTATCGACAGTAAACATCGCTAAATAAGCTATGTTATTATGGCTATCTACCTTAAAGGGTAATCGTAAAGTTATTGTCTGATGATATCTGAATGTTTGATCACTAAGTAGTGGAGTCTTAAAACTTTCTGGAATAAATTCATCTTCATCAGCCCAAAAGTAAGGAGTATTTTTTTGTGCTCCATAGGTCTTACGGTATACCTTTCCTGCATATTTAATATCACTTTCCCAATCTTCTCTGATATTATTATCTGGTGCGGTATAAGGTTGTAATATGCCAATGGAGTCAGGAGAAACACACCAAAAATGTCGATTATCCCGATCGGTCCATTTAGGGGTAAATTCGTATATCGTTGGAATGCCGCAAGCACGAAGCACATTACAACTCCAATTTGTCATATTATGACAATCCATTTTAAATTTTGGCACAAACAGATCATAGATACCTAAATGTCCTTTAGGTTTTGTATGATGATTTATCCATCTACATTTATCTACATAAATTTTATAGTGTTCAATTTGTGTACGGATAGAAGCAGTGTCCACTAATAAACTCTCGTACATTTTACGTATTTCACTACGTTTATGCGCTAGATACTCATTCGTTGTTCGATACGGAAGAATGAATTCTTTAAAAAAATCAAAATCTTTTCGATAGTCATATTCATTTGCCTCCCAAATTTTAATCGCCTCCTCAATATTATCTATTAAAAAGTCCGACTTAACAGTTTGCAAATCAGAAAGGTGAACACCTGACTTAATTTGTGGAGCTGGCAATGTATTAAAAATATCACCTAAAGTCAAACGCAAAGAATCATATTCTCGTCCCTTATATTCTTTCTGTTCGTTTAGAGGTATTTTGCTAAAAATACCTCTATAAAGAGAATCTGTATGTATGAAATAGCTATTATACAAACTGTCTAATACAATTTCATCTTTACTTTCGTGGTATTGCATATTGGTTATTAGAAAACATGCTGATTCATAAGCCACTTTACCTCGGTCTTTAAAATGATCAAGAACAGCTTCAAGTTCAGGACGGTTATTGCCTGCTAATACCAGTGCTTCTTCCAAATCTGACGAACGGAAATTACAAGATGTTAGGACAAATAACAATATGCCCCATAAACGTATTAATTTCATGATATGGAAATTTATTTCAGAATATTATTGGTCTATACTAAATTCTCCCCATAAAAAGAAATATATAGAATTTATCATAATCTGATATTCCCCTTTATTTTTCGTGTTTATATCAATTATTATATCAGGTTGATTATGATTCTCAGCATATATGTATTTGCCAGTACTTTTATCAATGATAGCAATTTTAACATCATTGACAGGACATGCAAAATTAACATACACACAATTTCCATAAAGAAAAGCAGTAGCAGCAGATTGTCGTGCAGGAGTACGCGCAATGCCCTCATCAAAATCAGTATCATCTTCTTTTAATGGTATATCTTGTTTAGAAAACTTTGAAAAGTCATCAACGGGAGAAGTTTGAGAATAGATCTCTGTATTACAACATAAAGTTGCAAGAATGATAAAAAATAGAATTGCATTTTTCATATCTTATTTTTTTAATTTGTCGCAAAGTTCGAGCAAAATTCATTATAAAAATATTAGAGTGATATGTTAATGCATAAGAGTATAGGGCATAACCGCTTAATAATCAATAAACTATCAAATTACTTCTGATGATTATTCCACTTTTTCCGTCAAATATTTCTCAATATTTCTTTGAGTCTAATTGTATGTTCCATATCCATTCTGCGCAATATAGACTTCTCTTTTTTATATACAGCATCTACACTGCAACCAAGGATTAGTGCTATTTCAGAGAATTTGAATCCAAGTTTTATGAGACAGCAAAATCTAATATCATTATCTACTAAAGCATCATATCGATCTACTAAACGTGTGGTGAAATCGAAAGATACCAAATCTATTTCTGATAATAGTTCCTCCCAATCTTCCTCTTCCAAATTCATTTTACCGGTAGAGTTTTTAGCATTTTCATCTTTTATATACAGTAATCGTTGATAGATAGAAGTGTCTTCTATTAATCTCTTAAACTTAATACCTTTCAGCTGTTTTATTTCTTCTTCCTTTTGCTCTAATAGCGCTTTCAAGTCACTAACAATACGCCTTTCCTCTTCCAAAAGTCCATTTAAGCAACTATTTATTTGTAGTTGTTTAATTCTATCACCTTCACTTTCTGCGCATGATTGTTCCAAAAGACTAATTTCATCACGTTTTTCCTGCAAAAGCTGTTCAAGTACACCTGTTTTTGTCTGGATATCTTGTTGATTTAGCAATGATAATTTAACTTTGTGTTGTCCTGTAAAGTGCCGCCAAACAATGCTGCTGATCGTAATCAATAAAACTATGGATAACAATAGTATATACAATCTATAACGAGACATGAAAGTCTCATATTGATATACGGACTGATGATAGAACATATCTTTTAATGTTGCAATAACCTTAGCAGGATATTCTTCCTTCATTGCAGAATCTTTATAAGCTATGTATGCATCTTCATATTGCAATGCCTCTGAATATCTTCCTTGTATTCTAGCCACATCAGCCAATCTCATATAAGCTCCATATTTTGTATAATAAGATTTGGATTGTACCGCTCTTTTTAAATAATAAGTGGCAGAATCATATTGTCCTTCTTTATAAAAGCTACTTCCGACTATCAAAAAAGAAGCGAAGTACTTCGCTGTATCGGATTCTATGATAAAAAAATTGTGTACAGTTTCTATCGCTTCTTCCGTCCTTCCCATATATTGATATAATGACGCTAGAGAATATAGCATTTTCTTTGCCAAAGGAGTGTTACCGCCAGAAGACAATATTGTTTGAGCTTTCAACAGTTTCCGTTCTGCCTCCAAATAGAAACCTTCTCCTCTTTCCATACAAATATCTGCTCTTTTGATGAGGCTTACTACCCATCTCAACGAATCTTTATGTTCACTCGCCATTCGTTCTGCTTGTTGATATACGGAATCGGCTTCTTCAAGCAATCCATGTGTATACAATAAGTGTCCCAAATTAGAATGTAATAAGCACAATAAATCATAATCTTGCGTTTTGTTTGCTATGGGCAATGCTTTCATAAATTCGCGCACAGTTCCAATTACATCTTTATTATCCTGATACACACGTCCCCAGTAATAATGTGCTTTCGCACACATCGATTCATCCTTTGAATTATCGTAATATTTCACAGCTATACGTATCAATGAATCATCAGTATGACGAATGTAATTTTTATCGTAGGCCTGAGTTAATAACAAAGCATATCTGGCTTGTGAAGCCGGTGTATATAAAGATTCCGGTGAAACAGAACCAAGAATCTGCAAAGCACTATCATAATATGATTTTCTAATCAATGTGTCTGCATAAGCCAAAATTTTATCCTGACTATTTGTCGGACGTGGAATACAAGAAATGAATCCAACACCCATAAGCAACAAAACATACAATATATTTTTCATAATCTCACCAAATGATACACCGTCCCCCTATTTGACTTTTTACAAGGAATATCCAATTTCTTCAGCGAACGGCCGAAGTGCCCTATTTTGCTGACCGACAGTTTATCGCGGGTTTTCTGCTGTAGATAATTGAATATCTCCATTGCGGTCAGCCATTCCCCTTCCCGTTCTTCTTCCGCCACCCGGAAATAGCAGTGGAAAAGCTGTTCGAGCGGACTGATCTGTTCAAAATCCCGGTTGGTTTCTTTCAGGATAGCTTCGTCCTCATCATTCAACCAGTAGCGCTCACCTTTATAAATGGCATCCATGGCTTGAGCATACAATTGCTTGTAGTTGATGGTGACATTCGTATCAATAGGTGCAGTCACTTCGATACAGATAAAACGGCGGCTACCACTGGGATCGGTAAGCAGTTCCATCTGATTACTGGTACCGATAAACGAAGCATAACGGCGCACCTCCTGAATGGTAGAACCGTAGGGTTTCCGCAAATTTGCCACAGGTTTCTGCAAAAGATGTTTCAGAAAGCCCTGCTGATTGGAGCTAATCTGATCAAACTCATCCAGATTCACCAACAGAAAACGTCCCAGATAACGCTCCGCATCCTGTTTGCTCTTAAAATCAAGACTATCCGTATATCCGAAACGCAGTTCAGGTGGCAAAATAATGCGACAATAGGTAGATTTACGATACCCCTGCGCACCGACCAATAATGGCGACGTACTGTTTCCGTGCTGGCGATCAAGCCCACGCCAATGTGCCACCATACTGAGAAACCAGCGGTAGAACAGCTCCCTCCAATGCGGATTATTGCATGGCACAAGATTGGCAAGTGCCCGGATGCGGTCTTTTCCGTCCCAATGCCCCACATTACAAAGGTATTCTTCAACAGGATTGTACAAAGACACATACTCTGATGTCAGATAACGCTCCACGTCGCGGTCCCAGGCACGAATCCCCTCTTTCAGGGCATTAATCGCCATCGTATTGCGTACCCTCCGATCCACCAGTCTGAAATAAAAATGAATGGAATCACGCTGACGATATTCCAAATCGTTCAACACCGTGTTATAACGAAACTCATAGCGCCGTTCCATAAACTCTTCCAGACGCAGAGCGGTATCCTGCTCCGGAGTCAAAATAGTTTTAGAGCCAAATCCCTTAGACTCTTGGTAAATATTATGAACCATGGTACGTACCGTTTGCTCCTCCGCCTGTGCATAGTAATGAATGATCGTCTGCCTCACAACTTCCTCTTCCGGTATGCCCGCCTTGTAGCAATACTCCGCAAGGCGGACAAGCAACGGTTGAAGGTCATCTCCCCGTCGCCAGTTCTCCATATCCCGGAGCGCCTTATCAAGGGCGGTTTCAAAAAGCATGGTGAAGGTCTGCGACGTTTCAAACCCAGGTTCCAGCCTCAGCAACGGATTTTTCTCAGCCAACTGCCGTTGCCGGAAGGTCTGTTCGCCGGGCATGGAGAATGGCTGTTCCAGACAGAAAGGTACCGCATGAGGATTGTATCCGGGATGTTCATCAAGCGTCATCCGGCAGCTTTGCATCAGTGAAGGCTCTTTCAAGGCAATGGGAAACGGGAACAACGGCTGATAACAACTCACCGCCAAGCGATAGGCATGGGCATGAAACAATGCGGCTTCCTGTTCACGCTTCGGCAAGCTTCCATCCGGTAAGGCGAAACATACCCATATCTTCACACTCCTTCCACTGGAACCGCAAAAAGCGGCAAACGTTTGAGGAAGCAGCATCGCCTGACGTTTCACCAGTTCAGCTTCCGCCAATCCAGCTAGCTTCTTCACTTCAAGCTGAACCAGCCCATTGTATTGTTTCATTCTTCGCCCTCCGTCTTTAGTGCGGGCATACTCCACGGCAGGATAGATACGTGGAAGTTTGTCAATATAGGCAAATGTGGAACCAGTACCTTCCAACTGAGGCATAACAGTTCGTAACCCGGTTACGTACCCATCTCTGGTTTCCGTTTTCATCTTCTCCATCAGCACATCGGCATCATAAATGGTCATCATCTCTCTGCCTGTATCTTTGTCATGTCTTATTGAAGTGATTTTCATATCATTATCTGTTATGAATTTTATTTATATAGTATAATTCCTTCAAGGAGTTACAAAGATACTGCTCCTGAAAGCGAAAGTCAAGTATTTGAGCATATTATTCTGCATTTATTTCAAAAAAGTTCAGCCCATTCATTTGACAGCAAAATCTTCAATAATAATTGAGAAATAAACAGGGAATCACTTGACTTTGCCCTGCTTATTTTGTATCTTTGTAGTAAGTCCTATTGGGTGTTAACCTTGATTAATAGGCTTGTCAACCTTGGCTAACAAGCCGATCAACCAACGTTGACAGACCTGTTAACCAAGGTTGACATCCAATCATACCTAAGAGTAAACGGGATGTTCCTTAGGAGGAAACAGAATAGTCCCTAATGTAAAACAAATTAATACCTTATAATTAAAACAAGCAACTATGGCAATCTTATTTGAATGGTACGAAAACCCGGTGGCTCCCAACCAGCCACAAGAAGAAACAAAACTTCATGCACGCATCACCCTGAATGGAAAAACAGGAACTGACCGATTGCGACGCAAAATCCAGGAACGTTGTTCACTGACGGAAACAGATGTATCCGCCGTGCTCGACGCTCTGTCTCATGCGATGGGTGAAGAACTGGCAGAAGGTAGGCAGGTACATCTGGATGGTATCGGTTACTTCCACCCTACACTGACCTGCACGGAAGAAATAAAAGAAGATACAAAACGGAAGAATACGAAAGTAAGGCTGAAAGGCATCAGATTTCGGGCCGATCAGGATCTGAGGAGTGAAATCGGAAATGTGAAACTGAAGAATATAAAACACAATGGACACTCCAACAAATTATCGGACGAAGAAATAGACCGCCGACTGACCATCTACTTCAGTCAACACCACATGATGACAAGAAGTGACTTTCAAAGGATATGCGGCATGATGAAATCGACTGCAATGGGGCATATCCGCCGTTTACGCGGGGAAGGAAAGCTAAAAAACATCGGATTACAGACTCATCCAATATATGCGCCGAACGTGGGATATTACGGTATAACAGAAGAAGTTACAATGTAAAACTGCAAAAATCAGGCGTGAGAGTAAACCACTTACTCTCACGCTGTTTCCTACTCTCACTCACACTTAACATTCTAATTATAAACTATTTATTCCCAAAGTGAGAGTAGTGAGAGTAAATTGATACTAACTTTTAATTGTAACTTAAGCAATCAGTAAATTATTGTTAATTCCCCTTTCATACATCGAACCATGTTTCAAAGATTATGTTGTTACAAATGAACAGCAACCTTAATTATGAATTTAAAACAATGAGTTATGAAGAAGAGAATTAAATTTTTAAAGAAAGAATTGCTACTACGCTAATAAACGGGATTCGCGAAAAGCAAACAATAAATATGCAACCTAACCCTCCCGCTTTATTCCTGAAAAGAGCAAACAAATAAACTACTTCAGGGCATATAATATTTTTATTGTATCAACCATTAATGCATTTTAATTATGAAAAAATCAATTATTTTATCAGCATTTGTTTTGGCAGCATTGACTGCAAGTGCCCAGACTACCGTACAAGGCAGCAAATTTACAGACAATTGGTCTGTAGAACTAAAAACCGGTATTATAACTCCTGTAAGCCACAGTGCTTTCTTCAAGAATGCCCGCCCGGCTTTGGGAATTGAGTTTACCAAGCAACTGACTCCTGTTTTCGGACTGGGGATTCAAGGCATGGGATATATAAACACCTCGAACAGCAAGACAGCTTTCGATGCCTCAGACCTTAGTTTATTGGGTAAGGTCAACCTGATGAACCTGTTCGCAGGCTATACAGGTACTCCGCGCATATTCGAAGTAGAGGCCGTAGCTGGTGCGGGATGGCTGCACTACTACATGGACGGCCCTGGAGATATGAATTCCTGGTCCAGCCGTTTCGGAATGAACTTCAACTTCAATCTCGGAGAAGCTAAAGCTTGGACGATAGGAGTCAAACCGGCACTGGTATATGATATGCAAGGCGAACACAACCGTAGCCGATTCAATGTGAACAATGCCGCCTTTGAACTAACGGCAGGTGTAGCTTACCACTTTGGTGGTAGCAACGGAAGCCATCACTTCACCTTGGCTAAACTCTATGATCCGGCCGAGATAAGCGACTTGAACAATTCTATCAATAATCTTCGCTCACAAGTGAATGAGAAGAATGGTCAGATCAATGTTGACGCACAGAAGATCAGTGCATTGCAACAAGAGGTCAACAATTTACAGAATCGGGCAGTTCCTGTTGAAACAATAGTGGAAACCAGCCGTATTCCGGAATCCATTGTTACTTTCAGGCAAGGTAAATCTACAGTCGATGCCTCTCAGTTGCCAAATGTGGAACGTGTGGCTTCTTACATGAAGAAACACGCAAATACAACAGTAGTGATTAAGGGATACGCTTCACCGGAAGGTAGTGCCGAAGTCAACGCAAGAATAGCTAAAGCGCGTGCTGAAGCAGTAAAGACAATCTTGGTGAATAAGTATAAAATCAACCCGTCACGTATTACTGCCGAAGGTCAGGGAGTGGGTGACATGTTCACAGAACCGGATTGGAACCGGGTTAGTATCTGTTCTATTATTGAAGATGCCAAATAAACAAAATTAAAAATGGCCTACTTGTGCTTAAGCATAGGTAGGCCATTTTTTTATTCTATTATTTAAAGTATACTACAGGATGATTCAACATAGGAATCTGACTGCCTTTCAGTTTCAATACTTTCTTCGCATCATACACATAGCTCCCTTCGGGTAATATCACGTATAGATGATTTCTGATAAAAACAAAAAACTCTTCTCTTCGAAAAATCTGAAAAACAGAAAAAAAGCATTATACTTGCAATCTAAAAACACACTAATAGCTGACTAAGATTATCATGTTATTAAATCTAACAGAAGAACAAATCATACAATTAGCCCCGGATGCAGCCTCCGTAAAAGCCGGAAAAGGGTTGGCGACAAGAGCCAAGTGGGTGTTGCTGGAACACAGTGACCGTGCTATCTGGGGGCATTGCCAGGGAAGTGGGAAAACTCCATACCAGACCGTAATCGATACAAAAAACGTAGCATTCAAATGTTCGTGCCCCAGCCGGAAGTTCCCATGCAAGCATGGATTGGGACTCTTATTTCTATATGCCGCACAGGCTGAGCTGTTCAAAGAAGCGAACGAACCGGAATGGGTGACTTCCTGGCTTTCCAAGCGGGAAGAAAAAGCCGAGAAGAAGGAACAGAAAACCAAAAACGACACGCCTGTAGATGAAGCGGCACAAGCCAAACGTCAGGCTATGCGCCACCAAAAGGTGCTGAACGGTATTGATGAACTGGAAATTTGGCTGAAAGACCTGCTACGCAACGGATTAATCAATATACCGGAACGGGCTTATACTCTTTTCGACGGTATTGCCCGCCGTATGGTCGACGCCCAAGCTCCCGGACTTGCCAATCGGTTAAAAGCCATTCAGGAAATAAACTTCTACGAGGAAAGTTGGAAATACAAGTTAACCGACCAACTCGGAAAACTCTACCTCCTGATGAAGAGTTACCGGAACCTGGACCTGCAACCGGAAGAATGGCAACAGGAAATCCGCACACAGATAGGTTATCCGCAAGCAAAAGAAGATGTGCTGGCGGGTGAAACAATTACCGACCAGTGGCTGGTACTCCATAAGAAGAGTCAGAAGATAAACGAGCTGAATAATGATATTTACTGGTTATACGGATGCCTGAGCAATCGCTTCGCCATCTATCTCAGTTTCACAGCTCCCGGAACCTTGGCGGAATTCAATCTTGTTCCCGGCAGTACCTACGACGGAAAACTCTGTTATTATAAAGGAGTGGGCAGTTTTCGCGCCTTGTTCAAAGAATGTGAATTATCCGAAGAAGCGGTTACCCCGCATTTCTGTGCGAATCTGCAAGAAGCAACTGCCCGATACAGAGAAGTCCTGCAACAGAACCCATTTGCCGAAAATGTACCTGTATTAGTAGAAAATCTGCGACTGGCTGTTCAAAGGAAACAACTCTGTGTGCAGGATACAAACAACGAACTGATGCCTGTGCAGATGCAGGATATCACCCGAACAGACATCCTGTCCATCACGGGTGGAAAGCCGTTTGCCGCCTTCTTTCTGGCAGACGCCAATTGCTGGGAGCTAAATTCAATGTGGTATCAATCTGACTATTATATTTGGAGAGATGAACGTAACTGAACCAATCATAAATGCAGCTTTACTGGGAACTGCTACCAAAGAATTCACCCCGTCCGGCTTCCCGGAAGCACTGGAAGAGAACTTCTGCCTCCTTCAGGAAAAAGCCGAAGATACGGAAGACGCTTTCTATCAGATAGCAGCGTTAACCTTCGCCTATCAGCGTGCCGGAACAGAACCGCAGTCCGCCGAAGAAACCACTGCCATCAGTGAGGCTCCGGAAGACAGTCTGCCTTACTTCGACCGTTCCGTTGGCGAAATGCTCGTCCAAATGGTGAACGAGCGCAACCGATACCTCTTATTATATGCTTACCGGAAAGCGGTGCAGTGCAACAAGCTGATTCCGCCTTTCTATCTGCGCCCGCTAATCTCCCGAGCCTACGACCGCAATAACCCCGACAAGCACGAAGAACAGTCATTGCTCTCTTTGCTGACAGGAAACCGTGGTCGCTGGCTACTCCCGCACATGGAACTTCCCGACTGGGGAGACACCGGAAACGAGACTTGGGAAACGGCTTCGCACGAAGAACGGAAACGGATGTTGCAACGTCTGAGAAAGGAAACCCCGGAACAAGGACTTGCCTTGTTGCAAACCGAATTGAAAAATGAGTCCGCCGCCCACCGTGACGAACTGATACAATGCCTACGCACCAATCTGAGTAAAGCGGATGAAAACTTCTTGCAAGAGATTGTCACTACCGACCGAAGCAGTAATGTAAAAGAAACTGCCCGTCGCCTGTTATGCAGTCTGCCCGACTCGGAACTGGTAAAAACATACTGTGACCTGCTGCATGGAAAACTTCATTATAAGATGTTGCTGGGCTGGTCATACGATAAAATCACCTTTACACCTGAGATGAAGAAATTGGGTTTGGAAGAGGTCAGTTCCAACAAGAAAGAAAAAGATGAAGAGTTTCTGCTCCGCCAGCTCGCCGAACGTGTACCGCTCAGTTTCTGGGCAGAGTTCTACGACTGTTCACCGGAGAAAGCCGCCGCAAAACTGGCAAAGAAGCCACCATTCGGTTCCTACTTCAACTTATGCCAGCCAATAGAAAACTTCGGTGACAATCTATGGGCGTATCAAACTCTGAAAGAAGATTCAAATGAAGCCTATGCCTCTTCGCTGATGGGATTACTGACGCCGGAGCAACGGGAGGAAATCAACTTCCAGACAGACAGCAAGAGCAATTATATTCCCGAATCCTGGTATAATGCGGACGGAACTCAATGGGGAATAAAATTCTCCACACGAGCTTTGCAAAGATTGTTCCATAGTAATTATTACTATTATCCGAAAGAGATGGCAGAGCGTCTGTCACTGTACTTTCCTCCGGAGATGTTGCCTAAAGTGGAACAACAGGCAATGGCATACGATGCCGACCATGCCATTGCCAAATTCTGCCGACTGACAGCGGAATATATGAGAATGAAAGAGAAAATAAATACCATGTTCAATGACAATAAATAATACAAAACAATATGAGTACTTTACTTAGACAACATGCCGAACAGCAATTCGCAGAAGAACTGCACGAACTGAAAAAAAATGAAACAAACTCTGTTCCCGAAAACTGGGAGATGTCTCCGCAATCGGTAGTCACCTACCTGATGGGTGGCAAACTGAAGAACGGATTCGAGGTTTCACCTAAATACATAGGTAACCGTCGCCTAATGGAGATAGCAGTAGCTACCCTGGTAACAGACCGCGCATTGCTGCTATACGGACTTCCCGGTACAGCAAAGAGCTGGGTGAGCGAACATATCGCTGCGGCCATCTCCGGCAATTCCACGCTGATAGTGCAAGGTACTGCCGGAACAGGAGAAGAGGCGATTCGCTACGGATGGAACTATGCCCGCCTGCTGGCGGAAGGGCCGAGTGAAGGGGCTTTGGTGCAAACACCGATTATGAAAGCAATGCAAGAGGGCAAGATAGGACGTATCGAAGAGTTGACCCGTATCGGTTCGGACGTGCAGGATACGCTGATTACGATTCTTTCTGAAAAGACGCTTCCCGTTCCTGAATTGAATAAGGAGGTACAGGCAATACGGGGATTCAATATCATTGCTACTGCCAACAACCGCGATAAAGGAGTCAATGATTTATCAAGCGCTTTGAAACGTCGTTTCAACACCGTTATCCTGCCCCTACCGGATAGCATTGATGAAGAAATAGATATTGTGCGCCGCCGTGTGGAGAGCTTTGAAAAGGTGATGCAGCTTCCGGCAGAAAGACCTGCCCTTGAAGAAATCCGCCGGGTAGTTACCATCTTCCGCGAACTGCGCCAGGGAGCTACCAATGACGGAAAGACGAAACTGAAAACCCCAAGCGGAACGTTGAGTACGGCTGAGGCTATCTCCGTGGTGAATAACGGTCTGGCTATGGCAGGTTATTTCGGAGACGGGCAGATACATGCCGAAGACCTTGTTTCGGGGATTCTGGGTGCAGTGGTGAAAGACCCCGTACAGGATAAAGTGGTATGGCAGGAGTATATGGAAACGGTTGTGAAGAACCGCGATGGATGGAAAGATATTTACCGGGCTTCAAGAGATATGATTTAACGTGAGTTACTCTATAAACCATCTGTTAATCAAATAAAATCTTAATGAACTAAAAGACTCAAAAAATGTCCATTCATTTATTAGGAATAAGACACCACGGTCCCGGTTCGTGCCGGAATGTACTGGAATACTTGCAGGAGCTAAAACCTGACCTCATCCTTCTGGAAGGTCCGGCAGAAGCTGAGACATTGCTTCCATGTGCATTGAGCGAGCAAATGGAACCGCCCGTTGCCCTGCTTGCCTATCAACCCGACCAGCCGCAGAATGCTGTGTTCTATCCGTTCGCCGAATTCTCTCCGGAGTGGCAGACGATATGCTATGCAATGCGCAATGAAGTGCCGTTGCGTTTCTTCGATCTGCCCCTGACACATTCTATGGCGCTGAATCAGAAAACCGCGGAAAAAGAAAAAGACGAAACGCCGCAGGACGAACCGGAAGGACAAAAGACGGCACAGGAAGTTATTGCTGAAACGGAAACAAACATTCAAGAAGCGGAAATAAGTGCAAAAGAACAGGAAACTGCCTCCGAAACCGAAGAGGAAACCACCGATATATACAAAGACCCTTTCGACTATCTGGCGGAAGCCGCCGGATATACGGATGGCGAATGTTGGTGGGAAACTACCATCGAGCACCGTAAAGACAGTGCCGACGTATTTCTGGCAGTGCAAGAAGCGGTCACCGCACTACGTGAAGAACTTCCCAAACAGACCTCTCCCCGCGACCTGCTCCGTGAAGCCTGGATGCGCAAGATGATACGTGCGGCACAGAAAGAGAACTTCAAGCGTATCGCCGTGGTTTGTGGTGCCTGGCATGTGCCTGCACTTGAAAATATGCCCAAAGTGAAAGAAGACAATGAACTGCTGAAAGGACTCGCCAAAGTAAAAGTGGAATGTACCTGGATACCCTGGACCTACGACCGCCTCTCCTTCCGCAGCGGGTATGGAGCGGGAATAGAGTCTCCCGGCTGGTATCATTATCTCTGGCATCATCCCGAAGATGACGGTACCCTCTGGATCAGTCAGGCCGCCTCGCTTTTCCGCAAGAAGAACATGGATATTTCAGTGGCCCACGTCATCGAAACGGTTCGTCTGGCACAGGTGACGGCTGCTTTGCGTAACCTCCCCGCCCCTTCGCTAGCAGAGTTCAACGAAGCCATCACCACCGTCATGGGCTTTGGCGACGACATCCTCCTGCAAATCATCAAAGAAGAACTTATCATCAGCGACCGTTTGGGACGCGTTCCAGACAATGTTCCCAAAGTTCCCCTGCTGGTAGATGTGGAAAAGACGCAAAAGCGGCTGCGCGTTCCGTTTACCGCTGAAATCAAAGAACTGACGCTCGACCTTCGTAAACCGAACGATCTGGAAAGAAGTATCTTCTTCCACCGCCTGCACCTTTTAGAAATAGATTGGGCCATCCCGGGCAGTTCCGACGGTAAAGGTACGTTCAAGGAAAAATGGACGCTTTACCACAAACCGGAACAGATCATCAGCATCATCGAAAAAGCCATCTGGGGAAATACACTGGAAGAAGCCACCCAAAAGTATCTACTCAAACAGACCGGAGAGATAAGGCACATTCCGGAACTCACCCATCTGCTCGACCGGGTGATTCCCGCCAATCTACCGGATTTAGTAGATGCCATGACCGTGCAACTCGACCGTCTTTCGGCTGCCTCTACCGATATTATCGAAATGATGGAAGCCGTTCCCGACCTGGTCAGCATCGTCCGCTATGGCAATGTGCGCAATCTGGATTTCTCCAAAGTAGGCAATATGCTTCATGCCATGATTGCCCGTATCCTTGCAGGTGGCGTGCTTGTCTGCATCAATGTCGATGAAGAGGCGGCGGCGGATATTCTCAACAAACTGGTGTCTACGGACTATGCGGTATCCACCCTTAACGATCCGGAACTGAACACGATGTGGCTTGAATTTATCCGCCAGGTGCGCACTTCCGTCAATGTGCATCCGTTGCTGTCCGGCTATGCCACACGCTTGCTGAACGACAAAGGGGACATCTCACCGGAGGAGGCGCAGAACACCCTCAGTTACTATTCTTCCGTCGGCAACGCTCCGGCAGACATGGCATATTGGTTCGAAGGATTTCTCCGTTCTTCCGGAGCTATCCTGTTGTTGGATGACAATCTTTGGAATCTTGTAAACAACTGGGTATGCGGGCAGGACAAGGAGACTTTCATGGAACTGCTGCCCATATTGAAACGCACATTCAGTGAGTTCACCCCACCGGAACGCCGTAAGCTGGGCGAGAAGGCCAAAGCAAGCGGTGCAGGCGGCATACAGACGCAGACGGTCACAGTCTCCGCCCACAATGAAGCGGAAGCTGCCAAAGTAATCCCGCTGATCCGCCAATTATTAGGAATTGAAACGAAGTAAAGAGTAAACTATGGAAGAAGAATATCTGAAAAGATGGCGCCTGATATTGGGTGGAAACGAGGCCGACGGTACAGGCATCACGCTGACGCAGGAAGAGCAACGCATCGACCAGTCTCTGGAAGCTGTGTACGACAGTGACCGGCGCGGCGGACTCGGCTCGTCCGCCCCGAAAGTAAGCCGTTGGCTGGGAGACATCCGCGAGTTTTTCCCGCAGACGGTGGTACAAGTTATCCAACGCGATGCCATCAAACGACTAAACATCACCTCACTGCTGACGGAAAAGGAAATGCTGGAAACCGTAGTGCCGGATGTGCATCTGGTAGCTACGCTGATGTCGCTCAGCCGTGTAATCCCGGAAAAGAACAAGGATATGGCACGGCAGGTAGTCCGCAAAGTGGTGGATGAACTGTTGCGCAAACTCTCCGCCCCTACCCAACAGGCTGTAACGGGAGCACTCAATCGTTCTGCCCGCCGGAGAAATCCGCGTTATAACGAAATAGACTGGAAAACCACCATCACCAAAAACCTGAAAAATTATCAGCCGGAATATAAGACGATTATTCCGGAAGTGCGCATCGGTTACGGCAGGAAGCGGAAAGCGATGAAAGACATCATCCTCTGCCTGGACCAGAGCGGTTCAATGGGAACATCGGTGATTTATTCCGGAATATTCGGCTCGGTGCTGGCTTCCATTCCGGCAGTAAGCACGCGGATGGTGGTATTTGATACAACAGTTGTAGACCTGACCGACGATTTGCAAGACCCGGTAGACCTTCTCTTTGGTGTGCAGCTGGGTGGAGGTACGGACATTGCCCGTGCCCTGACCTATTGCCAGGGAGTGATTACCCGTCCGCAGGATACGGTACTGGTGCTGGTTACCGACTTGTATGAAGGTGGCGATGCCCGGGAAATGCGTAAGAAGTTCGTATCTTTAGTGAACAGTGGTGTGCAACTTATCGTGCTGCCTGCACTGAATGACGACGGCGCCCCCTCTTACGACAAGAGCCATGCGGAGTTTCTGGCAAATATCGGTGTACCGACTTTCGCCTGTACACCCGATAAATTTCCCGACCTCATGGCGGCAGCACTTAGCAAACAAGATTTAGGGATGTGGATATCGCAGAACATCAAAAGCACTTAGTTCTGTGAAAGCCTGTATTCATTAGGAGCTACCCCCACCAGTTTGCGGAACAGGTTGCTGAAATATTGCACGCTTGAAAAGCCCAATATTTCAGCAACCGAACTAACGGTATTCTCATTGGCGGACAACATTCTCTTGGCTATCTCTATCCTTTTCAACTGGAAATATTCGTCCAGGTTCTTCCCCGTTTCAAACTTCAACAGGTCCATGAAATAGCGTGGCGACAAGTGAAGTAGATTTGCACAATACTTTACGGTCGGCAATATCTTGGTCTTCAACTGCCCGGAGCGGATATATTCATCCAGCAGCGTATCCATTTTGCACAAGATTGTCTTATTCGCCTCATTCCGCGTAATGAACTGGCGTTCGTAAAAGCGGGAACAATAATCCAGCAGCAATTCTATATATCTTGAAATCAGAACCTTGCTATGGCAGTCTATCGCATGCTTTAGTTCCTGCTCAATATTGCAGAAACACTCCACAGCTTTCGTTTTCTCGCGCAACGACAGATGCAACGCTTCATTGGGGCTGTAAGAGAAGAACGGACAATGCCTGACGTACTGCTCCAAAGAGGTATTACACAGAAAGTCCGGATGGAATGCCAGCAGCCAACCTTTTTGGGGAAGAACCTTCCTGTCATTCATATCGATAGATGCTCCCGGAGCCAGAAACAACAGGGTGGCATTGGAATAGTCGTAGTATTTACGCCCATAGATATAGTCGCAACATTCACTTTCCAGCAATAGCAGGGTGTAAAAGTCGAACTTGATGGTACGTTGCATCACGTTGGCTTTGGATAAGTCAATAGCACTCACCAGCGGATGCAGTGTCTTGTTACCCAGGCAGCAATTACACTGATGTACGGTCTCTATGTTCAATATATCCTTTTTCAAAGCTATGAATTTTGCAATCGGTATTCGTTCGGGGTGCAGCCTACGCGTTTCTTAAACAGGCGGTTCAGGTGCTGCGGATACTGAAATCCCAGCCTGTAAGCAATCTCGCTGATGGTTTCTTCCGCTCCGAGGATATGCTCTTTGGCCAGTTCGATAATCTTTGTCTGTATATGTTCCTGGGGTGTTTTCCCGGTTTCCTTCTTAATCATATCACCAAAGTAATTGGGAGAAAGATAAATCCTGTCTGCGAAATATTTCACTGACGGTAATCCCTCCTGCATCGGAAGACCACTCTGGAAATATTCATCCAACAGTTGTTCGAACTTCGCCAAGGCATCTTTATTCGCATTGCTGCGGGTGATGAACTGGCGTTCATAGAAACGCATGCAATAGTTGAGCAAGAGTTCTATGTTCATTGCAATCAATGACTTGCTATGCTTGTCTATGGGATGTTCCAGTTCGATGCTGATTTTCTTCAGGCAGTCCATCACGGTTTCTTTTTCCTGATCGGACAGGTGTAAAGCCTCATGCACTGCATAAGAGAAGAAGGTATAGTTCTTTATCGTTTTCCCAAGTGAAGTCCCGTGAATCAAATCGGGATGAAAGACGAGACCGTAAACGGGCTGGCTGATTTGGTCACCAACCGTACTCACACTAATCGTCTGTCCGGGTGCAAAACAGACAATAGTACCTTCCTGATAGTCATAAGACTGGCGGCCATACTTAATATCACAAGTCTTTGCCAACTTCAGAAAAAGTGCGTAAACACCATAATGCATTTGTATTTGATTGACCGCCCGCGTCGCTTTCGTAAGGTCGACAACGCTTACCAAAGGGTGCAATGTTTCAAGTCCGTACAAATTGTTGTACTGGTCCACATTATCCAGATTTATAACCTTTTCCATAATCCTAAGTATTTGAACAGCAGCAAAGATATGAATTATTTTTTCAGAATAATAAGGTGTCTGTAATAAGGGTTATACTATCTGTAATTGGGGTATAACTTTCATTCATCATTTAAATGTTAGCATCGTTTCTCTCTTTCTTCTAGTCATTCAATCCCATCTTGCTCTAACCAATTCTATAGCTTCCTTACCCGTAATATGCTCAATATCCAGTTCTATCATACATAAACGCTTGAAATCCTTTTCTATTTCCTTCAAACGCCCTTCAACCTGTTCCGGGGAATATTTTTCAGCAAGACACTCTATTGCCTGCCGTTTTTCATTGTCATCATGCAATATACGCGCCTTACCGAACACTATGACACTTCTAAAATAAGTAGTATATTCTTCGGGGATAACATTATCCTGCTCAATCACGCAAAATGACACTTTTCCATTTTCGTTTATTGCATCTATTTTATGACCTGTCAAAGCACTGTGAAAATAGATCTTATGATTGTTGTAAACATAGCTAAGCGGGACGGCATAAGGATAACCGTCATCTCCTGTTACTGCCAGTATCCCGGATGTCATCCGATGCAAAATCAATTCACTCTCTTCTGATGATAATAACTGCCTCTTACGGCGCATATTTCTGAACATACTCATTCATTTTTTATAATTAGATTACAAAGTTAGCGAGAGTAACGGACATCGCTTTTTACATTTGATAAAAAATAAAGGTAAAAATGTCTAAGTTGTTATCCCGGAATTACTAATAACAGTTATTGTTGTGCCCAGTTATTCATGCTGAATGCGCAGAAACAGTAAAAAGGGTTATTCAATCTGTAATCCGGGTATCCTGCAATAACATGAAGACAGCTAATTTTGCAGCATCCGATAGTTCCCTATGGAGAACCATTAAAACGATTACAAATTAAATAACTGAAAGACGTATGAATACAAGAATGAATTTTTCTTTTTACAACCCTACCCGCATCCTCTTCGGCGCAGGCGAACTGAACAATCTGTACAAGCAGACAATGCCCGGCAAGAAAGCCCTGCTTTTGATTTCAAATGGTAAGTCGACCAAGGTCAACGGTTCGCTCGACCGCACGATTGAACAATTGGAAAAGGCCGGCATAGAGTATGCCATCTTCGACAAGATTATGGAAAACCCGTACAAAAGCGTCGTCATGGAAGGAGCCGCTTTTGCCAAAGAAAATACCTGCGATTTTATTCTGGCTCTCGGAGGAGGTGCCGTACTCGATGCATCAGTCGCAATAGCGGCAATGGCAACGAACCCGGGCGACTTATGGGATTATGTTTTTGGCGGCACCGGCAAAGCAATGCCACTGAAAAATCTGGGCTTGCCCATAGTTACCATTGCCACAACTTCAGGAACAGGCTCCGAAATCAACTGTTGGGGCGTTATCTCCAATCCTGACACGAATGAGAAAATCGGTTTCGGCGCACCGGAACTGACTCCCGTCCTTGCCATCGTAGACCCGGAACTGATGCGAACCGTCCCCGCCAAATATACGGCATACCAAGGATTCGATGCTTTGTTCCACAACACAGAGGTAATGATAAGCAACGGTGTAAATATCCTGAGCGAAGCCATCGCCTTGTCCGCCATCGAGAATATCACGAAATACCTGCCACGTGCAGTCAGAGACGGAAATGATATGGAAGCAAGAGAACACGTTGCATACGGCAGCACGCTGGCAGGCATCACCATGCAACTGACAAGCACCACGGCCGAACATTCCATGGAACACTCCATGAGTGCCTACCATCATAATCTTCCTCACGGCGCAGGGCTGATTATGATTTCCAAAGCTTTCTATGAGTTCTTCATCGAGCGTCATGCCTGCGACGAACAGTTCATCAAAATGGCAAAAGCAATGGGCATTGAAAATGCCGACAAGCCGGAAGATTTCATCACGGCACTTGTCAAATTGCAGGAGGATTGCGGTGTGGCCGATTTGAAGATGAGCGATTACGGATTCAAGAAAGAAGAGTCCATGACGCTTGCCCGAGGTGCCCGCTCCATGCAGGGAGGATTATTCCTTGCCAATCCTTGCGAAATGACGGATGAAGATTGCGCGGGAATCTTCGACAAATCCTATCGTTGATGGATGGATGGGCGAACCTTATAAGTCATGCCAGTGTTTTTAATATAAATATACGCTTCAAAGTCTGACGAATATAATTAATATCAAGAAGAAAAAAGATGAAAGTATTACTGATAAATGGAAGTCCCCGGAAAAACGGAAATACACATTTGGCTTTATCGGAGGTAGCAAAGGCGCTGAATGAAAACGGAGTAGAAACAGAAATCATTTCTATCGGAACAAAAGCCGTACAAGGTTGCATAGCCTGCAACCGCTGTACTGAATTGGGACGGTGTATCTTTAAAGACGAATTGTACAACAACATCCGCCAGAAACTGGAAGAAGGTATTGACGGACTGGTAGTAGGCTCACCGACCTATTACGCTGGTCCCAATGGTTCGCTGTGCGCCCTGTTAGACCGTCTTTTCTATTCAAGCTCGGAGTTGATGGAGTACAAACCGGCTACGGCAATAGCTGTTTGCCGGAGAGGTGGAGCCAGTGCTACTCTTGACAGATTGAATAAGTATTTCACAATAAACCATATGCCTGTTGTTTCTTCCCAATATTGGAATATTATTCATGGAATGATGCCGGGCGATGTCCTGCAAGATGCGGAAGGATTACAGACTATGCGAATGTTAGGCAGAAATATGGCCTGGTTATTGAAAAATACGGCTGACGGGCAGAAGCACCCGGAAGCAGAACCTTTGGTACGGACAAACTTTATCCGTTAATTGAAATCATAATAGAACCATTGAGTTCTCACAGAGAAGCGTAAACAGACTGAAACGATGTGTTTCCATAGTCTGTTTGCGCTTTTATTTTCAGAATAAAGGGGGTAATAGCTATCTATTTATTCTCCAGCATCCCATAATCTGTAATTCGGGTTATCACTCCCGTAATCTATCTACCAAGATTTGTATGAGTTCTTCCGTACTTTGCAGTATAGAAATCAATGTATCAAAGAACCATATAATTTATGAGACAGACTAATAGATTGAAACCCGATTCGGGTGCTTTGCTCGTATTCATCCTTACCGCAGGAGTCTTCGGAATCATCAATACGGAAATGGGAGTGATTGGAATCCTCCCCCTGATAGCCGAGCATTTCCATGTAACCGTTCCCGAAGCAGGATGGACGGTCAGTATATTCGCATTGGTAGTGGCTATATCAGCCCCCATTATGCCGCTACTTTTCTCGGGCATAAACCGGAAAAAAGTCATGCTGCTGGCACTGGGAGTCTTCACACTGAGCAACATCATTTCGATGCTTACCTCCAACTTTACCCTACTACTGATAACCCGTGCCCTTCCGGCTTTCCTTCATCCTGTATATGTATCGATGGCTTTCACGGTAGCGGCCGCATCTGTCAGCAAAGAGAAAGCTCCGAAGGCTGTAGCCAAAGTCTTCATCGGAGTATCTGCCGGCATGGTATTGGGTGTACCGGTGACCAGCTACATAGCGAGTGAGGTGTCGTTTACAATGGGAATGATGTTTTTCACAGTGGTGAATGCGCTGGTATTTGTGGCCACCATCCTTTTCATACCCTCCATGCCCGTTAAAGAAAAGCTATCTTACGGTACGCAACTCAATATGCTGAAAAAGAAGATTATCTGGTATTCCATTATTGCTGTCACCCTGATAAACGGTGCTTTATTCGGATTCTTCAGTTATATGTCTGATTATCTGAGAACGGTTACGGAAGTTTCTTATAGTGTCATCAGCGTCCTGCTGCTGATATACGGGCTTGCCAATATTATCGGAAACGTCATTGCAGGAAAACAGTTAGCCACCAACCCGATACGCAGCATGACTTTCATTCCGTTCGCACTATTCACCCTTTATATATGTATATTCATTTTAGGGGAATGGCTTGCGGCAATGGCTGTCATTATCCTGATTCTGGGTATCCTGGCAGGATACGGGCAAAACACCATGCAGTATATGATAACCGAAGCCGCTCCCGAAGTTCCGGATTTCGCTAACGGCTTGTTCCTATTATCAGCCAATCTGGGCACAACGGTAGGTGCGGCAGCTTGCGGAGCATTTATCACTTTCTTCGATACACGCTATTCCGTAATCGGTTCTTTGCTGTTTCTTGCGGTCAGCATAATATTCGTTGTTCTGAGAATTCGCACGGTGCAATCTTCGAAAACAATAAAACTGAAAGTCGTAGCACAATGAAGCTTTTTTAAATAAGCGATTATAAAAGAAGTATTTGTCTATGTTTTCTGTATACAATGCGATAATCTGTAATTTGGGTTATTATGTCTGTAATCCATCTACAAAGAGTATCACTTTTACACCGTAATTTTGCAATGTAAGTAATAGACATCAATTCTCATTAATCATTCACCCAAAGAAAATATGAAAAAGATATTATTTTCAGTAGTGGCATCCTTTATGATGCTCGGCGTAGGTAGTGCTTCGGCACAAACCGATGCAGACAATTTCTACAAAAGTGATTTAGTAAACATGGAGAAAGTATCCTTCTCCAATCAGTACAAAATGAAAGTGGCCGGAAACCTTTTCCTGCCCAAAGATATGAAAGCAGGAGAAACGTATCCCGCAATCATCGTCGGGCACCCGATGGGAGCAGTCAAGGAACAAAGTGCGAACCTCTATGCGATCAAGATGGCCGAACGCGGTTTCGTCACCCTCGCCATCGACCTGTCCTTTTGGGGAGGAAGTGAAGGAGAACCACGCAACAGCGTCTCTCCGGAGATTTATGCGGAAGACTTCAGCGCAGCAGTCGATTTCCTCGGTACACGCCCGTTCGTCGACCGCAACCGTATCGGCGTAATCGGTATCTGCGGCAGTGGAAGTTTCGCCATCAGTGCGGCAAAAATCGATCCGCGCCTGAAAGCCATTGCAACCATCAGCATGTATAATATGGGTACAGCAAGCCGCAACGGACTGAAACACGCACTGACCCTGGAACAAAGGAAACAAATCATTGCCGAAGCCGCCGAACAACGTTATGTAGAATTTCTGGGCGGAGAAACGAAATATACCGGCGGCACCGTACACGAACTGACGGCAAACTCCTCTCCGATTGAACGCGAGTTTTATGAATTCTACCGTACAGAACGCGGAGAATTCACCCCCGAAGGTGCAACGTCCCTGACCACCACGCACCCCACCCTGGCAAGCAACACGAAGTTCATGAACTTCTATCCGTTTGCCGATATCGAAACCATCTCACCGCGCCCCATGCTTTTCATCACCGGAGAGAATGCACACTCACGCGAATTCAGCGAAGACGCCTACAGCAAGGCTGCCGAACCCAAAGAATTATACATCGTGCCCGGTGCAGGCCATGTGGACCTTTACGACCGGGTCAGCCTCATCCCTTTCGACAAGCTGGATTCTTTCTTTAAGGAATACCTGAAATAATACCGTGAAGATTATGAAATATTACTTAGTACTCATTTTTATGACGTTGACATTGTCCGTTTGGGGCACATCATGCAGCGACGATGCTCCTATACCCGAAACAGGGCAACAGATACCTCCGGGAAGTACAGACGACGATGAGCCTCCGGTTAATCCCGGCAATGACGACGATGATGACGATAACCCTATGAGCAACAATCTAAAAATAACAGTCGGCTCCGCCTCATTCAATGCCACACTGGAAAACAATGCGGCGGCAACAGCCTTCAAGGCATTACTGCCTATGACCATAAACATGTCCGAACTGAACGGCAACGAAAAGTACTTCTACCTATCGGGAAACCTGCCTACCGCATCTTCCAACCCGGGAACCATCCGCACGGGCGACCTGATGCTTTACGGCGGCTCCTGTCTGGTACTTTTCTATGAGACTTTTTCAACATCCTACAGCTACACTCGCCTGGGGCGTGTAAATAACCCTTCGGGACTGGCATCCGCCCTCGGTTCGGGCAGTGTAACCGTAACATTCGAACTACAATAAAAACAAAGAAATTATGGAAATTATCAAAGACAAAGAATTCGGAGGCGAACGCCCTCTGTTTGCCACTCACGACCTCCAACTGGAAAATGTAACCATCCATGCAGGCGAGTCCGCACTGAAAGAATGTAGCAATATTGTGGCAGTGAACTGCCGCTTCGAAGGGAAATACCCATACTGGCACAACAATGGCTTCACCATAAAGAACTGTTTCTTCACAGAAGGTGCCCGTGCCGCACTTTGGTACTCGCAGAATGTACAAATGACGGATACCGTAGTGGAAGCACCGAAGATGTTCCGCGAAATGGACGGCATAAAACTGGAAAACGTGCAACTTCCCAATGCCTTGGAAACCCTTTGGTTTTGCCGCAATGTAGAACTCAGAAACGTACAGATTGACAAAGCCGATTACCTGTTCATACACGGTGAGAACATACGCATTGAAAATTACAGCCAGAACGGCAACTACTCATTCCAGTATTGCAAAAACGTGGAAATCCGCAATGCCATCATCAACTCCAAAGACGCCTTCTGGAATACGGAAAACGTAACGGTGTATGATTCCGAACTGAATGGCGAATATCTGGGCTGGCATTCCAGAAACCTGCGTCTGGTGAACTGCAAAATTTCAGGCACGCAACCACTCTGTTATGCCCACGACCTGATTATGGAAAACTGCACAATGGCCGACGATGCCGACCTTGCATTTGAATACAGCAGTCTCCAGGCCACCATCAAAGGTCCGGTTCACAGCATAAAGAATCCACGCACGGGAAGCATCACGGCCGAAAGTTACGGAGCCGTCATCATAGACGAGAACATCAAGGCCCCCGGCAATTGCAAACTGAAACTTTGGGACGACCAGACCTGTTTTGACGAAACGCAAGAAGAGATGCAATATGCAGCACAACTTTGATGAAATCATTCCACGCCGGGGCACGAATTCCTATAAATGGGATTCTGCCACTCCCCCGGGTGTACTGCCGATGTGGGTAGCCGATATGGATTTCCGCACAGCACCCGCCGTGACGGAAGCGTTGAAAAGGCGGGTGGAGCATGGCATCTTCGGATACGTCCGTGTGCCCGATGCTTACTACAATGCAACGATCAACTGGTTCAAAAGACGCCACGACTGGAGAATAGAAAAAGAGTGGATTATCTATACCTCCGGAGTAGTACCGGCGCTGTCGGCAATCATAAAAGCCCTGACCAGCCCCGGCGACAAAGTCCTGGTACAGACTCCGGTGTATAATTGTTTCTTTTCGTCCATACGAAACAATGGATGTGAAATCGTTTCCAATCCACTGATTTATGAAAACGAAACTTACCGGATTGATTTCGATGACTTGGAGAAGAAGGTTGCCGATAGTAAAGTCAGACTCCTGCTATTGTGCAACCCTCACAATCCTGCCGGAAGAGTATGGAGCCGAGAGGAACTGGTACGCATCGGCGAGATTTGCCTCCAGAATCATGTAACGGTAGTAGCGGATGAAATTCATTGTGAACTGGTTTTTCCGGGATATACCTATACGCCTTTCGCCTCCATATCGCAGGAGTTCCTGATGAATTCCGTCACTTGCATTTCCCCCAGCAAGGCGTTCAACCTGGCAGGAGTCCAGATTGCCAACATCGTGTCCGCTGATGCCGATGTACGCAAGAAGATAGACAAAGCCATCAATGTGAACGAAGTCTGCGACGTAAATCCATTCGGAGTGGAAGCTTTGATAGCCGCCTATAACGAAGGGGAAGAATGGCTGGAAGAACTGAAAAGGTACTTGTTCGATAACTATAACTACCTGAGAAGTTTCTTCGCCGAACATCTGCCGGAGTTTCCCGTAACGAAGTTGGAAGGTACTTACCTAGTGTGGGTGGATTGTTCCGCATTAAAGCGTACCTCGGAAGATATAGTGACCTCGCTATTGGAACAAGGAAAACTCTGGCTGAACGAAGGCAGCATGTACGGAGACACCGGAGAAGGCTTTGTCCGCATCAACATAGCCTGCCCCCGGCAAGTATTAACAGAAGGTTTAGAAAGGTTTAGGCAATGGAAGAACCGAATAAAGCAAACAGGAACATAACCGGTATCATTACCGGCTATTTCCTTATCTATGTAGTCTGGGGATCTACCTATTTCTTCATAGGTGTAGCATTAAAGGACCTGCCTCCTTTTCTGCTCGGAGCTTTACGGTTTACGGCCGCCGCACTTATACTTCTCAGCATATGCCATTTACGGGGAGAGAAAATATTCAGGAGAAGCCTGATAAAGCGCTCTGCCGTCAGCGGAATTGTATTGCTGTTCATAGATATGGCCGTAGTGATGCTGGCACAACGCTACTTAACCAGTAGCCTGGTAGCTATCATCGCTTCTTCCACCGCACTCTGGATTCTGCTGTTGGATGCCCCAATGTGGAAAACTAATCTCCGCAATCCTCTTACAATCGCAGGTGGAATCATCGGTTTCGGGGGCGTCATTTTGCTTTATTTGGAACAACTCAATGCAGCAAACCTGCATCCGCACAGTGAACGCGGAATCTTACTTCTTATTTTCGGATGCATATCCTGGGCACTGGGCACCTTGTATGCCAAATACCGTTCTTCCCGCGAAGAAGAAGTAAATGCGTTTGCCGGTTCAGGCTGGCAGATGCTTTTCGCCAGTGGTATGTTCTGGATTTGCAGTGCTGTGAACGGAGATATGCAAAGGACCGACTTGTTGAATGTTTCATCTGCAAGCTGGCTGTCACTGGCTTATCTGATATTCTTCGGTTCCCTGCTTGCCTATTCTGCCTACGTCTGGCTGCTGAAAGTGCGGCCTGCGGCAGAAGTCGGCACCCACGCCTATGTCAATCCGTTCATTGCCGTACTTTTAGGAGTAACCATGGGAAACGAACAAGTGACCTTCATCCAATTGGGCGGACTGTTCATCATACTACTGGGAGTCATGCTGATAAGCAGGAAACAGAAGAAGAAACAACCACCCGAACCCATATAAACGTCTCCGTTTTCTCCGGATAGAAAGGAAGAGAAAGAGTGATAAGGTGGTAAGGTGATAGGGTGATAAAGTAGCTACGCTATATATCGCAGAGATTTGTCAGAATTTATCAACAGCAATACAGGTTTTTATAACTTTCTGATTATCAACATCATTAAACCACGCCCTATTCAGTATACGACTGAACCCTATTAAGTATACGACTGAATTAGGTTCAGTATACGACTGTTTTAGGAACATACATCATTTGTAGACAATATACACCACTACCCTGTTTTTTTAGTTCATAACCTAATAATAATAAACTAAATAAAACTACCGATTCGCATAAATTAGTAACTTCGCAAAAGCGTATTTTAGAAACAGAAAAACATCATGGAATATAGAACATTAGGAAATACCGGTTTGTCAGTCAGCGCCATCGCATTAGGGTGCGAAGGTTTCGTTGGCAAAACAGAAGAACAGACATGTGCAGAAATGGATTTCGCCATCAGTAAGGGAATCAACTTTATTGATATGTATGCCTCCAACCCCGATTTACGCAGCAACATCGGCAAAGCGTTGACAGGCCGCCGTGAGCAATTTATCATCCAAGGACACCTGTGCACCACCTGGGAAAACGACCAATATCTGCGTACACGCGACATCGACAAGGCAATCGCCTCCTTCGAAGACCAGTTGGCACGCCTCGATACCGACTATCTGGATATCGGCATGATACACTATGTGGACAGTGAAGAAGACTTTCATGAAATATTCAACGGTCCCGTCATCCGGCTGGCCCTGCGCCTGAAGGAAGAAGGCAGAATCCGCCATATCGGACTGAGCAGCCACAACCCCACCGTTGCACGTATGGCTGTGGAAAGCGGACTGATTGAAGTGCTGATGTTCTCCATCAATCCTTGCTACGACCTGCAACCGCCCACTGAAAACGTAGATGACTTATGGGCCGATGAAAACTATGCTCACTCCCTGCAGAACATAGATCCGGAACGGGAAAGGCTCTACGAACTGTGCGAAGAGAAAGGTGTAGGACTCGATGTGATGAAGGTATATGGCGGCGGAGATTTGCTAAGTGAAACCAACTCACCCTTTGGCAAAGCTATGACTCCGGTGCAATGCATCGAATATGCACTGACCCGTCCGGCTGTTGCCTCCATCATGGTGGGGTGCAGAAGTTGTGATGAGATGCAGGCAGCCATCGACTGGTGCACCGCCAGTAAAGAAGAAAGAGATTACACCGCCGTCATGGCAGGCATGGAAAAGTTCACCTGGAAAGGCCATTGCATGTATTGCGGACATTGCGCTCCCTGCTCCGTAGGCATCGACATAGCAAGCGTGAACAAGTACTACAACCTGACCATTGCCCAGAACGAGATACCCGAGACTGTGCGTGAGCACTACAAAGCCCTCACACACCACGCCTCAGAGTGCATCCAGTGCGGGCAATGCGAAACGAACTGTCCCTTCGGAGTCGCCATCATCGAACAGATGGAAAAGGCTGCGGAGAAATTCGGATATTAGCAGAGCGAACGCTGTTTCACTTTCCACGCATAGAGCAGCACCACGACGAACGAAAGCAACGGAACAATAAACGAGAAAGACATATTGGTCTGATCAGCCACATACCCCATCATGAGCGGTCCTACCGCTCCTCCGATGGGGGACATCATCAGATAGGAAGATGCACGCTTGGTATAGTTCCCCAATCCTCTCAGTGAAAGTGCAAAGATGGTGGGGAACATGATAGCTTCAAAAGCATATCCCATGAACAGGGCTACCAATGATAAAACTCCCAGATCAAACACCACCAAGGCCGTAGTAACCACCGTACCCACCGCACAGAAAAACAACACCTTCTCCGCCCGGATATACCGCATGATCCAACTTCCGGCAAAACGACCGCACATAAACAATCCCAAACCACCGAACGAAAGCACCACAGAAGCATCACGGGCATTCATCCAACCATCATCCACCACATAATTAATAAAGAAACTGTTGATTGAAATCTCCGCTATCTCATAACAGAACAGACTAGCAATACCGAAAATAAACAGCTTGTGCGACCAAAGCCCACGTGCTCCGTCCTCGCCCACTTCTTCCTCATCTTCTCCATGCACAATCTCCGGCAGACGGATTTTATAGAACACCAGTGCCACCATCAGCACTATAATTCCCATCAATGTGTAGGGCAAGGATATATTGCTTTCACCCCCTTCCGAGAATAATAACAACCCACCGATAAGCGGCCCGCATATACAGCCCAAGCCATTGAATGACTGCGCCAAGTTAAGACGGCTGGCAGCCGTTTCACGGTCACCAAGCTCCGTCATGTAAGGATTAGCGGCTGTTTCCAGAAACACCAGTCCGCAGGCTATGACAAACAGGGAGAAAAGAAAGAAATTGAAAGACATCCAGTATTCTCCGGGAATGAAAAGCAGGGAGCCTATCCCGTAAAGCAGCAAACCGAAGACCACCCCTTTACGGTAGCCATATTTGTTGATAAACAGTCCCGCAGGGATAGCCATCACGAAGTATCCCAGATAAAACATCACTTGCACCCATGCCGAATGGGCACGTGTAATAACCAGCACATCTTGAAAGTGTTTATTCAGCACATCCAGTATGGCATGTGCAAATCCCCATAAAAAGAACAGGGAAGTAACCAAAATAAAAGGAATCCGATATTCCTTCTTTACCAAATTTTGCATACAGAATTTTCTTATAAGCAGCGTGACGCTGCACCCGGATTTCCATGCGGGCTAGAGATGCCACGGCCAATTTTCCGGCCGCAAAGATAGGCAAGAAGTTTCATAGTACGGCAAATTCCCGTAACTTTGTGCCTGTATTAAATAGTATAAGATGGAAGCTAAAAAGAAAATAAGATATCTGGTATCATTAATGATGATTCTGATAATGGTCGGTTTAGCGGAATGGACGGGTGAAAAGGAAATTCTATTTCCCGAGATGACGGCACTGATTGTGGGTCTTCTGATTATTGATAAACGAGTGTGGAACGTTAGCCGTTGGCAGATTATCCTGCTGATGTCTCTCGGAGCTGTAGCTGGCATTTGCATCGTGAGATACTCGCCCTTATACTATGTAATCAACCTATGCCTCGCATTTGCTTTCGCCGGCGCCTGTCTGCTGATGAGCCGGGCTACATTGATTCCTTTGATTTCCGCCTGCGTGCTACCCGTTTTACTCCACACGGAAAGCGTCATTTATCCCATTGCCGTCTTTTCGATGTCAACAATGGTGGTAGCGGTGCAAATCATTATGGAGAGATGCGGAATACGAAGCCGGATACCGGAGAATAGTTCCGTAAAACCCGGTAAGAGAGAGTTGTTCAGATGGTTCTCCCTATTATGCTTTGTGGGACTCATATCCATGTTTGCCGTCAGCACCGATTATCCTTATATGATATTGCCTCCGCTAATGGTTACTTTTGCGGAAATGGTAAATTCCAAAGCAGGATTCAGGAACCGTCCCACACAAGTATTCCTGTTCCTGACTACCGCAGCCACGCTGGGAACCGTATTTCAAATTATCGGATACCGTCATCTCCACTTGCCGGCAACCGTCATTGCCTTATGCATTGCAGCATCCTTATTCTTCATCTTCGAATGGACAGGAAAATACTTTGCTCCCTCCGGGGCACTGGCTTTCATCCCCATGTTGCTGCCGGAAGAAGGATTGGCATGGTTACCTTTACAAGCATCCATCGGTGCAGCGCTATTCATTACTATCGCAATGGTCGTCTTCCAGAAATGCTACCAATGGAGTCGGGCGCAAATTATTTTCTGTGCCACCCCTACTCTTTTACGTGAATATATGAACCGCAGAAAACGAAAACAGCAATCATAAATATCCTCCTCGAAAAACAATATGAAAACATCTCCCAAACAATACATTGAAACCCCACGCCTGATTCTGCGCGACTGGAAAGAAGAAGATATCCCCGTTTTTGCCCGACTGAACAGTGATGACAAGGCAATGGAGTTCTTCCTCAACAAACTTTCCTATCAGGAAACCCTCGATTTCTATAATCGTATTCAGAAAGAATTCTCTACCAACGGATACGGACTATATGCAGTAGAAAAGAAAGAAGCCCCTGCATTTATCGGTTATGTAGGATTGCATGACGTTACGTTCGATGTAGACTTTGCCCCAGCCGTAGAGATAGGCTGGCGTCTGCTCCCCGAAGTCTGGAATCAAGGATACGCCACCGAAGCCGCTTCTGCCTGTCTGGAATATGCAAAGACGGCATTGGGACTGAAAGAATTATATTCCTTCACCTCGCTCCCCAACAAACGCTCGGAGCGTGTGATGCAAAAGATAGGTATGGTAAAAAATAAGGAATTCAATCACCCATTAGTCAGTCCCGGTCATCCTTTACGCAAACATGTACTATATAAAATATCCTTGGCAAATATCTAGTCAATATACTGCCCATGAGTACCTGTAAGGCACATAAAAAAGGGCTACACCCTTTATCTCGGATAGCTACACCCTTTACCCAAAAAGGTGTAGCCATCCTGGGAAAAGGGTGTAGCCTTAGAAAAGAAAAGTTTTTCATCTTTAAAGAAAAGCGCAATATACCATAAGAAACTCTAATGCAAATAAAAAACAATTATCGCTTTTTTATTAATAAATCATGAATTAAAAGTTGCCGTATCCAACTATTGTATTACCTTTGTCGCAGTTTGAGTTACGAATCGTTATCGTATAGTTCTCCTTTTTATATCTTATTAAGCAGACCTCTCCTTTAATTATCCCCTCACTCTTACATTAGTATTTATTTAATTAAAATTTCAAATGAACATTTACATTTCAGGTTTAAGCTTTGGCACAAATGATGCCGACTTGAACGAATTATTCTCAGCGTATGGAGAGACCTCTTCTGCTAAAGTTATTATGGACAGAGAAACCGGAAGATCCAGAGGATTCGGTTTTGTAGAAATGACCGACGATGCAGAAGGACAAAAAGCAATTGACGAACTCAACGGAGCAGAATACGACCGGAAAACGATTTCAGTAAGCGTTGCACGCCCTCGCGAAGAAAGACCCCGCAACAACGGATATAATTCCAGACGTTATTAATGTCTACCCTACAAACAAGAACAGGAGATATAATCTTCTGTTCTTGCTTTTTATCAATCAAAAACAACAATACAAAGAAAAGAACATCGCTAAACGAATAGAATACCAGAAGTATATTTATCCGCTTGCAGTCTTGTTACAATATCAATTTTATGAAACCATTTTTTATTGGAAATATAGAGATAAAAACACCTATCATACAAGGTGGAATGGGAGTCGGAATTTCATTGTCCGGCTTAGCATCAGCCGTTGCCAATGAAGGCGGCATAGGTGTTATTTCATGTGCAGGCTTAGGTCTGCTATACCCCAAAGGCAAAGGCGACTATACCGAAAAATGCATTTGCGGACTTAAAGAAGAAATTCACAAAGCCCGCCAAAAAACGAAAGGAATCCTCGGAGTGAACATCATGGTGGCTCTTTCCAATTATGCAGAAATGGTCCGCACAGCCATAAGCGAAAAAATCGACGTAGTCTTTGCCGGTGCAGGACTTCCTCTCGATTTACCTTTATACCTGACGCCGGAAAGCAAAACGAAGTTAGTACCCATCGTATCTTCTTCAAGAGCTGCAAAAATAATATGTGACAAATGGGAGAAGAATTATAATTATCTGCCTGATGCCATAGTAGTAGAAGGCCCCAAAGCCGGAGGGCATCTGGGATTCAAGAAAGAACAGTTGCAAGATGCCCAATACGCTCTGGAAGCATTGATACCCGAAGTAGTAGCTATCGCAACAAGTTATAAGGAAAGAAAAGGCATTCCCGTAATTGCCGCAGGTGGAATCTCCACAGGTGAAGACATTGCACGGTTCATGCAACTGGGAGCTTCGGCCGTACAGATGGGAAGTATTTTCGTAACTACCCAGGAGTGTGATGCTTCGGAAACTTTCAAAGAGGTCTATATTCATTCCAAGCCCGAAGATGTTCTCATCATCGAAAGTCCTGTAGGTATGCCCGGACGAGCCATCGACGGAGAGTTTATCCGCAATGTGGAAAAAGGCCAGGAAAAGCCCAAGTGCTGCTCATTCCATTGCATCAAGACGTGCGACTATCAGAAAAGCCCTTATTGCATCATCAAGGCATTGTATAATGCAGCCAAAGGCAATATGAAAAGAGGATATGCATTTGCAGGCAGCAACGCTTTCCTCTCCGACAAAATACGCAGTGTGAAAGAGGTGATAAGTACATTGAACACTGAATTTCTTTTAGCAACCTGCCAATTAGTCCCAGCGAAAATGAAAACTTAAAAAACAATTCGATATGATGAAAAAGAGTATTATCCGACCAGAGACAGGGTCTTCCAATCAATTAACAGAGAATGCTATCAAAGAGCACAAGAAAAAAGTGGGAGAAGTAATCCTTGTAGCAATCACTCCACGGACAACGATTGAGCTTCCGGCTCATCTATCTCAGGCTGAAATAGCCGAACGTGTAGAGCTTTATAAGAAGCTGCACAGTTCGAAAATATAGTTTCAGTTTATTTTCATCAATTGACTATAACAGAAAATCCCTGAAGTTTAACACCTCAGGGATTTTTTTATAATCATACGACGAGAACCTTTCTTTAAGCTTCTATCCCCGTCACCGTCTTCAATAAATAGCCTATCAGAAAACTTATTCCGGCCACTGAGAAACTCAGTATTGCCATTTCCGAAAAGCGGCGTTTGAAACTCTCGTTCCGGGCTATGGCATAATAATAATTGAAGAAAGCAATGATGAGCAATGCCATCAGAAGCATAATGCATAACGCCATGACAGGGCTCGACAAAAGAATGAACGGCCCCACCAAAGCTACCACAGTAATGATATAAGCAATACCAGTATAAATAGCCGCCTTAACCGGACGCTTGTTTCGTGTCTTTTCCGATTTTGTAGAAAGATACTCGGAAGAAGCCATAGAAAGTGCTGCTGCAATTCCCGTAATACTTCCGGTCAAAGCTATCAGTTTCGTATCATTCAATGCCAACGTAAAACCTGCCAAAGCTCCCGTAAATTCCACTAATGCATCATTCAGACCAAGCACCACCGACCCCATATATTCCAATCGTTCCTCGCTAATCATTCCTATGAGTTTTTCTTCATGATGCTGTTCGTCTTGCGCCATCTCAGCAAAATGTTCCATATCAGGATACTGGGAATAGACACTCGTTGTTTCTTTCTCTCCCAGCTCCAACCGCCGGACAGCGAATGTAATGCCTAACAGGCGTACCAGCCATACATAGAAAAAGATTTCCCAACGATTGGAAGTAACCTCCCGATGGGTGTAACTGCGTAACGTAGCATAGTGCCTGCTTTCATCTTCTGAAATACGTTGCAGAATTTTCCGGTTTTCCGGATCTTTTTCAATAGTTGCCAGCTTCTTGTATATGATACACGATGTGATTTCTTCCCGCTGGAAGCCAATTATCTTCTTCAGTAACTCTGGCTCTGTTTCCTGTCTCATTTTTCTATTAATTAAGTAAACGCAAAATTATGAATAATCGATGTTATACAACAATCAAACCCATAATTGTTTTCATGAGGACATCAGTTTTTTCTCGAAAAGAATCAGAAGACAATAAAGATACAGTTATTTTAGAATAAGGAAAGTTGGTCGGTGCGAAAGCTTTTCATCTCCCGCTCCACAATCATGACAGCAGGGTCTAAACTGACCCTGCTAATCATATCGCCACCCTACTCTTCTTTAGACGACGGAACCACGTAATCTTCTTTAATGAACTCATCATACACCCTTTTAGGATGGTCGAACGGAGCTACCCCCGTACGGTCTTCATTAAAGTTCTCACGCCGGAACTTTTTCAATTTTAGATTGTCTTCAGCATATTCCCTCAGTTTCCTTTTCTCCTGACCATACAAAGAGCTGGATAGTACTTCAGATTCCAACAGACTCTCTTTAGGAGTGATGGATGGTAATAAGTTCTGTTCCAAGAGTCCGCGATACGCCCCATTATACTCACACCAGACATTATTGCCCAGAACAAACAAACGATAGGTATAGTTGGACCATGCTGTTTTGATAGTTATTTCACGAGCATAGATTTCTACTGTCGCTTCCGAGGCATAGCTCGGATCGCGAATGACAACCAGTTTCCGACCTGAAATATCTTCCTTTACAGAAGTAATCCATCTTTCACCATGCAAGATTTCTTCAATAATTTCAGGCAGTTTTTCTTTAATTTCAAAATGTATTCTCATGTTCTTTGCCTGTGGGTCAGGACTTTTTTATTACCCCCAATTTGATATATGCCCCTAAAGATAACGAAAATTCATTTGAAAAACAATAAGTGCTGCGAAAATATTATCTATTTGCCATCCGATAGATGTTTTCCATATCTTCACGATACAATATCTTCAAATTTCCTGTCGTTCCCTTTCCGCCGGAACTGCACTTATCCGCCATCATTCTGATTTCGTCATCCGTAGCCTGCCGCCCTATCAACTGACAAATGCTGACAGGCATCCCGATAGCACGATAGAAATTCTCCATGGCTTCAATACCCGCCAAAGCTGTATGTTCAGCCGATTTAAAATCATTCGTCACTCCCATCACATTTACGGCAAACTGTGCGAAGCGTGTCACATTTTCCTTATAAACATATCGCGCCCAACTTCCCCAAAGAGCCGCCAGACCTGCGCCATGAGCCACATCGAAGAGAGCACTCAATTCATGTTCAAGCTGGTGTGTAGCCCAGTCTCCGGTGGTTCCGCATCCTGTCAGGTCATTGTGTGCCAAACTGCCGCCCCACATAATCTGTGCACGATGAGCATAATTTTCCGGAGCTTTCAGCACTTCAAAAGCACTGTCTTTCACGGTACGAAGAATACCCCTCGGCCACAGCGTCCGTCACGGTCATGTCGTCATCGTGAGAGAAGTAACGCTCCATCGTGTGCATCATAATGTCCGTCACGCCGCATGCTGTCTGATAGTTGGGCAGTGTAAAAGTACGTTCCGGATTCATCACCGCAAACTTGCAACGGCATAAGTCATTGGAGTACCCTTTCTTCAAGTCACCATCCTCGTTGGTGATTACAGTGCTGTTACTCATTTCACTACCTGCCGCAGGAATCGTCAGTATGGCAGCCACCGGAAGACAAGCTTCCGCCTCCAACGCCCGACAAATCTTGCCGAGTAAACCGGAGCGCTCAGCACTCTGTCCGCCATAATGTACCAGAACATTCGTCCCACCGCATTGTTTCACCAGTTTCCCTGTTTTCTCTTCCGAAGCTACTCCAAATACAACTTCCGTGGGAGCATAATAAATAAAGTCTCTCATTGTTCGATATGATTGCTTGGTTATTATACAAAGATAAAACACGAATATCAAAGATACAAAGTTTATAGAAGTTATAACCTGCCAAAGGAATTATTCACACTTCTTTAATCCTGCATGGCAATTTCCTCTTTATCCCTTATATTCTTCTATATATATTTGATAATTACTTTTAGCAAATTCGGTTCTTTCCTGTAAAACAGGCTATTTAACCGAATTTGTACCGAGTTTATACCGAGTATGTACCGAATCTATATCGAATTTATTATATACACTCTCTCTTACTTAAATATATGGGCAATTTACAAAACTTGTATCCATTCATGCTCGTTCCCTATTCCTATCCATTCAGAATATAACTTTTCTTTATGTCTGATAAAAGAGTATGAATAGGTTATCCGGGCAGAATGGCATAGTTTTGTAACGAATTAAACAGAATATATCATGTATAAGCAAATTATTCGTCCGTTACTTTTTTTGTTGAGCCCTGAGAGAGTACACTCTCTCCTATTGTCCGCTTTGCAGTGCTATGGTCGCTTGCCGTTCGTTCGCTCCTGGGTACGCCACTATTACAAAGCTACGGATAAGCAATTGGTCTGGAACCAGCTCGTCTTTAAAAACCGGATCGGTCTTTCTGCCGGATTTGATAAGGGCGCCGAAGTTTTCAACGAACTTGCCGATTTCGGATTTGGCTTTATCGAAGTAGGAACCGTGACACCAGATGGTCAGCCAGGCAATCCAAAGCCGCGCATTTTCCGTCTGCCGAAAGCTGCTTCACTGATTTCAAGGACAGGATTTAATAACCCCGGATTAGACATTGTGAAACGTAACTTAGAAAACAAAACCGATGCATATTTGCTCGGTATCAATATCAATAAGAATCCCCAATCAGAAAAAGAAGAAGCCGTGAACGATTTCTTAAGACTATATGCCGGCCTGTATAGTCTGGCGGACTATTTCACACTGAATTGGGGTTCCATAGAGGTGACTTTGATGCATAAGGTTCTGGAAACGCTCACCGCCTTCCGGAGTAAACAGAAGATTTATCGTCCCATACTCCTGAAAGTACCTGCCGATATTACTCCCGAAGGAATGGATACAGTGCTTAATTGTATACAGACCTACAGACTGCAAGGAGTGATAGCCACCGGCCCCACAATGGACCGCTCAAATCTATCCCCCTATACAACCGCCCGGTTAGAAGCTATCGGTGCGGGTGGAGTAAGTGGAAAAGGTATCGGAAAGAAATCACTCGAAGTCGTAAAATATCTTCGCACCCACAGTGAGAAAGGTATGTTGATTATAGGCGCAGGCGGTGTGATGAGTCCCGAAGATGCCAGGCAAATGCTGGCAGCCGGAGCGAATCTGATACAGATTTATTCCGCTTTCATCTACGAAGGGCCGGCAATTGTTAAGAATATGATTAAAGCTATCCATTAGAATAAGAAACAATCGTTATCTTTGCACGGTAATTACCAACTAACTAATTCCGATATAAATATTATGGCATTTACCAACAACATTATGATTGTCCGCCACAGATTGCTGACAGAGCTGGTAAAATTGTGGAGAGATAACGAACTTGTAGAAAAAATAGACCGTCTTCCCATCGAACTGAGTCCGAGAAGATCAAAGCATGCCGGGCGTTGCTGTGTACATAAAGAGCGTGCCGTATGGAAATACAAATCGCTACCGCTACTTGGCTTGGATATGGAAGATGAACAAGACGAATTAACCCCATTGTCAGAGTACGCAGCGCATGCACTGGACAGAGCCGAAAATGGGAAACCGAAAGATAACATCATGTGCGTGATTGACGAAGCATGTTCGGCTTGTGTACAGATCAATTACGAAATCACCAACCTTTGCCGTGGTTGCACCGCCCGCAGTTGCCAGACCAACTGCCCCAAAAAGGCTGTCCACGTGAAAGAAAGCGGACAGGCATGGATAGACCACGATGAATGCATCAGTTGCGGTATTTGCCACAAGAGTTGTCCGTATCATGCAATCGTCTATATCCCCGTGCCCTGCGAAGAAGCTTGTCCGGTGAAAGCCATCAGCAAGGATAAGAAAGGTATCGAACACATCGACGAAAGCAAATGTATCTATTGCGGAAAGTGTCTCAACGCTTGTCCGTTCGGAGCTATTTTCGAGGTTTCTCAGGTATTCGACGTCCTGCACAAGATACGCAAAGGAGAAAAAGTAGTAGCCATTGTAGCACCGTCTATTCTGGGACAATTCAAGACCACTATTGAGCAGGTATATGGCGCACTCAAAGCTGTAGGATTCACTGATGTCATCGAAGTGGCTCAGGGAGCTATGGATACGGTCAGCAACGAGGCACATGAATTGATAGAGAAGCTGGAAGAAGGACAGAAGTTTATGACTACTTCCTGTTGCCCGTCATACATTGAGCTGGTGAACAAGCATGTGCCGGGAATGAAACCCTACGTATCGAGCACCGGATCGCCTATGTACTACTCCGCGCGTATTGCGAAAGAGAAACATCCGGATGCGAAAGTGGTGTTCATCGGTCCTTGTGTAGCCAAACGAAAAGAAGCACAATGGGATGATGCTGTGGATTTTGTCATGACTTTCGAAGAAGTAGCATCTGTATTGGACGGACTGAACATCCAGTTGGAACAGGCACACCCTTATAGCATGTCGTTCGCATCCGTACGCGAAGCACACGGATTTGCACAGGCAGGTGGTGTAATGGGGGCTGTAAAGGCTTATCTGAAAGAGGAAGCAGACAAAATTAATGCCATTCAAGTAGCTAACCTGGATAAAAAGACTATCGGTTCTCTGCGTGCTTATGCCAAATCGGGAAAGGCTCCGGGACAGTTCATTGAAGTGATGGCATGCGAAGGCGGATGTATCACAGGACCTTGTACGCACAATGAAATTGCAGCCGGTAAGCGTCAGTTTGTACAGGAATTGGCGAAGCAGGAAAAGACTTATTAGATAAGTAGTAAGTAGTTAGTAGTAAGTAGTGAATAGTTAGTAGCTTATTAACTTTGATAGAATGAAAACTTTGATTGCTAAACTCCTGCAGGAGCACCATCTGGATGCAGAAGAATACAAAGCTCTGCTGCTTTGCAGGGATGTCGATGCCCTGATATACCTGCAAGAACAGGCACGGGAGGTAGCACTCGGACAGTTTGGTAATCGGGTATTTATTCGCGGGCTGATTGAGATAAGTAACCGCTGCCGCAATAATTGCTACTATTGTGGCATACGGAAAGAGAATCAAAATGTTGCACGCTACGAGCTGACGCAGGAGGATATTCTGGATTGTTGTCGTGAAGGATATACACTCGGTTTTCGCACCTTTGTATTGCAAGGTGGCGAAACACCGGCTGCAAAGGATGACGGGATGGTTGAAACAATCTCTTCCATCCGGCAGGAATTTCCGGATTGTGCCATAACCTTGTCGTTAGGCGAGAAATCCCGTGAGGCTTACGAGCGCTTTTTCCAAGCAGGAGCCAGCCGGTATTTATTGCGGCACGAAACGCACAATGAAGAGCATTACCGCCACCTGCATCCGTCCGGTATGTCCATAAAACAACGGCTGCAATGCCTGATCTGGTTAAAAGAAATCGGTTATCAAACCGGAACGGGAATCATGGTAGGTAGCCCCGGACAGAGTGTAGACCATCTGGTGGAAGATATTCTTTTTATAGAACAATTCCAGCCGGAAATGATAGGTATCGGTCCGTTCATCCCGCATCACGACACTTCGTTCGCCACTGCCCCTCCGGGGAGTATGGAAATGACTTTAAAACTCCTTTCCATCTTCCGCCTGATGCATCCCGGAGTGTTGCTGCCTTCAACAACAGCACTGGCCACCCTCTCCCCGGACGGAAGAGAACGTGGCATACTGGCAGGCGCCAACGTGGTAATGCCCAACCTTTCCCCCCGCAACCAACGGGAGAAATATACACTTTATGACAGCAAAGCTTCTCTTGGTGCCGAAGCCGCAGAAGGATTACAGCAATTAGAAGATAAGTTGGCAGCTATAGGCTACCGAATATCGAAAGAAAGAGGCGACTATAATAGTGGTTAATGATAAATGATTAGTGATTAGCCGGCTGCAGAATAAAGAGCTAACGACTAATCACTTATCACTAACAACTAATCACTTATCACTAACCGTTAATCACTAAAAACATGTATAATGTTAAATCAAAACAAGCGGAAGAGTTCATCGATCATCAGGAAATTCTGGATACGCTGGACTATGCCCTTTCCAATAAAAACAACCGCGCACTCATAGAAAGCCTGATTGAAAAGGCTGCCTTGTGCAAAGGTCTGTCCCACCGCGAAGCTGCCTTGCTATTGGAGTGCAACCAGCCCGACCTGACGGAACGTATCTTCCATCTGGCACGGGAAATCAAACAAAAATTCTATGGCAACCGCATCGTGATGTTCGCACCGCTATACCTTTCCAACTACTGCGTAAACGGTTGTGTCTATTGCCCTTATCATGCCAAAAACCATACGATAGCACGCAAGAAACTGTCACAGGAAGAGATACGTCAAGAAGTCATTGCCTTGCAGGACATGGGACATAAACGTCTGGCCCTAGAAGCCGGCGAAGACCCGCTACGCAACCCCATCGATTATATTCTGGAATCCATCCGGACCATCTATGGCATCCGCCATAAGAATGGTGCTATCCGGCGGGTAAACGTGAATATTGCCGCTACAACGGTAGAGAATTACCGTCGGCTGAGAGATGCAGGTATCGGCACTTACATTCTTTTCCAGGAAACCTATCACAAGGGGAATTATGAGACCTTGCATCCCACAGGCCCTAAAAGCAAGTATTCCTATCACACCGAAGCTATGGATCGTGCCATGGAAGGTGGTATCGACGATGTAGGTATAGGTGTATTGTTCGGACTGAATACCTATCGGTACGATTTCGTAGGATTATTGATGCATGCCGAACATCTGGAAGCTACGTTTGGCGTAGGTCCGCATACCATCAGCGTACCGCGCATTTGCCCTGCCGACGATATTGAGACGAAAGATTTCCCCAATGCCATTTCTGATGAAATGTTCTGCCGCCTCGTTGCGGTAATCCGCATTGCAGTACCTTACACCGGAATGATTATTTCCACCCGTGAATCGGAAGCAGTACGGCGCAAGGTGTTGGAATTAGGTATTTCACAAATCAGTGGTGGTTCGCGCACCAGCGTAGGCGGGTATGCCGTGCCGGAAACAGAAGAGGAGAACTCGGCTCAATTTGATATCAGCGACCGTCGCACGCTGGATGAAGTGGTAGGCTGGTTGCTTGACCTGGGACATATCCCCAGTTTCTGTACGGCTTGTTATCGTGAAGGACGGACAGGTGACCGTTTCATGTCTCTTGTCAAACGAGGGCAGATAGCCAACTGCTGCCAGCCCAATGCACTAATGACATTAAAAGAATATCTGGAAGATTATGCCTCACCCGAAACGCGGGAAAAGGGTATCCGCCTCATTCACGAAGAGATGGAGCGCATTTCTAATCCAAAGATTAAGGAGATAGCGATGAGAAATCTGTACGAGATAGAAAACGGAAAAAGAGATTTCAGATTCTAAGAAGAAGTTGATGTATTCAGTTCATACATAAACAAATTAAAACCCTATGAACCAGACTCCCAATGCCAACCGCCTGCAAATCGCTCTCTTCGGACGGCGGAACAGTGGTAAATCCAGTCTTGTCAACGCACTAACGGGGCAAGATACTGTCCTCGTCTCCCCCACTCCTGGCACCACTACGGACCCGGTTACGAAAGCGATGGAAATTCATCTTCTCGGCCCCTGTCTTTTCATAGATACTCCGGGGTTCGATGACGAAGGTGAGTTGGGGGAAATGCGCGTGGAGCGTACTCTGAAAGTCATAGAGAAAACAGACATCGCCCTGTTCCTTTGCGAAAATGGAGATGAAGAAGAACAAGTATGGATAAAACGCCTGAAAGAGCGGAATATCCCCATAGTACTCATCCTTAATAAATCTGATATTCGCCCCGACATTGAGCCCCGGGCTGCACAGATTAAGAAAGTTTACGGAGAACATCCCGTCATTGTAAGTGCCAAAAGTGCTACCGGCATGCACGAAATCCATCGCGCTATCCTGGAGAAACTCCCTGCTGAATTCGGAGAACAAACCATCACCGGAAATCTGGTAAAGGAAGGAGATGTGGTATTATTAGTCATGCCACAAGATATTCAGGCCCCTAAAGGGCGTCTGATTCTCCCCCAAGTACAGACTATCCGCGAATTACTAGACCGGAAATGTCTGGTCATGAGTTGCACCACCGATAAATTGGGAGATACATTACGTGCGCTCGCCTCTCCGCCCCAACTGATTATTACAGACTCACAAGTATTTCAGACTGTCTATCAACAGAAACCGGCAGAAAGCTGTCTCACTTCTTTCTCTGTACTCTTTGCCGGCTACAAAGGAGATATACATTATTACGTGGAAAGCGCCGCCGCCATCGACAGCCTCACAGAGCAATCACATGTACTGATAGCCGAAGCCTGCACGCATGCCCCACTGACAGAAGACATAGGAAGAGTAAAACTCCCCCGCCTGTTGCGGAAAAGAATCGGCGAAAGATTAAAGATAGATATCGTTTCGGGAAATGATTTCCCTGAGGATTTATCCGGATACAATCTGATTATCCATTGCGGTGCCTGCATGTTCAACCGCAAATATGTACTGAGCCGCATCGGGCAGGCAAAAACACAGAAAGTGCCGATGACAAATTATGGAATAGCAATTGCACATTTAAGTGGGATACTTGATAAGATCAGTTATTAAATGTTCTCCGGGCGAATGATTATTTGCCCGGAGAACACACTCCTTTTTCCGGGAAATTACTATTCCAACTCCTCCAGTACTTTCTTCACATCCACCGCCTGCAACCTTCCATACACCTTCTCCCCAATCATCACCACCGGTGCCAATCCGCACGCTCCTACACAACGCAGGCAATCGAGTGAAAACTTCCCGTCCGGTGTAGTCTCCCCTACTTCGATACCCAGCACGCGCTTGAATTCCTCAAGCAATTTCTCCGAACCACGTACGTAACACGCCGTTCCCATACACACTGAAATAGGATGTTTACCTTTAGGAGTCATCGTAAAGAATGTATAGAATGTTACCACACCATACACACGCGACACCGGAACATTCAGCTTTGCAGCAATCAGGCGCTGCATCTCTTCCGGCAGATAGCCGTGCAAATGCTGCGCTTCATGAAGTATATTAATTAGTTCGCCCGGCTGGTTGCCATGCTTGTCACAAATAGCACGCACTTGTTCAGCAACGTCACAGGCTAATTTAATATCTGACATAGTTTCTCCGTTTTAATAAGTTAATCAATCGCCTTATTGAAATAATGCGTATGCAGCAACCGTTCCGCAGTCTCACTCAGCGGTTTGCCCAGATATTCCTCGTACAATGTCTTGATGTACGGATTCTCATGCGACTTGCGCAAAGGCTTCTGTGCATCTTCCCGGTACAGTGCATTGGCACGCGCATACAGCACTTCCGAGTTGCCATGATGCAACGGTTGTCCGCCACCACCGATACAGCCCCCCGGACATGCCATAATCTCAATCACATGATACTCATTCCGCCCGTGACGAATATCTTCCAGCAGATGGCGTGCATTACCCAGACCATGGGCAATACCCACTTTCAGTTCAAAGCCATCCAGATTAATCGTTGCACGGCGCACACCGGCCAGGCCACGCACCTGCTCAAAGTTCACATTCTCCAATGTCCGCCCAGTATAAATCTCATAAACCGAACGCAATGCTGCTTCCATCACACCACCGGTTGTTCCGAAGATGACACCTGCACCCGTTGAAGCCCCCATCGGCTGATCGAACTCCTTATCTGTCAGTAGCGTAAAGCCTACGTTAGCCCGTCTGATAAGCCGTGCCAGCTCGCGGGTGGAAATAGAATAATCTACGTCCGGACTACCATCTGTCTTAAACTCATTGCGGTCGCACTCATACTTCTTTGCCAGACAAGGCATAATTGATACCACTACCAGCTTCTCACGCGGAATACCCATCTTCTCCGCCCAGAATGTCTTGGCAATGCTACCGAACATCTGCTGCGGCGAGCGTGCCGTAGAAGGAATATCAAGCATATCGGGGAAATGATGTTCAAAGAAATTCACCCATGCCGGACAACAGGAAGTCAGGATAGGCAGGCGAACAGATTTATCCCCATTCATATAACGTGTCAGGCGGTTCAATATCTCGGCACCTTCTTCCATGATGGTAAGGTCTGCTGCAAAGTCTGTATCAAATACATAATCAAAACCCAATTCACGAAGGGCGTACACCATCTTTCCCGTTACTAACGTCCCGGCAGGCAGTCCGAACTCTTCTCCCAGAGCCGCACGAACAGCCGGAGCTGTCTGTACAATAACTACCTTATCCGGATTTTCCAGATCCAGCAACAGGCGGTTAGTATGATCGCGTTCCGTCAATGCCCCTACCGGACAAACAGCTACACATTGTCCGCAATAAGTACATTCACTGTCACTCATCATCTTATCGAAAGCCGGAGCAATCGTAGTATTGAAACCACGGCGAATGGCTCCCAAGGCGCCTACTGTCTGTACTTCATTGCATACACTCTCGCAACGGCGGCAGAATATACACTTATCCATATTCCGCACAATGGACGAAGTGACTTCACGCTTACGAGGCGAAAGCTCCCCACCATTATAAGGCATCCGCCGGATATTGAAACGCAGCGCCAAAGTCTGCAACTCACAGTCGCCGCACTTCGGACAGGTAAGACAATCATTCGGATGATCCGAAAGTATCAGTTCAGCTACCACCTTGCGGGCATTCATCACACGCAGGGTACTGGTACGTACTACCATTCCTTCTGTACAACGGGTAGCGCAGGCGGGAGCCAGATTACGACGTCCTTCCACCTCCACGACACAGATGCGGCACGAGGCCGGATTATTCTTAACGCAAGTGCCCTTCAAATCAATATGACAAAGGGTGGGTATATCTATACCGATTTTCCGTGCGGCTTCCAGGATAGTCGAACCTTCGGGCACGGTAATATAATGGCGGTCTATTTGCAGGGTTATTTGTTTTTCTTCCATTTTCTTTCAGTTTAGTTCCCTTAAACTACATTGATTGCTTTGAATTTACAGCGTGCCATGCACATGCCGCACTTAATGCACTTGTCCGGATTGATGACATGCGGTTTGCGCACATCACCCAGAATGGCATCCGCCGGACAATGTTTAAAGCAAAGATGGCAACCAATGCACAATTCCGGATTAATAGTATAAGTCAGTAATGATTTGCACTGCTTCGCCCGGCAAGTTTTATCCCTCACATGCTCCACGTATTCATCATAAAAGTTATTGAGCGTAGACAGTACCGGATTGGGTGAAGTCTGTCCCAGCCCGCACAAGGCGGTATCCTTTATCACCTTTCCCAATGTAGAGAGTGCATCCAGATCTTTCATCGTGCCCCGTCCTTCGGTTATCTTGTTCAGCAGTTCCAGCAGACGCTTGTTACCAATACGGCAGGGCGTACATTTTCCGCATGATTCTTCCACCGTAAAATCAAGATAGAAGCGTGACACAGAAACCATACAATCATCTTCATCCATTACAATCATACCACCGGAGCCCATCATCGAGCCTTCCGCCAGCAAGTTGTCAAAGTCAATCGGTGTATCCAGGTGCTTTTCTGTCAGGCATCCCCCCGAAGGTCCACCCGTCTGCACCGCCTTGAATTTCTTTCCTCCCTTAATGCCACCGCCAATTTCATAAATCACCTCACGCAGTGTCGTACCCATTGGCACTTCTATCAAGCCGACGTTATTAATCTTACCGGCCAAGGCAAATACTTTTGTCCCTTTCGAACGTTCCGTACCGATAGACGCGAACCATTCCGCACCTTTCGTCAGAATGATAGGAATATTGGCAAGCGTCTCCACATTGTTCACATTGGTCGGCTTGCCCAGATAACCGGCTTCGGCAGGGAAAGGAGGTTTCAAAGTAGGTTCACCGCGCTTTCCTTCCATAGAGTGGATCAGGGCAGTTTCCTCACCGCATACGAATGCTCCCGCACCGTAACGTATCTCAATATCAAAACTGAAATCCGTACCGAATATATTCTTTCCCAGCAGCCCGTATTCACGTGCCTGGGCAATAGCTATTTTCAATCTTTGTATGGCCAACGGATATTCTGCCCGGATATATACCAATCCTTTCGGAGAACCAATGGAATAACCGCAAACTGCCATTGCCTCAACAATGGAGTGCGGATCACCTTCCATGATGGAGCGGTCCATAAAGGCACCGGGGTCTCCTTCATCGGCATTACACACCACATATTTCATATCAGCCTGTTGCTTATGGGCAAACTCCCACTTCTTCCCTGTGGGGAAACCGCCGCCGCCGCGTCCGCGAAGTCCGGAACGTTTTATCACGTCAATCACTTCCTCCGGCTTCTTATGGAGCAGACTATCTGCCAACGCCATATAGCCATCCAGTGCAATATATTCCTCAATGTTTTCGGGATCGATGAAACCACAGTTACGCAAAGCGATGCGCATCTGCTTCCGATAGAAATCCATGTGCTTGGAGTCACTGACGGTCTTCTCCGTCTTCGGATCGATGTAGAGCAGCCGTTCTATCTTTCGTCCCCCGATAATATGCTCTCTGACTATCTCGTCGGCATCATCAGGAACCACCTGGGTATAGAAAGTGTTATCAGGGATAATCTTTACGATAGGTCCCTTTTCACAAAAGCCGAAACAGCCGGTAGTGATAATGTCCACCTTGTCGGCAATATTATTTCTCTCGAGTGCTTGCTGAAGACGTTCAGCAATAATGTGGCTGTCGGATGCCTTGCAACCTGTACCACCACAAATCAGAATTTGCAGATGCTCGGTTCCCAATGCCAACCCACAGCATTGCGTCGCAACCGTCTCATTGCTTTCTTCGCGTAACAAGAGCGTGCCTTCTGCCCTTTTCTTGATAATTTTCAGATCATGGATAGTTAGTACTTTCATTTTGTAATAGATTTGGGGTCGGGAACAAAGATACAAAAAGACTTGAGATTACAAAAGGAAAGCAACAAAGATTACAGGAGGGAAAATACAAGCCTATAGATTACAATATGACATAATTCACAGATAACAATATATAAGTATTCACGAAAAGGATATTCACTATTTATAGGTATTGTCCCATCTCCTCATTTGGTGGTAAAGGAACTTTGAAAGCCGTAGAAAACGTAAATACTGTCATCTCTCCGGCCCTCATCGGCTGGTCGGCATTGGAACAACGTGCCATTGACAAGAAGATGCTGGAACTGGACGGTACTCCTACTAAATCAAAATTGGGTGCCAATGCCATTCTGGGCGTTTCTCTGGCTGTAGCCAAGGCTGCTGCAAATTACCTCGACATACCTTTATACAGATATATTGGTGGAGTAAATACTTACGTTATGCCTGTCCCCATGATGAATATCATCAACGGTGGTTCACATAGCGATGCTCCCATTGCTTTTCAGGAATTCATGATCCGCCCTGTAGGTGCACCTTCTTTCCGTGAAGGCCTGCGCATGGGTACTGAAGTATTCCACGCCTTGAAGAAAGTATTACACGACCGCGGCCTGAGCACTGCCGTAGGAGATGAAGGAGGTTTTGCCCCTGCATTGGACGGTACTGAAGATGCACTGGATTCCATCATGGCAGCTATCAAAGCAGCAGGCTACGAACCGGGTAAAGATGTAAAAATCGGTATGGACTGTGCATCCTCTGAATTCTATAAGAATGGAGTGTACGACTACACTATCTTCGAAGGTGAAAAAGGTAAGAAGCGTACTGCAGATGAGCAGATTGATTACATGGAATATTTGATTAATAAATACCCGATTGACTCTATTGAGGACGGAATGAGCGAAAACGACTGGGACGGCTGGAAGAAGCTGACCGAACGTATCGGCGATCGTTGCCAGCTGGTAGGAGACGACTTGTTTGTAACAAACGTAGAGTTCCTTGCCAAATGCATTGCTATGGGCTGTGCCAATTCTATCCTCATTAAAGTCAACCAGATCGGCTCGCTCAGCGAAACGCTGGATGCTATCGAAATGGCTCACCGTCACGGCTATACCACGGTTACTTCCCACCGCTCCGGTGAAACGGAAGACGCCACTATTGCCGACATCGCTGTAGCAACCAACAGCGGGCAGATCAAGACCGGTTCGTTAAGCCGCTCCGATCGCATGGCTAAGTACAACCAACTGTTGCGCATCGAAGAAGAACTAAACGGACTTCCAGTATATGGCTACAAAAGAATAAAATAATGCTTTGTAATGAATAAGTCATAAAAGCAAATGAAGAATGTGGATTGATATTCCCAATCCCGTCATCAAGCTATACTTATTAAGGCTATTCCGATGGGCTTTAAGGTGAAATTTTACAGCATAAAAATCACATTGATAAACTTCTACCCACACCCAGTACCACTGGTGAGATTTTGGAGATTTAAAAGTATAAAGTAATTTATATTTTAGAAAAGTAGTTATCGGATTGACTTCTGGATATACATCAACACGAAGGCGTTTCAGTTCTTCTGTAGGAACTTTGACAAATCCGTTACCAGACATCAATTTTTCTTTTTCTTCTTTAGAAAAAGTTCCTGATATCTCATTCAGATTTACAACATTCTTCTTTAAGATTTTGCTGTTTTTATATTCCTTTTCAAGTTCCCCATAATGTCTTATTCTTTATCTTACTACGAAGGTACAAACTCTTCATTAATAAACAATCTTTTTCTATTTTTCTTTTCTATAGATCATTATACTTAACTTCTATTACATCAAAAACATAATAAAAAAGGTGCTTGCGTAGGCACCTTTTTTATTGCGTATACTTATTTCTGAACCTCTCCTTTTTCATTGAAAAGAACAGGGTTCTCTGTACCGGCTACATCCACCAATGTTACCTTGTAAGTCTTAGTTCCATCCTCAGCAACTTCAACAGCTGCTTCTTTGATAGTTGCTTCCGAGTAATTTTCTTTAATGGCATCCTGAACTGCCTGTGGGAGTTCCTTCACATCAATCGGTTTAAACTCGTTGATCATCGTTGCGATTTCAACATCTGATACCATGTTGTCAGCAAATGCTACTGAAGTACCCAATCCCATTACCAATGCTACTGCTAAAAATAACTTTTTCATAATTCAAATTGTTTAAGTTAAACATTTATTGTTTGCTCTCACATAATATAATACAAGACGCATGCCAAAGCTGTTACTTAAGTCATATTTAGCTATATATCAGCCATTTGAACAAACAATATATAAAAGTATTTTCCTATTTTGAGTATTTTTTCCACAATTATGTGGAAATCTGTCCACAAACAAAAAAGCCACGATCCGAATGGATAGCGACTCTTCTTTCTATATCCTCACCATACCGTTCAAAAAAAACGGGAGCTTTTTTAATAGACTATGAGAGCAGGAAATTATTATCAAAACTATCGGGAGGTAAAACTCCTGGTAGTTCATTACCTCTTTATCTCTTATTTATCTCCTTAATCACTTATTCAACAACTTTTTAGCTCCATTCTTTGTTTAGATGAGATAAAAACTTTAATCCATAATCCATGAAAGTACATGAATACCAAGCAAAGGAAATTTTCTCCCAATATGAAATTCCGGTAGAACGGCATGTGTTATGTAATACACCCGATGAAGCAGTCAAAGCTTTCCGGCAATTAAGCACGGACCGAGTAGCTATCAAGGCTCAGGTACTGACTGGAGGACGTGGAAAGGCCGGAGGCGTAAAGTTGGCAAACAGTGAGGAACTAGTAAGACAACATGCTCAGGAAATCCTGAATATGACCATCAAGGGATTTCCCGTTACCCGGATTTTAGTCAGTGAAGCTGTGGAAATTGCAGCTGAATATTACGTCAGCTTTACCATTGACCGCAATGCACGTTCAGTTGTACTTATCATAAGTGCGGCAGGAGGAATGGATATTGAAGAAGTAGCCCGGAAAACACCGGAAAAAATCACCCGTTATCTTATCGATCCACTGATTGGACTCCCCAAATATCTGGCACAACGTTTTGCCTTCGCACTTTTTGAACAACCGGAGCAGGCTAAGCGCATGACCTCCATCCTGCAGGATCTCTATAAAGCCTTTATGGAAAGTGATGCTTCACTGGCAGAAATCAATCCGTTAGTATTGACACCCCAAGGTATACTTCTGGCTATCGATGCCAAAATGGTATTCGATGATGCAAAAGGACTCAGCTATGTACGCATGGATGGAAATATAGGTTGCATGGTAAACGGAGCCGGACTGGCAATGACTACAATGGATATGATTAAGCTTTACGGCGGTTCACCGGCCAACTTTCTGGATATCGGCGGCAGTTCAAACCCTGTAAAGGTTATTGAAGCCATGAAGTTATTACTGAATGACTCGAAAGTAAAAGCCGTTTTCATCAATATATTCGGCGGAATCACCCGTTGTGACGATGTAGCGATAGGATTAATACAGGCTTTTGATCAGCTGCAAACGGAAATACCCGTCATCGTAAGACTGACGGGAACCAATGAGAATATCGGCAGAAAACTATTAAAAGACAGTAACCGTTTTCAGGTAGCGGAAACCATGAATGAAGCTACCCTAATGGCAGTAAAATCAGTGAAAGGAGAAATATTATGAGCATACTCATCAATAAATCGACCCGCTTGTTGGTACAAGGTATTACGGGCAGGGACGGACATTTTCATGCTGCTAAAATGAAAGAATACGGCACACATGTAGTAGGCGGCACCTCTCCGGGTAAAGGAGGCAGTACTGTAGACGGACTTCCTGTATTCAACACCATGTACGAAGCTGTAGAGAAAACGCAGGCCAATGCTTCCATTATATTCGTCCCCGCCAACCATGCGGCAGATGCCATCATGGAAGCTGCAGATGCCGGAATCAAACTGATTATTTGTATCTCCGAAGGCATCCCTACTCTGGACGTGATCAAGGCTTACCGCTTCACCCAACTAAAGGGAGCAATGCTGATCGGTCCCAATTGCCCCGGTTTAATTTCACCGGAGAAAAGTCTGGCGGGTATTCTTCCCGGCAATGTTTTCAAAAAAGGAAATATCGGAGTGATCAGCCGTAGCGGAACTTTAACTTATGAGATCGTTTACCATCTCACTGTCAATGGCATGGGACAGTCCACTGCTATTGGTATGGGAGGTGATCCCGTGGTAGGTCTGTATTTTCGTGAACTGCTGGAAATGTTCCAGAATGATAAGAATACGGAAGCTATCGTCATGATCGGTGAGATTGGTGGCAATGCAGAAGAACTGGCGGCAGAGTATATACAGAAGCATGTGACAAAACCTGTTGTCGCTTTTATTGCCGGGCAATCAGCGCCTCCGGGAAAGCAAATGGGACATGCAGGAGCAATCATTTCCGGTAATTCCGGTTCTGCCGAAGAGAAAATTGCAGCACTCACGGCAGCAGGTATACGAGTGGCAAAAGAACCGGCAGAAGTTCCCATCTTATTAAAAGATTCACTTCCAAACAAATAACATAAACCTGTTGGCGAAATTTATTCATTTCTGTACAAAAATGAATAAATCTATGTTTTTTGTGTGTAATTTTTACCTCTTTTCTTTCTTGTCTTGTCACTTTCCCCACCCTCCCTCAGATACCTTCTGGATGGGGGTACAATGAGTCAGGGACTGAAAGGTATTCAGTCAGTGAGTGAAAGGCATTCAGTCCCTGACTGAATCAGATTCACTCAACGAGTCGGAGGAGTAGCTGAAGGGAAGGAAGATATTTACGAGTTTTTTGTAACTATAATTACCAACTGATGAAATATACAATGAATCATTATCTAACTCATATCGGAAAAGTAATGAATAAAAAAAGAGTGATAATGTGGTAAGGTGATAGGGTGATTAAAGTGGCTGCGCTATATATCAAAGAGTCTTATCCCGCTATCACTTTATCACCCTACCACCTTATCACATTTTGTTCATATCCCGAAAGAAAGAAATTAATTCCGCCAACGGGTAACATAACTACATTTTAAATCAACTCATAACTGGCGCTCTGGATAGGCATATCCAGATTATGCAATACCTTTTCAAGCAGAATTCCCTCCCGGTTATCGTACTCATAGCCAAAAGTGGCACGGATACCCTGAAGGATAAATTGCGTGGCACGGTCCAAGGCAATAGGAAGGCTGTCACCTTGCAATAAGGCTCCGGTGATGACGCTCGTAAAGGTATCCCCCGTTCCCGGATAGTGAGCAGGCAGATAGGGACAGGTTATTTTCCAATAACGATCTCCTACCCGATTGTAGGCATATACCGAAGTCTTGTGACTTTCTCCATGGACAGGGACGCTTGTAATAATAACTACCTGAGGTCCGGCATCAGACAAAAGCCGAAGATAGGATTTCAGTTCTTCATCCGTATTATCCGCTTTATAAGGTTTATCCATCAGATAAAAAAGTTCGGTCAGATTCGGAGTTATCACATCGGCTTTTGCTGCCAGATGACGCATCTCCCGGATCATCGATTCATCAAAGTTTGTGTATAGCCGTCCGTTATCTCCCAATACGGGGTCAACTACCACCAAGCTGTCCGGCTGGCGGAAGTCATCAATAAAATCCGAAACAATCTGTACCTGACGCGGAGCTCCGAGATATCCTGTATAGAAAGCATCAAACTGTACATCCAGCTTTTTCCATTCGGCAATAATTCTAGGCATTTCATCCGTCAGGTCAAGAATAGAGAACTCCGGATATTGCGTATGACTGGAGAGCACAGCCGTAGGTAAAGGGCAAACCTGAAAGCCCATGGAAGACAAAATCGGAATTACAACTGTAAGGGATACACGCCCAAAACCAGACAGGTCATGAACGGCAGCTATTCTCTTTACTTTATTTGTATACATTTTGGTTACTACATTTTTCTTTCACATAAAAAACTCCCCGCAAAGATAATCTTACGGGGAGTAAACAACAAGCCAAAAGAGAAAATGTTTGATTCAATTAAAGTTTAGGAATTAAGCTAATGCAAGTATCAGTATTTGTGCAGTAAGCACACGTAAAAACATGGTAAGCGGATAAACAGTGGCATATCCCACCGCAGGAGCATCACACGAAGTCAGATCATTGGAATACGCCAACGCGGGCGGATTCGTGGTTGAGCCACCCAATACTCCGATCAACGTATAATAGTTCAATTTAAAGACATATCGTCCGACAAGCCCGGCTATCAGCAAAGGAACAATAGTTATGATAACACCATAACCTACCCAGACATAGCCACCGTCATAAATCACCGTTTCCACAAATCCTTTACCGGCACCCAATCCCACACAAGCCAGGAAAAGGGAAATTCCTATCTCACGCAGCATCAGATTGGCACTCATGGTAGTATAAGTAATCATTTTGTACTGAGGGCCGAAGCGACTGATCAGAATGGAAACAATAAGAGGTCCACCCGCCAATCCTAACTTTACCGGCTGGGGAATACCCGGAAATACGAAAGGCGTACTACCCAGGATACATCCTAACGCTATCCCCAGGAATATAGGTATCAGATTAGGATGATCCAAGCGTTTCATTGAATTTCCCAATACTTTTTCCGCATGACTGACCGCCAGCTCGCTACCAACAATAGTAACACGGTCGCCCATCTGTAATTGTAATTGCGGAGCAGCAACCAAGTCCACTCCCGAACGATTCACACGGGTAATACTGGCTCCGAAATTATTACGTATCTTCAATTGGGAAAGCATCTTTCCATTCAGTTCAGGTTTCGTTATCAAGATACGACGGGAAATCAGTTTCTTATCCAATTGCTCCCATTGCATATCAATCTGCTTACCGAAGAAGACGCTAATAGCTTCAATATCTTTAGGGGTAGAGATAACCAAAATTTTATCATTCAGATGCAATACCGTATCTGAATTAGCCAATTCCGTTTCTTGCCCGTCATGATACCGTACACGCGAAATCACAAAATCACGGTTCATCAGCGGACGTATATCTTTTATCTTTTTCCCGTCGATAGCTTCATTACGGATTTCAAACGAAATAGGACGCACAGTGAGTTCCTGTATGTGTCCGAGTCCACGTTCAGCTTCCGCCTCTTCTGTCTTGGTATTGATACGCAAAATATATTTCAAGGCTATCAATGACAAGATAATACCGACTACACCCAGCGGATAAGCAACCGCATATCCCAATGCTATCTCAGGGGCATCTATTCCGTTCAAATCACTGTTTGCCTGCTGGGCAGCTCCAAGTCCCGGAGTATTTGTTACCGCACCGGAAAGGATACCGACCATAGTAGTGATAGGCGTACCCGTGACAAAATGTAATATAATCGTGATGACTACTCCCAGAAAAACGACCAGCATAGCCAACAGATTCAAGGTAAGTCCGCCTTTTTTGAAAGCAGAAAAGAAACCGGGTCCCACTTGCAACCCTATGGAGTAAACAAACAAGATCAGACCGAACTCTTTCATAAAATGAAGCAAGTGTTCATTCAGAGTCATATCAAAATGCCCGAATACAATACCCACAAAAAGTATCCATGTGATACCTAATGAAACTCCCGCCACTTTGATTTTAGCCAGCATGATGCCAAATGCTATCACAAGTGAAAGGATCAGTACGGAATGAGCCACTCCTCCACCCCAAAGATCAGGGTATCCTTCAAAAAGGTTCTTCAATAGTTCCATAACTTAAAGCATATATAATTTTATCTTCATATAATCCGTTTAAAGTCTCCCCGGAGAAATCACTTCTACGGGGAGACGCACACATTGAAACATAACTAAATCATAGTGGCATATTGCCGTGCTTTTTAGGTGGGTTGCTCTGACTCTTGTTATGCGTCATTTCTAACGCCTGAATCAGCTTATACCGGGTATCACGAGGCATGATAATCTCATCAATAAAACCACGCTCGGCAGCCCGATACGGATTAGAAAACTTAAATTCATATTCCTGGATCAGACCGGATTTTTCTTCCGGTGTAACATTTCTATATAATATATTCACAGCACCTTCGGCTCCCATCACAGCTATTTCAGCCTGCGGATAGGCCAGATTGATGTCTGCCCCTGTCTGTTTGCTGGACATCACAATGTACGCACCGCCATAAGCCTTACGGGTTATCAGGGTAATTTTAGGGACAGTAGCTTCTGCATAAGCATAGACGATTTTTGCCCCGTGACGAATGATGCCATTATGCTCCTGCGTCACGCCAGGCAGGAAGCCCGGTACATCTTCGAAGGTAATCAACGGAATGTTGAAGCAGTCGCAAAAACGGATGAAACGTGCAGCCTTATCGGAAGCGTCTATATCCAGCACACCAGCCAGATAAGCCGGCTGGTTGGCTACAACTCCTACCGAACGACCATTCAGACGGGCGAAGCCAACCACAATATTCTTTGCAAAATGGGGCATCACTTCAAAGAAATATTGGTTATCCATAACCGGCTCTATTATATCCTTAATGTCATAAGGAATGTTCGGGTCTTCCGGAATCACAGTTTGAAGCTCTTCTGCCTGACGTCTGGCATCATCCGTACAAGGAATAAGCGGAGCATCCTCCATATTATTGGAAGGCAGGAAGCTGAGCAATTCGCGTATGGCCAGCATGGTTTCTTCTTCAGTGTTACACATGAAGTGAGTAACGCCACTCTTACTGCTATGTGCATAGGCTCCACCCAACTCTTCCTTGTCCACTTCTTCATGCGTAACCGTTTTCACTACATCCGGCCCTGTGATGAACATATGGCTTTTCTCTTTCACCATAAAAATAAAATCCGTCAATGCAGGTGAATAACAGGCACCGCCGGCACATGGGCCCAGAATAGCTGAGATTTGAGGAATCACCCCGGAAGCAATCGTATTCTGATAGAAAATAGAAGCATATCCTGACAAACTGCCGACACCTTCCTGAATACGGGCACCTCCCGAATCATTCAGAGCAATAACCGGAGCGCCATTTTTGAGTGCCAGTTGCTGTACTTTCACTATTTTCGCCGCATTAGTCTCACTCAAAGAACCGCCATGCACCGTAAAGTCATAGGCGTACACAAATACCGGACGACCGTCAATCTTGCCATAACCGGTCACCATGCCATCACCCGGAATCTGTTTTTTCTCCATTCCGAAATTGGTGCAACGGTGATTTACAAACTTGTCCAACTCATTGAATGTCCCTTTATCCAGCAAGGCTTCTATGCGTTCGCGTGCGGTCATCCGCCCGGCAGCATGTTGTTTTTCTATCTTATCAATGCCTCCACCCTGCGAGGCACGCTTATTAAGTTCTTCAAACTGATTATATATTTCTGTCCTTTCCATACTTATTCTTCATTTATAATATCCAATGTCATTAAAATCTGGTTACTGCTCACTGAATCACCTTCCGCCACCAAGATTTCTCTCACTACACAGTCCGAATTGACCTTATAGTTGCTTTGCATTTTCATAGCTTCAAGCACCACTACAATATTTCCCGCCGACAAACGGTCACCTTTCTGTACAGGAATCTTCATAACTTTACCCGGCATCGGAGCAATAATCTTATCGTCCTGTCTCTCTTCTCCTCCTTTTCGCATACGCAAGTATTTCACCTGGGTATCTGCTATATCCACATGATAAGAGCGATAGAACAAATTCACATCATAGCTTTTTCCTCCTTCACCGCGGATGACTTCCGTATTGTAAGAATTTCCGTCGTGTAAGATGGAGCAGCTGCCGTTTTCTGCCATGGCAATATCCACATCGTAGATTCTTCCATCAACATTCAACCGGACTTTATTATCTTCTTTACTGACCAACGTCACGTCGGCAACGCGGTTTCCAATATGTATTTCCATTAACTACTTCCTCCCTCTTTAAATACGTAAAACTCCTTTTTGCAAACCGAACTCACGCCAGCGACTGATAGGACGACCATCAGACGATTGCGTGGAAGAATTCTCTTCCAGGTTCATCAGGTAATCTATATAAGCGGCAATCATGGCAATATTCTCAATTTCTTCATTATTACTGTTAGGACGCTGCAACATACGCGTGTTTTTCTCGATAAACAGCGTGTTGTATTCTCCCTTTACGAAATCGGGGTTGTGCATGATACGCTTCAGATAAGTAAGATTGGTCTTCAATCCGGTAATTTTATACTCATACAGCACACGGCGCATACGCTCAATGGCATACTGCCGATTGGTGGCCCATACGATCAGTTTTCCGATCATGGGATCATAATAGATAGGAATCTCATACCCTTCGTAAACATAGCTATCGATTCGGACACCGATACCGTTCGGTTCAGCCAATAACTTAATGATTCCCGGAGACGGCATGAAATTATTCTCTGTATCTTCCGCACAGATACGACATTCGATAGCATGTCCCCGCTGAAACAAATCTTCCTGTTTAAGATGCAACGGATAACCGGCTGCAATCATGATCTGTTCTTTCACTAAGTCCACACCCACCACTTCTTCGGTAATGGGATGTTCCACTTGCAAACGGGTGTTCATTTCCAGGAAATAGAAATGACGGTGCTTATCCACCAGAAATTCGATAGTACCTGCACCCGAATAGTTCACTGCTTTGGCGGCAGCCACAGCCTTCTCTCCCATCTCTCTGCGTAATTCCGGAGTGAGGAAGGGAGATGGACTTTCCTCCACAATTTTTTGATTTCTACGCTGAACAGAACATTCGCGATCGAATAAATGAATCACATTGCCATGATTATCACCCAATACCTGAAATTCAATATGATGGGGTTCCTCCACAAATTTCTCCAGATATACCGTATCGTCACCAAAAGCAGACATAGACTCCGAGCGGGCGGTATTGTAAGCCTCAACCACTTCATCCTCACTATGTATCAGTCGCATACCTTTTCCACCACCACCCATAGAGGCTTTCAGCATCACGGGATAGCCGATCTTATTACATATCATCACAGCCTCCCCGGCACTCTGCAAGGGTTGTTCCGTACCGGGAACTACCGGTACTCCGGCTGCAATCATGTGTTTACGGGCTGAGATTTTATCACCCATCGCTTCCATTGTTTCGGCAGAAGGCCCGATAAAAATAATGCCTTCTTCTTTGCAACGACGGGCAAAGTCGGCATTTTCAGATAAGAAACCATATCCGGGATGGATGGCATCCGCTTCATGCTGCCGGGCAGCACGAATTATATTCTCTATATTCAAATAACTGTCTCTGGAAGCTGCCGGACCTATCAAACAGGCTTCATCGGCATACATGACGTGTTTTGCTGCACGATCCGCTTCCGAATAGACAGCTACTGTACGTATTCCCATCTCTTTGCAGGAACGCATTACACGTACAGCAATCTCGCCTCTATTGGCAATCAATACTTTTTTAATCATTGTTCTTCTGTTTATCGCAAAGGGGTGCATCACATACATCCATAACAATACCCTCTTTGACTGCCGTCAGACAGTCATGACATAAACAGCCCGGATAATTCTTTTGCAAATAAGCACGTTGCTGCTCATTCAGTCGTACCGTAGCGCAATGGCATGACAAAATCCGATCGTGCATACACTCAAAGGTTGCACCACAACGCGGACATACCTTTTTCATAGGCATCCCTTTCGCATTAATTAAATTAAAACAATTATACGTTCGTACTGTTCCCCTAATCCCACGAGTAGCAACAGACTTTAACGAATGGCAGGTCTTCTGACTGACTCCCTTTCTGATTCCTTCCCGGCCTCCAATTCACAGCCAGTGGCTAAAGTATTTATCAAGAAAGTTATGGAGCTTCACAGCAGCGGGACTGTCCGGGATTTACACCCGATTCCCTTTTAATCCAAATGAAAGAAATGTTCATCCGAAACCAATTCGAGGCAAAGATAGTGGAAATTATCATTGGAGATGCTTTTTAAAACAAAAAATATAAGCAGGGAATATTTTTTTCTATCATCCGTTGGATTATAGATTTTATTTCTAACTTTGTCAGCGATAACGGTTTCCAAATCACCGCAAGCGTGAAACGGAATTAAAAGGGAATCCTGTGAAAATCAGGGACTATCCCCGTAGCTGTAAGTTTCATCTCCCTACCATGTGGAGAAAAGATTGTGGCATTCTTTAGCCACTGGTCCTGCAAAGACCGGGAAGGCGCCACAACGGAAACAAGTCAGAAGACCTGCCGATATCTGTAATCATTCAGGCTTTCGGGTGAAAAGCAATAGAGTGTATCCTCCAAGATTCATTTTATTACTTACTCTCCTTATTTTGCCGTTTGATTTAGTATAGCTAACTAAACAAGGAATATTTATTTGTTAAATCTTAAATTACAGGTATGATCAATTCGGAGACTTTCATCGTCAAAAGAGATGGGAAAAAAGAAGCGTTTTCACTTGATAAGATCAAGAACGCAATTAGTAAAGCATTTTTATCTGTCGGCAGTTTTGCCACACAAGATGTGATCACCAACATACTCAGCCGCGTGAACATCAGTGATGGAACCAGTGTAGAAGATATACAGAACCAAGTAGAAGTGGCACTGATGGCTGAACACTATTACAGTGTAGCAAAAGCGTTCATGCTATACAGACAGAAACATCTGGAAGACCGGGAAGTACGTGACAAGCTCCGTTTTCTAATGGATTACTGCGATGCCTCCAACCCTGCCACCGGTAGCAAGTATGACGCTAACGCCAATGTGGAAAATAAAAATATAGCCACACTGATAGGCGAACTCCCCAAATCGAACTTCATCCGTCTGAACCGCCGTTTGCTGACTGACCGCCTGAAGGACATGTACGGCAAGGAACTTTCAGACCGCTACATCGAATTGCTGAACCAACACTTCATATACAAGAATGATGAAACCAATCTTGCCAATTATTGCGCAAGCATCACCATGTATCCGTGGCTGATCAGCGGAACCGCATCCGTAGGCGGTAACTCCACGGCACCCACCAATCTGAAGTCTTTCTGCGGAGGATTCATCAATATGGTATTTATCGTATCGAGTATGCTCAGCGGCGCCTGCGCCACACCGGAATTTCTGATGTATATGAATTATTTCATAGAAAAAGAATACGGAGAAGATTACTATAAACATCCGGAACAACTTGCCGACCTTTCCTCCAAACAAAGAACCATAGATAAAATAATCACCGATTGTTTTGAACAGATCGTATATTCCATCAATCAACCTACGGGGGCACGGAATTTTCAGGCAGTATTCTGGAATGTGGCTTACTATGATCAATATTATTTCAACAGCCTTTTCGAGCATTTTGTCTTCCCGGACGGAAACGCTCCCCATTGGGAATCATTGAGCTGGTTGCAAAAGCGCTTCATGAAGTGGTTCAATAAGGAACGTACCAAAGCCATTCTTACCTTCCCCGTAGAAACAATGGCTTTGCTGACCAAAGACGGAGATGTATTGGATAAGGAATACGGTGACTTCACGGCCGAAATGTATGCGGAAGGGCACTCTTTCTTTACATATATGAGTGATAATGCCGACTCGTTAAGTAGCTGTTGCCGCTTGCGTAATGAAATACAGGATAACGGATTTAGTTACACCCTGGGAGCAGGCGGCGTATCTACCGGATCAAAAAGCGTGTTGACTATCAACCTGAACCGTTGCATCCAGCATGCAGTGAAATCCGGATTGCTTTATCATTTCTTCCTTGAAGAGGTAGTAGATCTGGTACACAAAGTACAACTGGCCTATAACGAAAACCTAAAGCATCTGCAAAGCAAAGGAATGTTGCCTTTATTCGATGCCGGATACATCAATATGGGACGCCAATATCTGACAATCGGTGTAAACGGGCTGGTGGAAGCCGCTCAATTCATGGGAATTGAAATCAACGATAATCCTAAATATGAAGCTTTTGTGCAGGAGATTCTGGGAATAGTTGAAAAATACAATAAGAAATATCGAACGAAAGATATACTCTTTAACTGCGAAATGATACCGGCTGAAAATGTAGGTGTGAAACATGCCAAATGGGACAAAGAAGCCGGTTTCCAGACATTCCGCGAGTGCTATAACAGCTATTTCTACATTGTAGAGGATGAGTCGCTGAACGTCATTGATAAGTTCCGTATGCATGGACACAGGTATATAGAGCATCTGACGGGTGGTTCGGCACTCCATATGAATTTGGAAGAACATCTAAGCAAAGAGCAATACAGACAATTACTTCGGGTAGCCGCCACTGAGGGCTGCAATTACTTTACTTTCAATATACCTAACACGGTTTGCAACGAATGCAACCACATTGACAAAAGATACTTGAAAGAGTGTCCGGAATGTCATAGCCAAAACGTGGACTATCTGACCCGCGTCATCGGCTATATGAAGCGAATCAGCAATTTCTCTCAAGCTCGGCAAAAGGAGGCTGCCCGAAGGTATTATGCTGAAGTACACTGATTACGACATTGTTTTCCAAGAGATACCGGATGAGGTGACATTGGCAATCAACCTGTCCAATTGCCCGAACAGGTGCAAAGGTTGCCACAGTCCTTATCTCCAACAAAATGTCGGAGAGCTATTGACAGAAGAAAACCTTTCCATACTTTTACAAAAGTATGGAAAGGCTGTTACGTGTGTTTGCTTTATGGGCGGAGATGCGGATCCTTATGATGTAGCATATTTCGCAGATTTCCTGCAAAGGCAACAGATCGCTCCGGTGAAAGTAGGCTGGTATTCCGGAAAACCGAAATTACCTGCAGAATTCCCCATACAGAATTTTCAATATATCAAACTCGGGCCCTATCTGGAAAATCGCGGCAACCTGAAGTCCGAACATACCAACCAGCGGCTTTATAAGATTACACAGGAAAAAATGGATGATATTACCTACCGATTCCGACAGTGAAAAACATTCTTTTGACAACAAATTACTCAAAATATAAAAGTTATCTCTATATTTGCCCACTGAGATTTTAATGAGGAATAGAAAACAGGAGCAAAAAGATATATGAAAGAGAAGCCAAATATTGACTGTGAGAAATATCGCCAGATTGCGCAAATGGCTAAAATGGGTTGGTGGGAATCGGACCTGAAAAATCGCCAATATATTTGTTCAGACTTTATCATTGACTTACTCGGACTTGAAAGCAACCGGATCAGTTTCGAAGATTTCCACGGAAGAATACGGGAAGACCATCGGGAACGGCTCAGAAATGAATACTTTTCGCTCACAAACATAGAAACCTATGAGCAAATGTTCCCCATCCAGGCAAAAGATGGAGATATATGGGTATATTCTAAAATAAGTTTCAAACAACCGGATGAAGAAGGTTATAGAAATATGATAGGATATCTGCAATGCATAGATAACCGTACTGGAGAGATGAATGAGAACATTGATTTCCTTCAGGTAAATAGTTTACTTTATCAACAAAACAGTATTTCCTATTCATTGCTCGCTTTTCTACAATCGGATGATATTACACAGATTATCAATAAAATATTGGCAGATCTCCTCAAACAGACCAAAGGAGACCGCACCTATATATTTGAGATAAACAGAGAACATAAAGTGCAAAGTTGCCTTTATGAAGCAACAGCCGAAGGAATATCCCAGGAACTGGATTTCTTACAGAATGTACCTTGGGATGATTCTCTCTGGTGGGATCGCCAAATCTCAGAAAAGAAATCAATCATTCTGAATACATTGGACGATATGCCACCTGAGGCAAAAGTTTACCGTGATACCTTGGAGGTGCAAGATATTAAATCAGTAATGGTGGTTCCTCTCCTATCGAAAGATAAGGTATGGGGGTATATGGGCATCGATATGGTCAGAACGCACCGCAGTTGGAGTAACATCGACCATCAATGGTTTTCGTCTTTAGGAAACATCATCAGCATTTGCCTCCAATTACGTAAAGCGGAACTTCAGGCTAAAGAGGATCGCCGCGCATTGGATCACAGTGAAAAAATTCTTCGCAATATTTATAAGAATCTGCCAGTAGGTATCGAGCTTTACGACAAAGACGGGTATCTGGTAGATATGAATGATAAAGAACTTGAAATATTCGGCTTGGCGGATATGAAGGAAGCACTGGGGGTATCACTGTTTGAGAATCCCAATATCCCCGAAGACGTGAAAGAAAAATTGCGTGCCAGAGAAAATGTGGACTTCTCGATCAATTATGATTTCTCAAAGATCGACCGATACGTCACAAGTCGAAGAAAAGATATTATCAATCTTCAAACCAAGGTGGCTCTGCTTTACGATTCACAAAATCAATTCAGCAATTACCTGTTTATCAATATAGATACAACAGAAACCACCAGTGCATACACCAAAATACAAGAGTTTGAACATCTGTTCCTCTTAATAGGTGACTATGCCAAAGTAGGTTTTGCCCATTTTAATGTAATGACGAGAGACGGGTATGCCCAGGATACATGGTATCGGAATTTAGGTGAAAAAGAAAACACTCCCATGCCCCAGGTTATCGGAGTATATTCACATGTGCACCCGGAAGATTGCGCTGTCCTGAAACAATTTGTAGATCAGGTTAAAGAAGGGAAAGCCACAAGTTTAAGTAAAGAAGTACGCGTTAACAGAGGTAACGGAAAATATTCGTGGACCAGTATAAACGTAATGGTTAGGGATTATCGTCCTCAGGATGGAGTTATTGAAATGCTGTGTATCAACTATGATATCACTCCCTTGAAAGAGACAGAACAGAAGCTGATCATTGCCCGTGACAAAGCCGAAGAACTGGATCGTTTGAAATCTGCTTTCCTTGCTAATATGAGTCATGAAATACGTACTCCGCTCAACTCTATCGTTGGTTTTTCCAGTCTGCTGGCAGAAACAGACGACAGGGAAGAACGCCAGGAATATATCAAAATAGTAGAAACAAACAATGAATTGCTTCTGCAACTGGTTTCTGATATTCTCGATCTTTCGAAGATAGAGTCCGGAACATTCGATTTCGTACGCTCCGATCTGGATGTAAACGAAAGCTGCATGAAAATCATCAAGTCGCTGGAGATGAAAGTACCGGAAACTGTAGACCTGGTCTTTGAGAAGTATATGCCCGATTGTCATATTTATACAGACAAAAACCGATTCATGCAAGTCATAACCAATTTCATAAACAATGCATTGAAGTTTACGAAGCAAGGCACTATAGCTTTGGGATATGAACAGACGGCACCCCACGAAATAAAATTCTATGTACGTGATACAGGTGTCGGGATTCCCAAAGAGAAAATTGATAGCATATTCGAACGGTTTGTGAAACTTAATACTTTTGTACAGGGCACCGGTCTTGGACTTTCCATCTGCAAAAGTTTAGTATCTCAGATGGGAGGAAAAATCGGAGTGGAATCAACTGAAGGAGAAGGTTCATGCTTTTGGTTTACTCATCCGTATTAATCATTTTATTTTGTACCTTTGCGCCCGATTTATATTAGAGACGCAACCATCATGCAACAGAATACACAACGACCGGTAAGTTCGATAGCTTATCCGATATTGATCGCATTAAGTATTTCTCATTGTCTGAACGACTTATTGCAATCCGTCATAACCGCCACATATCCGCTTTTCAAAGAGGACTTAACGTTGAGTTTTGCACAAATCGGATTGATTACGCTGGTTTATCAGATGTCCGCATCGGTGTTCCAACCCGTATTCGGATTATTTTTTGATAAGCGCCCGTTTGCCTGGACACTACCGATGGGGATGTTGTTCACTATGACCGGATTGTTGAATCTGGCCTTTTCCACAAATCTTTATTGGGTATTGTTCTCAGTGTTCATCATAGGTATAGGTTCTTCCGTACTTCACCCGGAAGCATCGCGCATCACTTCGCTCGCCTCCGGAGGCAGAAGAGGCCTGGCACAATCCCTGTTTCAGGTGGGTGGCAACCTGGGAGGATCATTGGGTCCGTTACTGGTAGCTTTAATTGTAGCGCCTTATGGCAGACACAACATCGCATTATTCGCAATTTTATCAGTGATAGCAATCATGGTAATGATACCTGTCGGCAAATGGTACAAAAGATACATTACCCGGATGAAACGTGACCATATTGCCCTACAACCTCATATGCAGATGCCTTTGCCTATGGAAAAAACGGTCCTTTCCATTTCTATCCTGCTGATACTTATCTTCTCCAAATATATTTATATGGCAAGCTTAAGCAGCTATTACACTTTCTATCTGATTGATAAATTCGGAGTAAGTGTACAGGATTCCCAACTTTACCTCTTTGTGTTTCTTGTGGCTACAGCCATCGGTACACTAATGGGTGGTCCTATCGGAGATCGTATCGGAAGAAAGTATGTCATCTGGGGTTCCATCCTCGGTGCCGCACCTTTCAGTATACTGATGCCTCATGTAGGCTTGCTTGCCACAATTATTATGAGTTTCTGTGTCGGCCTGGTTCTTTCATCTGCTTTCCCCGCCATCCTGTTATATGCGCAGGAGCTATTACCCAGTAAACTGGGACTGATTTCCGGATTATTTTTCGGATTTGCTTTCGGAGTGGCAGGTATTGCTTCGGCTGTATTGGGAAATATGGCGGATAAGTTCGGCATCGAAGCTGTTTATAATGTCTGCGCTTATATGCCGTTACTCGGATTGGTTACCTGGTTTTTGCCTGATCTGAAGAAAAACCGTAAGCAAATACCTGATTAGTATGAAGAAACTTATAAAATCATCCAAATGGGCAAGACGGATCAAATGGTCTATCCTGACCGGCACAATCCTCATCTTTGCAGTAATAGTTTGCGCTAATTACGCAGTACGCCATACAGCAAAAGCGTTTATATATCAGAATATCAATTCTATTCCCCAGAATAAAGCAGGTCTTCTGCTTGGAACCTCAAAACTATTACGTTCCGGACTTCCCAACCAATACTTCCAGAATAGAATACAGGCAACGGTAGACTTATATAAAGCTGGTAAAATAGAAGTGGTTGTAATCAGTGGTGACAACAGTCGCGAAGGTTATAATGAACCGGAAGATATGAAGTCGGAGCTGATGTTACGCGGTATTCCTGAAGATAAGATTTATCTGGATTATGCAGGATTCCGCACTTTGGATTCCGTAGTTCGCATGGAAAAGATTTTCGGACAGAAAAGCTTCACAATCATATCACAGAAATTTCATAACCAGCGTGCTATTTACATTGCGTACGCCAAAGGATTACAGGCTGTAGGATACAATGCCGAAGACGTGAATGCCTACAGTGGTTTCAAAACACAACTCCGGGAGAAATTTGCCAGAGTTAAGCTCTTTCTGGACTTGTGGACCGGCAAAAATCCGAAGTTTCTGGGAGAACCGGTAATCATTCAGTAACTTCCCACCCATCATACCTATAAGTGGCTAGGCACAAAGAAACATTTCATTATTTGTGGGTATTTCATAAACCCCTCTGATGCCGTTACTTTGCAACCGTACAAATTAAACCATTTTATAGCATGAAGAAAATAGGAATATTTTATGGTTCCTCAACCGGAACTACACAAGGCATTGCCGAAACAATTGCTTCTAAACTAGGTGTCCCCGCATCCGATGTAATCGATGTCAGCAAAATGAATGCCGACATAGTAAAGGAATATGAAGCTCTTCTCTTAGGAACTTCTACCTGGGGTGACGGTGAACTGCAGGATGACTGGTATAATGGCGTTAAAGTGTTGAAGGAATCAGACTTGAAAGAAAAAACAATTGCTCTGTTCGGTTGTGGTGATTCCGAATCTTATTGCGATACATTCTGCGATGGCATGGGTATCATATACGAAGACATCAAGGATTCCGGCTGCACCATCATCGGTAAAGTATCTGCAAAAGATTATTCTTTCTCCTCCTCTATTGCTGTTATCGACGGTATGTTTGTCGGACTTGCTCTTGATGACATCAACGAAAGTGATAAGACGGAAGAACGTATCGACGCTTGGGTGAACGACATAAAAAATCACTTGGCATAATTTTCTCTTATTCCATAGCCTTATGACAATATCTGACATTAACCCGGTAGAATTGAAAGAGAAGATTTTATACTCGGGGCAATGTTAGATTATGATATATGTGCGCAATGCGAACGGTACTGTGAAAGAAAAGTCCGATGCGCTTGATTAATTTTGCATGTGTTTAGTTAGTTGTTTTTTGTAAAAAATGCCTGCGGATTCCGTAGGCATTTTTATTATATCATCCGAAAATAGAAAGATAATCAGGCATAGCTATGCATACCGCCCAGTAGATAATTTACTCCGAAGTAAGTCATCAGCACCGTAAGGAAAGCCAACACCATATAAGCATGGAAAAACCGGGGTTGCCGGAAGACGGCAAGCGATGGTCCGTGGAATGCCGCACCATAGATTAAAAAGGTGATCAAAGCCCAGACTTCTTTCGGGTCCCAGGCCCAATAGCGCCCCCATGAAACATTTGCCCACACAGCACCAATAAAAATTCCCGCCCCCAGACAAAATACTGCCGGATAGAGCATCAACCGACTGAAAAGCATCAATTGCTCCACACGAACCTTACACTGTTCCTGAATCTCCGAATCGATTGCCTTTTTTCGCCAGCCTCCTATGCAGAATGCCAGTAATCCATTTAGCATCATAAAGGCAAACAATGCATAAGATACCATAATCAGAGAAACATGGATACTTAACCAAGGAGACAGCAACACAGGCATCAGAGGAGTGATCTGAGGATTGTTCTGCCCAAGATAAGCTACCAACAAGGCAAAACCCGAAATAATCAACCCAAAAGGTAAAGTAAAAGAGAAGCGATGCCGGAATATGCACGCAAGCAGAAGTGTACACAGTGCCATAAACTGCATGGTTTCATATCCATTGCTCAGCGGAATACGCCCGCCAATATACCACCGCAAACAGTAACCAAAAAGTTGAAAAAGAAATGCTGCATAAAGTGCAACTGTAAAAACTCTCCATGCCTTACCTGCCGAACGATGCATGCTGCAATAAAGTAAATAAAAAAATGCCAGCATCCCTACAGTTAGATTGAACATGAACAACAGTTTGCTGAATGGAATGCGATTGTACAATATTTCAGCCTGTACCTTTACGTCAGACAGTGGTTTTATACTCCCATCTTCCGGTAAAGTACGGATAAGCATTCCACTCCGTAGCATCAGTATCAATCCTACCTTTTCATCCGTTTCCATAATAGCCTTTTCCAACGAAGTCATTTTCATGTGTGGCTTTTGTCCGACCTTCCAAAACTCCTGCAAGCGATAGTTTTGTCCATCAAACAAATCAGTAAGACGGGCATAGGAAGAAGGTAATCGGAGTAAATGACGAAGTTCCGCACTCTTTATATAAATCATCGGTTCATTCTGCCAAACCTCCGGACGGAGTAACCAACCTCCGACAACCTGTTCGGGTGTCATGCCACCATAAGAAGGTTTCCCGGTCAGTTTCAATACAAAGTCCCGTGCAAGTGTATTAAAAGGTACTACGCGATCATGATAAATCACTTGTTTGGAAGCCAGACTATCCGCCTGTCTGAGTGCAAGTGCCGGAAGGCTTCTGTTTTCTGCTTGCACCACCATTCCCGTAGCCATGAGCAACCACACAAACATTCCCCCTTTTCGAAGCAACGGATGCCTGAGCAATCTACGGAATTCCCCACTATGACTGACAAGCATCCACAACATGGAAATACCCAGCAAAATATATCCTGCATACGTAATTCCTATTCCCCACGGATCATAATTCACCGACAACCAGCTCCCCTCCTTATCATCATCAAAAGAAGACTGGTAAAAACGATACCCCTGACGAGAGAGGATACGATTCATGGAAACAGGTTCCGCACCACGGATATAGCTGACATAATCTGCCGGAGCTTCCGTCCCCGGATAATACTCCACCCGAAAACTGTCTAAACATAGGGTGAACGGTAATTCGATCACCCGCTTACTGTCTTGGTCTATGAAAGTTCCCACCTCAGTGCCTACAGTGAGATGCATATATCCTTTTTTGCTGCATGAAAATGTAATCATGGCTCCCACCAAGATAACGAGGAAGGAGCCATGCAACAACAATGCCGGGAGATGCCGCCACAACTGCCGCTCAATCAACACGACAACTGCCAATGCGGCAAGTACTCCCCACAAACAACAAAACCAAACTGTATGATAAACATACTTTTCTACAAACTCTGTTCCGTGTACATGCTCCACAAAGGTCACCACAGCGAGCAAAGCCACCAGACAGATATATAAAAAGACGAGACTTTTCTTCAAATTAAAAAGGTGCATATTCTTTATTCTTCAAAGCCTTAACTCCCATACATTCCATTTCGATCAACCAGCCGGGACGACATACAGGCGCATGTACAAATACTTTAGGAGTATCCGGGAAACGCTTGTCATACATACTCTTCACAACTGCATAGTCTGCAATGTCACGCAGGTAAACAATCATATGTCCCAAATCATCAAATGTGCACTCCGCCTCTTTCAGCAAGGCTTCTACATTTTCCCACATCCGTTCCGTCTGCCTGCGGATGTCGCCGGGGTATACCACTTCCCCTTTATTGTTGATACTTGCCGTACCTGAAATAAACACTTGACGCCGGTCACCGTAATCGACATACGTTCCGCGTTCAAAGCTGACACCATACTCATAAGTAGGATTCAGATGCGTAGGAGCATAAAGAAAGTGTATCTGTTCCGGCTTTAAGCCTGCCACAGCATAGGTATCCATTTGCACCAATACTTTAGGATCAGCATGACGTCCGCCGATACCCGTACTGGCAATATAGTGTGTCTTTTCCGTCAAATTCTGAGTAACGAAAACCTCATTACGTGCCTTTACCACACCGGCATAATTCACATCCACATTCTGTACGAAGAACCAGGTACGGATACAGTTATCCGCCAATTTACATCCTTGTTCCATAAGTTGCATCACGTAGTCATTCAGCAACAAACGGGTCTGGTATTCAGAATTTGCAGCACGATTGAAAACACTGCCTCCCCACAGGTGGCGGTACGCATTGTGCTTTACTTCAAACAGTCCGTTGTGCAGCACTTGTGTCTGCACATTGGTCTGTAAATAAGCCCACAAAGCTATTTTCGTCCCATCCAAAGGGGGTTGCTCTACCACGGAAAGAGCACAGTCGGAACTTTCGGTAGTGATAGCCAGCAGGAGGTCAGCCTGATTGGCGGTATCACTCAGGAAATAACGTTTAAACACAGCCATGGCACCTTTCAATTCACCTGCAAGCAAATCATTGTAGGCATTGACTACTGCATTTAACTGTTCCTCATAAGTGTCTTCCGGCCGAATAGAGTGAATCATTACATGAAACTCTGAAACGCCTTCTTTTACTTCATATTTAAAAATCTCGGTTAATGTATTCTCTGATTGGTTGGTTGTTTTTTTGTTGTTCATTTCCAATATCGTTTACTCGTTATTCAAAAAAATACCTTCGTTTATCCAATTATCTATCAGTTTCAATAAGGGTTGCTCATCTTCTGACAGCATATCGGTATGGTTCATACTCGTATCACCAGCCCTGTTCAAGACCAAATGTAGAAAACTCTCTTCTGCACTGCCGGGCTTCACCAATAGTATATCACTATTCTTATGCGCCGGCTGGTTGACCAACGCATGATAGCTCTTACCCTCCGTCAGAAATAAATTACCCGATGCAGAACCGGTCTGCCCATGGCACGCTACACATCTTTTATCGAAAACCTGTGACTGGATGGAACTGAACATACCCACGTCCAGTGTTCCCACATCCATTAATATAGTATCTGTAATAGCTGCGAGTTCTTCATCTTCCATCGTCTTAAATTCGACAATGCATTCGCGCAAACGACTGATCACACACAATTTGAGTGATTTCACATCATCACTGATACCTCCCAGTGTCATAACGATATCTGTTCCGTCGGTTACATTGACTGGCAGTGATTTCGTTATAACGGCGTATTCACTTTTATCATTGAAGCCTGCCACAACGACACTATAATCATCCGTCCAATTGCTGATACCACTGAAACGACCTGTCAACTTTAGGACGCGGCCGCCACGCTGCACCTCTATCTCCTTCTCATAGATTCTTCCATCATCACATGAACAGAAGCAGAGTGTCATCCAGATAGCAGCAAAGAATAATATACATTTCTTCATAACTACTCTCTTTGTTTTTTAGAAAGTATATTGCAGCATTACTGTTGCAGAATGAGTGGCCAGACCTAAATTATCATTATCTCGGTCGAGCTGTGTATCGTGACCCGTACGGGCAATATACTGGTACATAGCCTGAAGTTTTAGGTTACAACCCTTAAAGAAATAATTCACACCCACAGCCGGCATATTCAGAAATCCGTCATCACCGGTACCATTACGGTTAAAGAAGTCATAACGCAAGGCAGCCTGCAAACGGGGAGCGACAAAGTAACCGCCCTGTACATAACCACCCAGGTAATTGTATGTCTCATTTATTTTCTGACGATCGGTGAAGCCCACATTCATATAGTATGCTTCGGCGCCCAGATACAGTTTATTCTTTAACATGGCAAATTCCACTCCCACACGGGTATCATTGGTACTTTCATTCTCACTTTCCACATTGATTGAAGCCGATACACCGAACATGATCTTATCTTCATTCAAACGGTTAGGATTACCTTGAGTGGACGGCATCACACCTTTAGGCATATAAGTAAAGCGCCCCGCATACAGTAAAGAAGGGATATGCCAATCATCACTCAGAGTTTTTGTAGCTGTATTTACAGAAGAACCGGTACCATTGAATAAACCTACTTCATAGCCAAATTTATCAGCTAACAATCCGTGAATTTCAACACCGAGGTCAAAACCGGTACCGATGTTAGGCGTTACCGCATTCAAGGAATAAGGCAGAATGACGGCGGAAGTCAATGATACTGGCAACTGCGGCAACAATGTTTCGCCCAACGTCGTCAGATAAGCATGTGAGAAAGGTGTTTTGAATTTACCGACACGCACGGCAAACTGTTTTTTAAGTTGTACATCGAACCATGCTTGTTGAAGCAATGCTCCCCCACTGGCAGCCGCATTGATAGAAAGATTAAAGGCTACTTTACCAAAAGCTTTACCAGTGAAGCCCAATACAGCATAGGGAATTGAGAAACCGGAATTAGCTACATTATCCTGATTGTATGCCTTATCCAGGCCTTCATCATCATACCAATTGAAATTTGCACAAGTCTGTACCAACAGATAGGGCTTGAATACAAAATCTCCCTTCTTGGTTTCTATCGTAAATCCCTCTCTTCCGGCAAGTGACACTACACCGTTTTCTGTATCTTCTTCATGCTGTGCCATAGCAGCCAACGAAAGGGCAGCCATTACAACCATTAAAATTAATTTCTTCATAATTGCCTGTATAATACTTATTGGTTTTATTGTTCGTTATTTGTCTTATAATGATTTCAGGAATGCGACCAAAGCATCACGATCTTCTTTACTCATCTTTTTGAAGAGATTCTTCGATGCTTCACCTTCACCACCGTGCCACATGATAGCCTCAACATAGTTGCGGGCGCGTCCATCGTGCAGGAAGTAAGTATGGCCATTCACAGTTTCCTGCAATCCGATACCCCAAAGCGGAGTCGTACGCCATTCGTTACCGCGGGCCAAACCGCTTACATAGTTATCATTCAGTCCTACGCCCATAATTTCAGAGCCCATGTCATGAAGCAGGAAGTCCGAATATGGATGAATTGTCTGACTACCCAGCCAGGGAAGGCGGGTTCCGTTCAATAGTACAGAGCCACGTGGTTTTGTGTGCAAGGTGGTTACATGGCAGAGATGGCACTTCGCCTTATAAAAATTCTGCTCACCCTTGATCACTTGTTCATTATTCACATTGCGACGTGCCGGAACACTAAGGCTCTGCATGTAGAGATCTACATTCTCCATTTCTTCCGTAGATACATCCAACTGGGCATAAGAAAGTCCCATCATACTGCCTTGATTTACTTGTGCCTGTCCTTCACAGATTTCTTCGGGATAGCGGCTGTTCGTAACTCCCATATCGCTGGAGAAACCAAGTTCCACTGTCAGGTCGGCATGCTGTGCTTTATTACCGGACAAGCCTAAACTTCTCACTCCTCTCTCGGAGATATAGTTGCAACGGCCACTGATACCATATTCCGGATAATTGCTTTTAGCAGCCAAAGCTTCAATTTCAGTGGGATCGAGCGCCATCATTTGTCCCATACCTACGTGGCGCAGAGGAATACGCACCGTACAGAACAGGTCTTCGGGTTTGATACTGTCCGCATACCATTCATAAATAGAATAATTGGGTTTGCAGAGTTCATACGTCTCACCATCAGGGAACTGGAAAGTCTCATAGGTATATTCCACTTTCAGTTTTCCCTCGGGCTTCACACCATAAATAGCCTGATCATGAAGCACACGTCCATAATCCTGAAAGAAAGCTCCATTCTTACGACTAATATAAACCAACATAGACGAAAAGCCGGAGCTACCGGAACCACCTTCGCTCCACAAAGTAGGTTGCGTACGTCCGGCATTTCGGTGACAGCTACCACAAGAATAACCGGCATAAACCGGTCCCAGTCCTCCACCTATTCCATTACTACTGGTGCGGATATCATCATACAATTTGTCACCACGGGTGAAACGTTTATCGTATGCCCCTGTTATCCAGTCAGCAGACCTGTCATAAGCATAAGAAGAAGTCAGGAAGTTGGTAGCAGTACCGGCAGAGAGGGCAAAGCCGGCAGGTACTTCTATATTATCCACATCAATTCCATCATTTTCGCAAGCAAACAATGCCAGAAGCGAAAAACAGATTGGAAATGAGTATTTTAATAAGCCATTCATTCGTTATTGAATTATTATTGCAAAATACGTAACTAACATTTATCTTTTTAACGCAGATGTTGCGGAAACAACAGAATATTCATTATCCCGCTGTTTCCGCAAAATCTGATTTCTAACAAGTAAAAATCTTACTGAATGGTACGGGCTTCGCCATCTTTGAAGATCAAATATTCCAAAGTGTGGTAACCACGCAAAGCTTGTGCACCGGCAATTTTATCATCTTCTTCATCATAGTCACCATCCCAGTTCAAGTCTGAATAGTTACCGGAAGTCAGGATCTGTACGATACCATCCTGATCGAGTGGCCAGCTATCCATATTGGGGTCAAGACCTTTGTCGGCAACCGGACCAAAAAGGAATGCCTCACTGGTTTCCCACGGTGTACGAGCAGCAAGCCATGCTGTGGCGCAAGCCTTGAAGTTAGCATTGCTGGGAGAAGTACGGAATGTCTCAACAGCATCGAAAAGAGCCTGATTTCCCGCTTTCAAATCAGAGTAAGTAGGTAATACAACTACATCCACATAATTTTTTACGACTTCAGCCAATACTGTTTTATCAATACCTTCGATACAACTCTTCAAACTACCCTTGAGTACTCCCTCTAAAGTGGCACATGCTTCCATAGCACTTACTGCTTCCGGACTATTGATATTGTTGCGGAAAGGACTCGGGATAGCCCAAATTGCTGCTGCTGCATCATCAATCGCCTTTTTTACTTCAGTATCAAGATTAGCATTTACTGCAGCTACTGCTTTTGAGAGGGATGACTCGCTAATAGCTCCTGTACGTGTTCCGTAATAAGCATTGCGAATAGAATAGATATTGTTACGATAGTCTTCACGAGAATGCCAGCTATACCATGACTCTACAGCATACAAAGCCTTTTCTTCATTATTATGTATGAAAAGATCGTAAGGGTCACCAATTTTGGCAGTACCTACTTCATTGGCAATGTCTACACAGCCGTCAATCAACTGCTCAACACTCGTCAAAGCATCTTGATTCTTAAAGAAATCTGCATAACTTCCACCTTCATTGTATTTAACTGCCCAGTCATCATAAAGAGCAGTAGCATCATTCACCAACAATTGTGCAACTACTCGCATGTAATTTCCCCAACTACTTGCATTCTCTGCCGTATAGTCAAGATTTTTAGCGTCTATAGTCGTAGTGTCATCATCACTACAAGCCGTAATGGAACACATCATGCCCAATGAAAGAGCCGACAAATAAAAAAACTTTTTCATATTACTTAAACATTAAATTAATTATAAATACCTATTTGAACTATCTCTTAGTAAACCAACCGACATAAGCTATACCGATAGCAAATTCATTTTCATTGTTATATTTAGTCGATCCAAATACCTTGTTCGTACCAATATGACGGGTAGTATAATCGGCCTTCACAACCAGATTCGGCAATGCAAACCAGTTAACTCCTGCCGTCCATTTGCTTACCTGACAGCGTTTCTCCATTGTAGCTGAACCTTCTGCCTCTTCCTGCGGGTTGTAGTATTCATAACGGGCATAAGGATAAATAACCGGACATTTCTTCTGCGAGAAGAAAGCACTCAGGTTGAGACCAGCCTCCAAGCCATAGCACAGGGCATTCTTAGCTACATTACGCATAGCACCATGATAATAATTGGAGTTATTGGAAAGAGTAACCTTGCTGATCTTGGAAGAATTCTCTAAATCACCATAAATGATATTACCACGAGCGGTAACATATTTATTTTTATACTGTGCATCGGCAGAGTAGATTTTCACTGATGAGCGGCCTACGCTACTATACTTATAATTCTTATCTGCATTGGCCGTCACGTCATTACAATAGTAAAAAGCAGCACCTACACGCAGTCCCGGTACTCCTTTATAGTCCAGACGTGCTACATAAGCAGGCGAAGTAAAGTTATCTTGTTCAAAGAGTCCCTGCTTACCACCGGCAACCCAGTTATCGCGACCAAATCCATCAGCATTCAAGCCGGCAACAATCATTGCCTGATAATCAAAGCGCGCATATCCTTTACCAAAAGAGCCGAAGAATTCCAATCCTGTCTCATGCCAGGTAGAAGGAATAATTGTGGTTTCACCCTCAGGACGAGATGTTCCAAAGAAGTTGATAGGCTCATGGTGTGCATTGGTCAATCCCATAGGTACAATCAAATGACCGGCACGAACATTGAAAGCCGAATGTATCAGACGGGTAATGTGAAACTGCTCAAGAGCAACTTCTCCCCCCTTTTCCATTTCTGTTTCATACTCACCGTTTTCTGAATTCTCAAGTTCTGTTTCAATACCTACACCTCCTGCTTCAAACTCTATTTCAGCACCCAGTATCCACTTGGAATTAAACTTGTAGTCAAAAGCCAACACAAAACGAGGAATTGCAATGTTATTGCGATGATCACTGTTATCGACCCCACCATAGAAACGATTCGTTCCGTAGTTCATAAACTTTGCTACCATTTCTCCGTATCCACCAAAACGGAACTTTTCGTAGTCGTCATCTTTTGTTACCTGTTTTATTCTCTCTTTCTTTGCCGCAGTTTCAGATACCTCTTCTGTTGAGGTTACTTTTTCAGGTTCATTAGCCCGTAAAGTATTGTTAAAAAGCAAGAAACCTAAGGCGAATAAGCAAGTTAATTTTCTCATCTTTTATCTTAAATTTTATTGGCGCAAAGGTAGAGGGAGTTGAAAAGGCGGGCAATACCCAAATATGAGTATTGTGTTATTAAAAATAATAACAAGTAGGTACTTAAATGAACACTATTTCTTTTTGTTCTTTTTTACAAAGCAGTAATTCACTAAAAAGACAGCTGCAAAGATCACAGCAATCCAAATAAAACTAATAAATATCAAATAGCGGTTATAAATGTATTCTCCTTCTTCAGGAACATGATTAAGCATGCATAGCAAACAGTTACACTGAGGATTATCAGCATCATGCGAAAAGTAAGAGTACAGTAAAAAAGATAAGCTACCTGCAAAAAGAATAATAATAGCTATTATTCCCCATCTCTTACAACTTAAAGGTCTGTCAATTGCCTTTTTATAATTCGTCAGTTTCACCATATAGTAGTCTATAGTTAGATAATACGCGCAAAGTTGCATGCTTTCAGTGACCTTGGCAATACCCAATAATTGTGATTTTTATAAAAATCTAACAAAAAACCATCATTAATGGGTATTTCAGGAAACGGGGATTCTTCCCTACTTTGCAGTCAAGAAATAAAACTTATGCAATACCCTAAAGATGACATACAAAAAGAAATTTTGAAAGCTGCCGAAAAGGTATTCCTCGAAAACGGCTTTCCGAAGGCTTCCATGCGCGAAATTGCGCAAGAAGCACAGGTAGGGTTGAGCAATATCTATAACTATTTCAAAAGTAAGGATGATATTTTCTGTACGGTGGTACGGCCTGTAATCAGTGCATTCGATAGAATGCTGCACGAACATCACGGTCGTTATGGAGCAGATATCATGGAAATGTATTCCACAGAATACCTAAGATATGTGATAGAAGAATACATGACATTGATACAAAAGCATCGCAAATTGTTGGTATTGTTATTTTTCCATGCACAGGGTTCTTCACTGGAAAACTTCAAGGAGAACTTCACCGAACGCTCCACATCACTCGTGAAAGAGTACTTCAGAGATATGAAAGAGAAACACCCGCAAATGAATATCAATGTAACCGACTTTTCTATCCACCTGCACACGGCATGGATGTTCACCATGTTTGAGGAATTAATCATGCACCGAGTCGGGATAGAAGATTTGGAACAGATAGTCACAGAATACATCACATTCGAAGTAACTGGTTGGAGAGAGCTTATGAAAATATAAGCTCTCTCTTTTTTTGAATGAATCTGAATATTGTTCGTTTTTAAACACCGGAGGGAGCCAGGTTATAAGTAGAGGTCAACCAGGATGCCTATATGACTGAGTATATTATCATCTGTATTGATTGTAGGAATCATTGGCATTGATTGTAGGAATCATTAGCATTGATTCTATACTCAGTATAGGAGTCATCACAGATTAACAGCAGGCACAGGCTATTACTCTTTATCCCTTAGCCCTGCAAAGAGTGAATGCCTGCCTCAAAAGAGAAAACTCACACTAAACAAAATTATAAATTATGAAAGAGAATTTCTCCATTGCCGGAGGGCGTATCCTGACGCTGATGAACGAACCGGAAATGCCAGGGAATAAAGAGGCTCCGGCAAGCGATGATATTACTTTCTACCATGTGCCATTCGGTTATCAGAAAAAAACAAGTACTGCATGATGTATCGGTAACACTGCGTAAGAATACACTCACCGCTCTGGTAGGTCCTTCGGGCAGTGGAAAAAGTACCATGCTGAAACTATGCGCACGCTTTTACGATCCGCAACAGGGGCAGGTTTTATTTAATGGAGTAGGCATGATGCGATTGCCCAAGGGGTATGATACGCAGGTCGGTGAAGGCGGTTGCACCTTGTCCGGTGGAGAGAAGCAACGCATTTCCATCGCACGGGCTATATTGAAAGAACCTTCCGTAGTGCTTCTGGATGAAGCAACGGCTTCACTCGATCCGGAAAATGAAGTGGAAGTACAGCGTGCCATCAATACCCTGATTACGGGACGTACAGTAATCGTGATTGCCCATCGCCTGAAGACGATCAAGAATGCAGATAACATCATAGTATTGGAGGAAGGGCGCATGCCGAACAAGGTAAGCATCAGGAACTACTCGATAACAAGGGGCTATACGCCAAACTATGGAATATACAGGAAAAGACATTGGGGTGGAAGTTGTAAATCTAAAATAACGAACGGCACATATCCCTCAGTCACCCTACAGGATATATGCCGTTCTCATCTAAAAACCGGTCTTAATTTTATTGAGTTTTTATCAAGAGTTCGTTATTCTTCTCTCCGTTATACCAATCTGTTTTATCCTGACCGCCACTCATCGCCCAAGCTGCAAAGTCTTTGTAAGCATCGAGGAAATTACCCTTTTCAACGACATGGGCTATCGGAGCCGGAACACTCAAGCCCCAAATCAAGCCTTTTTTGTCATAATAATAATCCTTTCCCAAACCTGAATTATCACTGGGATATGTATCGTATACCGGATTGTATCCTCCCAGATGGATTTCAGTACCCTGATTGGCTTTTGCCAGATAAAAGTCGAAACTTTCAAAGTCAGCTGAATTTACATCTACCTCGTTATTCATGTATATATTGATATTCAAATGCGGAAGTTCCGTAACAAGATATTCTTTTTCTGTATTAAAGAAGGTACTACCGGAAGGCTTTGAAACTACCGTAACCAATTTACGGAAGTCCATAATTACTTCGCCACTAGGACCGGCGAACCAATCTATAGTTGTAATGGATGTATCAAAACCCTGATATACTTCAATTTCGCCAATATCTTTTGCTTTAATATTCTTCAATCTTACGCACGGAGCATAAGGATAAGAGCCTCCCATAGCCCTCAACTCAATACCAAACTGTATGGCATCAATCGCACTCTCAACTTCTTCACCGTGATAGAATGGAATTTGTACCTTATAGCCAAGGACAAAATCATTAAAATCGTAATCCCCTAAACTCGGAAACATATCTTCGAACATGACAGTACCCCATCCATCATTAGGATACCAGATTTGCCCTTCTCCTCCATTTCTGTTTCCCGCCCTTGTCTCAGGACTCGGTTTACTGTCCTTGGGGAGCGTGAAATGAACGATATTGTCCTTGTCGGCAGTAGCTGCCAGAACTGTTTTCTTACCATTTACCGTTTCGTATTGCAGGTAAGCTTCTTTAGAATTGGCAGGCAGGCTCAGAGGAATTGTTAAGATTCCGTCGTTTGTCTGTAGAGTTGCCAGCATTGCATTTTCGGTGCATTCGCGGTCGGAGTATACTGAAACATCCGATACACTTTGAGCCGTGATTTTGCATTGTGCATTTTTAGTCATTTTCCAGTCAAACCCGTTCGGGACGACCAGGTCGGCTACTGTTTTTTCTTTTTGCGGTTGTTTGTCTGCATCATACGCACTTTTTTCGCATGATGTGAAGATTGACGTGCTTAGCAATAAGAACAAGGTGAAAATCGATTTTCTTTTCATGTTGCGTTCTTTCTTTAATAATGTTTTTAATATTTAATTTCGTTTGCCATTATCTTTCCTTTTTAAAGTTGGTTCATATACTTGAATTTATTGAGGCGGATTTATATCCCCTATTTATTACTCTCGGGAAGCACAAAATGCAAACCAGTAGTTTAATCTTTAGCTATAAAATTGAGGTTACTTACCAAGTTACGACGGTAACGACGTACAAAGATGCACTTATTTTCACATACGGGCAAACGAATCTTAAAAAAAGTAGAAATAAAGTCAGTACGATACAGAAACTCTTTGGATGAGTTTCTTCATCTTGTTGTAATCGGTACGGGTATTGGGGTCAATCATTTGCTCAGGTGCTTTTCCTAAGTTCATATAGTTTCGCAAATAATGCGAATCAGGAGTTGAAACTGATTCATAACGGAGAAGAAAGGAGGAAAAGGAGTAATAAGGCGGTAAGGTGATAAAGTGGTTGCACTATATATCACAGAGCGTTATTCCGCTATCACTTTATCACCCTACCACCTTATCACATTTTGTTCATATCCGCTCAAGAAGGAGTTAAATTCAACTACTGATTCGCATAAATAATAAAACACCATATCACAGTTGAACATCTTCGAATCACGCCCCAGACTTTCTTTAGCAAAACAATAGTTGCCATACCACGGCTTCATTTCCGTAATCATCGCCTCAATGTCTCCCGTTAGTTGCCCGGCATCCTTATAATATTGGAATATCTCCCGTACATCATTCTTGCCGAAGGAACAAAAGAAACCGAAGGAAAGTTGTTGTAACTAACGGATATAAAAAACTCCGGCATCGCTATCGCTACGCCGGAGTTTTTTTTAACACTTATGATAACTGGAATATTTTCAAATCATCCTCCACATCACTGACGGTGCCCAACTGGAAAGTATCAATCAATACCTTCGCCACATTAGGCGACAGGAATGCCGGCAACGTAGGTCCTACATGAATCTTCTTCACGCCTAGGCTCAACAGTGCCAACAGCACAATGACCGCCTTTTGTTCGTACCAGGCAATGTTATATACAATAGGAAGTTCATTAATATCGTTCAGTTCGAACACCTCCTTCAATTTCATTGCGATGACTGCCAAAGAGTAACTGTCGTTACACTGTCCGGCATCCAGCACACGAGGAATGCCATTAATGTCGCCCAAAGGCAATTTATTATAACGATACTTGGCACAACCGGCGGTCAGAATAACCGTATCTTTGGGTAATGCCTTGGCAAACTCCGTATAATAGTCACGGCTCTTCATACGACCGTCACATCCAGCCATCACAACAAACTTACGGATAGCGCCACTCTTCACGGCATCCACCACTTTGTCCGCCAGTTGCAACACCTGATTGTGGGCAAAGCCACCGATAATCTCACCATGTTCTATTTCCGTGGGCGGCTGGCATCGCTTAGCTATTTCGATAATCTCAGAGAAGTCTTTTCTGCCTTCCGCATCTGCCTGAATGTATTTACAACCGGGATAACCGGTGGAATTCGTAGTGAACATACGTTCTTTATATTCAGCATTTGCCAACGGGGGAACAATACAGTTCGTAGTGAACAAGATAGGGCCATTAAAAGTAGTGAACTCTTCACGTTGTTTCCACCAGGCATTTCCATAGTTACCCACAAAGTGAGCGTATTTCTTGAAAGCTGGATAATAGTGGGCAGGAAGCATTTCGCTATGCGTATATACATCTACACCCGTTCCTTCGGTTTGTTTCAGCAACTCTTCCATATCTTTCAGGTCGTGTCCGCTTATCAGGATGCCCGGGCGCTTCCCTACTCCGATATTTACTTTAGTAATCTCCGGATTACCGTAACGGCTGGTGTTCGCCTTATCCAGCAGAGCCATGGTCTTCACGCCATATTCTCCGGTTTGTAGCACCATCTTCACCCATTCGTCTGCTGAGAGTGACTTTGCAGCGCTGGCTGCCAAAGCATGTTGCATAAAAGTGTGAATAGAGGCATCATCATAACCCAGGCGCATAGCATGTTCCAGATAAGCAGCCATACCTTTTAATCCATAAGTCATCAACTCTTTCAGAGAGCGCAGGTCTACGTCCGGCTCACGCAACACACCAACCATCTCTGCCTTAGAAGCATATTCTTCACGGTCACCCCGCCATTGCAGTTCGTCAATTGACGGTAGGGAAATCCCCTTAGTTCCAGCTTCTTCCATCAACCGATTGCGCAATTCCAACCCTTTATCAACCCTGCGGAGAATACTTTCATCATCGAAATTCGCATTCGTAATAGTGCAGAACAAAGAATCTACAACGAAACGATTCACCTCAGGAGATACAGCATGTCCGGCATTCCTCAGTTCGTCAGCGAGTGCCGATACACCACGCACCACAAACATCAGCAAATCCATTGCCTTTGCCGTATGACTTTCTTTTCCACACACACCTTTCAGGATGCAACCAGTTCCTTTCATGGTCTCCTGACATTGATAACAAAACATTTTAGCTTCCATCATCTTATTCTTTTTATTTAGTTATAAAACACATTATCATTATCTTTAAAGAAGATAAGCTGCATCTCAGCATAACTTTTTCATGCAAGCATGAAAGTTCTGCATTCGATTTGCATTATCTTTGTGCAAAGATGGAGCGTTTGCGACAGATAAATTGTCACCTATGTTACATCCAATCACAAAAAACTTAAAAAGAATGGAACCACATGTATTATTGCAGATGCCATTGTTTCAAGGTATAACAGAGGAGACGTTACTACGGTTCGTTCTCTCTCACCAACATATTCTTAAATCTTATAAAACAGGAGATTTCATAGCTTTGCAAGGAGATATTTACCGTTCTCTCTACATCCTGTGTAACGGAACCGTCCGCACACAGATGGTCAGTGCCGAAGGAAAGCAACTGACCATAGAGACTTTACGGGCTCCCAAGCTCCTTGCCCCTGCATTCATTTTTGCATCCGAAAACCGTTTCCCGGTAAATATCGAAACCCAGGAAGCGGCCGAGGTACTTATCCTGAATAAAGATGCCTTTCTGGAGTTCATGCACCAGCATCCGATAGTCATGCAAAACTTCCTGAAACTGATATCCGACCGCAGTTTTTTCCTCTCCAGAAAACTGAATGAGTTTGCCTTGCAAAGCCTGAAATCACGCTTACTTAACTACATAAAGATGCACGGTACCCTCACCTCGCAACAGGAAGTCGCGCACATACTCGCCGTAGCCCGCCCATCGCTGGCCCGCGCTCTTTCCGAATTAACCAGCGAAGGGTGCATATGGATAGAAGGAAAAGAGATGCGAGTTGACGAAGAAAATGCAAAGAAATACCTATAAAATCAAGAACTCTTACCTTCATTTCGCACGGCATTCGCATATAATTCTTATATTTGCACAACCAAGCATCTAAATATACATAATGAGAAAAATCACTCTGACCGATGAATATAAAGAGCAATTGTTCCTCATTCCCCTATTCCGGGATTTGCCGCTCAACATCAAGCATTCATTGCTTGACAGATTGGACATCTCAGTATATGAAGTCAACAAGAAAGACATAATAGCTACCCAGGGAACCCTTTGCAAAAAACTATACGTATTGCTGGAAGGAAAACTGCGGGTCGATATCATCGATGGACTAGGCAATGAAGTCATGATTGAGTATATCGTAGCCGCGCGCGCATTTGCCACTCCTCACTTGTTCAGTTCGGACGGGACACTACCGGCTACTTTTACAGCCATAGAAGATGGAATACTACTCACGGCCAGTAAAGAATCTATGTTCAAACTCATCAGTGAAGAACCAAAGATATTACACAATTTTCTATGTATCACCGGTAACTGCAATGTCTGTACGGTAACGCGCCTGAAAACACTTTCACGGAAAACTGTACGGGAACGCTTTGTAGTCTATCTGTTGGAACACAGGAAAAAGAATACTACGACGGTCAACATTATACATAACCAGGCCACACTTGCCGAATATCTGAACGTAACTCGTCCGGCACTGTCGAAGGAAATCAATAAAATGATAAAGGAAGGAATTATAGAAATGGAAGGAAAAACAGTACGGATTCTGGATGAAGCATTATTAGAAAAGTACGTATAAGATACCTCCTATACGTACTTTCTTTCCATATTATCTTACCACTTTACAAACAATACACGGGGATTGATATTTACTGAAACCCACCCCCAGTCTTGCCAGCTTTTGTGATTACCACCTTTCACCACGTCCATAGTCTCTGTTCCGCGCATGATGGAATATCCGGCAGAGAGTTTCACATCTTTCATCACCGACCAGTTGATCTGGTAATCCACTTCCGAACCTAATGCTTTCTTCAAGCCTGATAACTTTGCTGCTGTAGAGAAGTGATGGTAGTTCAGGTCCATATCCACCTTATCGGAAGCACGGAAACGAACGCCCAGACGCTTGTCAAACAAACCGGGAGCATACCCGGATACAAAGTCGGAAGCATAGAAATAATCCATGGCACCATAGAATTTATGGTGCGTACCATACAGGGGATTGAATGCTTTATACTTGTCGCCGCTGCCGTTACTACCGCTCAGATAATCTGCACTTGCCACTACTGTCCAAGTTTTATCAATGGCATAGGCGGCTTGCAAGCTTGCCATGAAAGCGGATACTTTCACTGCTTTCTGGTTTTTCCCTGTCTGATAATAGAAGGCACCGTCTACGTTCCAGTCACTGTTTTTATAAGTAAGGTAAGTTCCCATCGTTTGCAGATAGCGGGTATGGGACGTTTTAGTGGCTGCATCTCCTGTTTCCAAACCCAGATTCATGAACAATAATGAAGCTCCGAAAGGCACCTGATCGGGCGTATAGTGATACCAAAGTGTTTGCATGTTCTTGTAGGGCTGTGCTCCGGCTTGATAGTAGGTGCCGCCTATCTTAGTCTCATCATTCTGGTTGAAAGCAAGGATAAGGTGCAGTTGGTTATTTTTGTTGGCATACCCCAGTTTCAATGCATCATGGTAGCGTCCAGCTATGTTCCAGTCCAATCCACCCAAAATACGTTCGTCATCATAAACAAGGCTTTGACGTCCCAATTGGGCAAAGAAACCTTCGCCGAAGTTCAGTTTGGCCCATGCCTCGTTCATAATGAAACGGCCGTTCTTGTCAATCTGAGGGTCTTGTCCCCATACACCGACGTGCTGTGCAGAGATTTTCATCTGCAAGTCGGAACGCTTATACTCCATAGAGAGACGTGCACGATTGTTGATGAAACCCGCAGGCTCCTCCCCTTCATTGCGGGGAACCAAAGCACCGTTACGATACTCCGCGCGGGGTCTGATTTGGATAGACATTGAAAATTCATTCTCTTTTTCTGTAGTTTGCGTATACGCCATGCTTGGCAAAAGCATGAGAAGCATTGCCCAATAAGTAGTTTTCATAATGATTATCAGTTTAAATTATAAGTATGAATACTTGCTCCCTGTGCGGAAGGCAGGTAGTTGATGCCATACCAGCACATTTGCAGTAATACAAATGATATCAGAAGTAATATTAAAGCCTTGCGATGCAGTAGCGGTTTGCCGAGACGGAAATGTACATATATAAGGTAAGAGAACCAGGTGGCAGCCGCCCATGTTTCTTTCGGGTCCCACGACCAGTAATGTCCCCAAGCCTCCTTAGCCCACACAGCGCCCGAAAGCATGCCCAAAGTCATAAATGCCAGACCTACGTAAGTCAGGTTATCGCACAAGTCCATTTCCCGGCTCTCAATCGGTTTCTTCTTGAACCATAGCAGATAGATGGCCATCACCGCGGCCGCTCCCAACATGGCATAAGCAAACATATACACTATGACGTGCGGCGTAAACCACGGACTCTGCAAAGCAGGCATCAGGGTTTTGTTGTGTATCTCCGGTTTGAAGATATTGATACAGATAAATACCAGCGACAGGATGAAGCTGAAACTAAGTATCCACTTATACCTCCAGCGAGTGTACGTGATAAGTCCGGCCAGCGGGAGGAAGAAAGAATACCACAGGCGGGTCTCCCCCATCGTCCGCATAGGCGGGCGTTCCAGTGAAATCCACATACCCACAATGAAGCAGAAAAAGATGGCAAGTCCTATCAGAGTAAGCCCGCCTACTATCGCCGGTTTCCTCCCCCGCCAGGCGGCAAAAGCGCCGAAGCCCCAGAAGTGCAGGGCAGCAATGGCAAACGGTACAAAATAATCCCACGTCATTCTGTGTCCTCCTCTTTTCTCTTTTGTGCGTTAATAAACAGACAGACAGCGCCAAGCATCATCATAACGATACCTATGTAAACAGCCGGCAACCACGGGTCGCGAACCAACTCAAATACACTGATGTCGCTCCAGCGTCCCTTCGTGTCATCATAACTCAATTGGTAGATGTTCCATCCTGCCACATTCAGAGGGTGGTTCACTGCAATCGTATCTTCCACTTGCTTGCCGTCTTCCGTATAGACTTTCACTGTCGATGCAAAGCGTTGCGGCTCACGTTCCGGCATGATAAGGCTTGTCTGTGAGTCGAGGCACAATGCCTTATAAGGGAAAATGAAACTGCCGCAACTCACCCAACCTTCTTTCGCAGCTTTCGTCTTCTTGTTCAGAGCTTGCAGGTAAACGGCATACGTGGCACCTAAGGAATGAAATTCGGTAAATTTCAATGTATCTTCCGTAGCAACGGAGGCCGCCCACGGGATAGTCTGCCGGATGGATATCAACCAGTCGGCCAACTGCCCGTCCGTCACACCTTCTTCCAGCAACAGATGTTCCGGTGTTTTTTCGGGTAGTGCGCGTCCTGTTTCGTTGTCAATCAACATCAGTTTCGGAGGATATTCGTCAATTGTGAAGTCTTTCAACTCGATGGCAAGCGGAAGTTCGATTAGCTTGCCGTGTTCGTCGATTGCCCGCCACTCGGCATTGTCTATACGGGTAGTCATCCGCAACCTGTGCATATCGGCGTTGCCTAACGTGGCCGTAACCAAAGCGATGAACAGCCCGGCATGATTCAGCAGAAAAGAAAGCTTCTTCCACCTGAAAGGAAATCCTGCACGGAGCGTAGTCAGTCCCAACACCGTCACCAACCATATATAGAGCAATACAAAAGGCCATGCCGAAAGCATCCGCGAGAAACCTAACACATCCGCCGGATGACCGGAAGGTGCTTGGCGAATGAGTCCCATCACCACCGTAATGCCTGCCACCCACAGGAGGGAAGACACTGCCGCCGTATAATGACTCATCCATCCAAAGAAATAAACACGCTTGCGCAGGCAATGCATAGCTACTATCCCGCCCAGATACACCACCAATACAATGATGTTCACCGGGTAAGCGAACAAACTCCAATCTATTTCACCGATTGTAATCTGTAGCAGCCATCCCGTCACCAACAATCCTGCGCCTATCAGGCATCCTTCTTTAAATCCCCACGGTCTGATCCACATATCTCTGTTTTATTTCTGGGCCAGACGACCGTTAGCTTTCGCTTTTTCCAGCCAAGCAGGTACAGTTGTTTTCAGAAATTTCTCTTTAGCAGCTCTTTCCGCATCCATGTCGAGGCCAATGTATTGTTGTGCTTTCTCTTTGGTTGAAATGTCCGGCATCGGCACATCATCCGTAAAACCATGCTTAGCCAATACTTTGGATACAGCCAGACGAGCCTGCATAGCCTTATCCAATCCATGTGAAAGGATACGTTGGATTTCTTGCGGAGCGTGGAAAGAACCACCGTGAGAAGCCACACCGAAATCCCAACGCCACTGCGACTGACGGATAAGGGAAAGTACATCTTTCATCTGGTCGTCCGTAGCCCCTTTGTCCCAGGCAAACTTAGCCTCGATGTGAGCTTTGGCAAGTTCCTGCTCCAGACGATTACGGATTTCGTTAGCCTTACGCTGACGCTCGTACACATTATTACGCAGTGTTTCTTCACTTTCGCGATGACAAGTCTGACAAGTGCGGTCTATCATCGCCAACGGACTTTGTATGTGATGGTCGCTGAATTTCACGCCACCCTCACTTTTATAGGGCATGTGGCAATCGGCACAAGAGACGCCTCTCTGCCCGTGAATACCCATCTGGGCAATTTCATAATCGGGATGCTGCGCTTTCAGTATCGGCGCGCGGCTCAGTTTATGAATATAATCGTAGAAGCCTTCATTATCATAATAAGCCTCCATATCTTCCACCGTAAAGCCCTTATCCCAAGGGAAAGTCAGATACTTGCCATCCCCCTTGAAATAATATTCCACATGGCACTGCGCACATACCAGCGAACGCATCTCCTGCGGAGTAGCTTTCGTGATGTCCCTTCCCTGGCGTGCGAAAGCCTCGATCAAAGCCGGACGGCTGATATGCAGATTCATATTCTCCGGTTCGTGGCAATCGGCGCATCCGATAGGATTCACTATTTCAGAACCCATAGCGCCCCACTTATTATTATAGAAAGCATCCACACCAACGGCTTCCATCATGCGGGGAACATCCGGACTCTTGCACGTCCAGCAAGTAGAGGGCTGCGGGCCGTCTTCCGCTGTTGCAGGCGCACCCGTACGGAGGCTTGCCGTGATGTCTTCAATCGCATGCATGTGTCCGCGGGGAGTGGAATAATCCTTTGAGAAAGCATATCCCGCCCACAAAACCACCATTTCGGGACGTTGCTCCAACACATCAACGGCGATGTTTCCATTGAACTCGCTTTGGAAATCAGTCTTTGCCGTCTCCGTCCAGGTCTGATATTCACGGGGGAAATCATCTTTGAAGACTTCATTACGGGCTTCGATGCCTGTAATTACGGTCTTGCGGTTATTGAACACGCTTGCCAGTTCCGCCCGTCGCTCTGTCAGTGCGGAAACACATAATCCTAATACAAACACGACCACCATCGAACCGCCGAACAGCAGCCAGCCTTGCCATGATTTCAATTTCTTTTCCATACGTATATTGATTTTATTTCATTTTCATTATTTCTTCAGCATCTTTTGCAGCCACTCCGGCACGGGCGACTCGGGATAAGGAACCAACGCATTGGGCGTAGCCGACAATGAGTTCTTTCCACCATGCGGCACATCGCGGTGGCAGTCCCAGCAAGCCTTGCCCTCTCCCACCTGAGACATCATGTAGTCTATCTTCCCGGTCTTCACGAACTCCGTGTTCAGTTGCGTATGGCAACGAATACAGTTGTTCATAATCACCTCCGAACTGGCCGCATGAGCCTTGATAACCTGCGGCTCACTCTTGGTGAGAAAAGCCGCCACGTGCTTTATACCGTCCATCCCCTTGAACGTCCATTTCTTGACGGCATTCTCATGGGGAACGTGACAGTCATTACAAGTGGCATCACGACTATGCGAGCTGTGAAACCAGGTAGCGTAATAAGGTGCCATGATGTGGCAGTTCACGCATGCCGACGGATCATCTCCCAGATAGGTATGCGCCCGTAGCAGATACATGAACAAGCCTCCCCCGCCCACAACAATACCACAGATGACAATCGCAGTCACTTTCCATTTGTACGAAGGTAAAAACCTGTTTATAAATGACAATTTCTTCATAGGAAAAAGTATTTTTCACAAAAGTAGCGGCTTTATTTTATAAAAAGTGTAATAAAGATTACTATTTTATTAGTGTCTTGCGCTATCTTTACATAGTTCCATTGAGTAAAAGTTAAGTCTCATCCGTATATCTTCAATAAACACTTAATGTAATTATAGAATATGAGAGTAGTAAGTTTATTGATATGCCTTTTCATTTCAGGAATATTGCAGGCGCAGAAAGGCCATATCACCTTTCAACAACAGTTACCGGACAGCCACCCGCGCTATCTGACGGATGCCAACGGCAAAAGCGAAACCCTCCATCTGATAAAGACGGAAGCCTGGGCAAAAGATGTATTTGAAAAGTTGAAAAGACGAACGGACATCTACGCCAACCTGACAGACGCCCAACCGGACTGGTTGCTCTCCCGCCTTGCCATGTACTGGCAATCGCATGCCACGGACGTATATATAAAAGGTGAAACCTTCGACCATGCCGGAGGTGAAAAAGCCCCGGCACCCACCGTAAGATATACAGGTACGCGCGGCACCTTCGCCACCCACGGACGCCCGCGACTGGAAGACGTCGTACCCTACGATGACACCGACGGCAACGTCACCTTCTGCAACAACGCCTTACCCGGACGTCCGATGGAAAGCGTACACCCCTCCAAGACCGGACGGAACATAGAGAGCCTGAACCGCGAAATCATGGGTATCGCCCGTGACGCCGCCTTCCTCTACTGGCTGACGGGAGAAGAGAAATATGCCCGGCTTGCCACCGGCGTCTTCGATACCTATATGACCGGTATCTATTACCGGAATGTTCCCATCGACCTCAACCACGGCCACCAGCAGACGCTGGTAGGCATGAGCTCCTTCGAAGTCATCCACGAAGATATTCTCTACGACATCGTCCCCCTCTACGATTTCCTGTACGACTACCTGAACGCCCGCCATGCGGACAAGATGGACATCTACGCAGGAGCTTTCAAGAAATGGGCGGACAATATCATCGCAAACGGTGTTCCTCACAACAACTGGAACCTGATGCAGGCACGCTACATCATGAATATCGGCATGATATTGGAAGATAACAAACAATATCCCGACGGAAAAGGGCGTGAATATTACATCGACTACGTACTCAACCGTTCCAGCATCCGCCAGTGGAGCCTGGCACGGTTGGCCGATTATGGTTTCGACCCGCAGACCGGCATCTGGACGGAATGTCCCGGATACTGCAACGTCGTTCTGAACGATTACACCAGCTTCGCCACCCTCTTCGACCGCAATCTGAACTTTGATTTAGTAAAGGCATTGCCCGTCATTTCCAAAGCCGTGTCCGCCACCCCGCAGTATCTCTTCCCCAACCGGATGTTATGTGGCTTCGGTGACACCCACCCGGGTTATCTGAACACCGCCCCCATCTCCCGCCTGATACAGAATGCGCAACATAATGGTAAGAAGGAGCAGGAAGACTACTTCACCGCCATGCTGAAATGCTTCAACCCCAATGCCGGACAGGAGACAGGGATGAAAAAGGATGTACGCGTCTCCGTCAACTCCTTCTTTGACGACAAACCGCTGGAGCTGAACCCCGCCATAGAAGCCGGAAAGATAGAAGATTACGTTTCTCCCCTCTTCTATGCCCCCAACGTCTCCTGGCTGGTGCAGCGCAACGGCATGAATCCCCGCCACAGCCTGATGATTTCTCTGAATGCAAGCGAAGGTAACCACATGCACGCCAACGGCATATCTATGGAACTGTACGGAAAAGGCTATGTCCTCGGCCCCGATGCAGGCATCGGCCTCTATCTTTATAGTGGACTGGATTATCTGGAATATTATTCCCAGTTCCCCAGCCATAACACCGTATGCGTGGACGGAATTTCCAGTTATCCGGTCATGAAGAGCAATCACTCTTTCGACCTGAAATCCAGCTTCCCCGCCCCCGCCAAACCGGGCAGCGCATTCACACCCATCACTTACAGTGATGTCTACTTCCGCGAACCCGAAAGCCGCGCCGACCAGACCCGCCTGATGGGTATCGTCACCACCGGCCCCGAAACCGGATATTACGTAGACATCTTCCGCAGCCGTAAAGAGCAAGGCGGTGACAAGATGCACGATTACTTCTACCATAACCTGGGACAGACATTAACCCTGACCGCCGCCGACGGCTCGGACCTGAACCTGCAACCCACGGAAGAGTTAGCCTTTGCAGGTGCCCACCTGTATGCCTATTCTTATATATATGATAAGAAATCGGCCGCCACCGATAAAGACATCAAAGCCACATTCACCATCGACATGCCCGACAACGATGACATCTCCATGAATCTCTGGATGAAGGGAGAGGCCGAACGGGAAGTCTTCACCGCCCTGTCGCCCATGACGGAAGGCTTGAGCCGCACTCCGGGTATGCCTTATAACATCAGAGAGCAACCCACACTGACCTTCGTAGCCCGACAGAAAGGAGAAGCCTGGAACCGTCCGTTCGTAGCCGTCTACGAGCCCTCGTCACAGAAAGAACCCGGCTGCATTTCCGAAGTCAGCTTCCCCGAAGTAAACAGCAAAAATAAGAATAGTGCCGTCAGCGTATGCGTCAGACAAAAAGACGGACGTACCGACTATATCCTTTCTTCTGACCGCCCGGAAGAAACATGCAGCAGCGGAAACATGAGCGCACAAGCCACTTATGCGTTATGGGGCAACAAACAAGGAAATGACTGCACGCTGTTCTTGGGCAACGGTACCTTGTTGAGTACTCCTAACATAATCATCAAGTCGGCAACTCCCGCCAATGTACTACTGGAATATAAAAACGGAACCTGGCACTATACAGCATCTGCCGACTGCACCGTCAGCCTAAACAAGAAAACATATAGGCTGAAAGCTGTTTCAGAAGCAACAAAGTTGAAATAGGCAATACATTTTCAGTCGTTTTGTTGAGATAAATTAACGCCACGGGTCATTTTACAACTATCTGATTATCAATAACGTAAAATGACCCATAATAAGGTAACGACTGAATAAGGATGAAGTAACGACTGAATGGGAATGAGGTAACGACTGAATAGGGTTAAAGTAACGGCTGTTTCTCAAGGAAACCTCCCTTGTAAACAACTTTATACAATGCTGAAAAATAGTCGTCAAATCATCATTTCCATCAACTCCAATGCTTTTTATTCTTTTTTGCGTATATTTGCTGTGCTGAAACGAATATATAAAAACAAATGTCCCATACAGTGAAAAACATTTTAAGATATATCCTCCTGTTATTCTTGCTGTTTGGCTTCTTGCCGGGCTATTCCCACTCCTACGTTTTCCGGGGATTATCCGTCACCGAAGGACTGTCCGACCTGGTGGTCAACGCATTGTATAAGGATTCCATCGGTTACGTTTGGATAGGCACCGGAAATTCCCTGGAACGTTTTGACGGCACTTACCTGAAACATTTCCTCATCACCGGAGCCAACGAAAAAATAAAGCGGGTGAATGCCATAGCCGAAACCACAGGAAATCAGATATGGATGGGCAACGGTATGGGACTTTGGCGGGTGAACAATGAAAAAGACATACTGGAACCCATTGCCGCAGAAACTTTGCGATATGGTGTCCGCAGCCTGTTGCCCGACAGCCGGGGCGCCCTCTACATCGGCAGCGAAGCGGGCCTCTTCATCTACGAGAACGGAAATCTGGAACAAATACTGATAGACCCTAATGTCCTTTCCGCATCCAACATCATCACAGGCCTGAGTCTCGGCGAAGACAACACCTTGTGGATGGTCACCAACGAAGGACTCTATGCCCTGTCGCTGACCGACAGGAAAATCACCCCTTATCACTACATTGTAGAAGACAAGCATCTTTGTTCCTACAACAATGTCACCCGCATCGGCACCATGCTCTACCTGGGCACCATGGGGCAAGGCATCATCTGTTTCAATACCCGGACTCACCAATTCAGTCACTTCATCGACGTAGGGTGCAATGTCATATCTTCCCTGTCCAGCGACGGAGAAGATGTTTTGTATATAGGCACCGACGGAAACGGAGTACATTTCGTCTCCACCCGGAAGATGAAGTCTATACGCTCCTTCCGCCACGAACCGGGGCAGGATGAAAGTATCCGCTCAAATTCCGTATATTCCCTGTTGGTGGACCGCGACGGACTTATCTGGATAGGCTTCTATCAGTTTGGACTGGACTACAGCCTATATCAAAGCGGGCTTTTCTCCACTTACAGTTATCCGCCTCATTTCGACTCAAAAGATATGCCCGTCCGCAGCATAGCGATCACGGAGAGTGAAAAACTGATAGGCTCCCGCGACGGTTTATTCTATATCAATGAGGACAAAGGGATTTTCAAGAATTTCAAGACACCCGAACTGCGTTCCAGCATGATATTCTGCATCTATAAGTTCCAGGATAAATATTACATCGGGACTTATGGCGGCGGCATGTATATATTCAATCCTTCCGACCAGAGCATCCATGATTTTGAACCGGACGAGTCACAGCCCTTCATGCGTGGACAAATCTTCTGCATCAAGTCCGACAGCAAGGATAATCTATGGATAGGTACGTCCATGGGGCTATATTGCTATAAGGACGGAAAGCAAGTGAAGCACTACACCAGCTCCAACTCCAAACTGCCGGAAGGCAACGTCTACGAAATATACTTCGACTCTACCCGTAAAGGATGGATATGCACCGAAAACGGCATGTGCATCTGGGATCCTTCATCCGAAAGTCTGAAAACCGATGTTTTCCCGGAAGGCTTCATACATAAAGAGAAAATCAGAGTGATATACGAAGACTCCGGGCACGACCTCTACTTCTTGCCGGATAAAGGCAGCATGTTCATCTCCGACCTTTCCATGAGCCGTTTCAGGAGATTGCAGCCCCACACACTGCTGGAGGGCAAGGACGGCATGTTCATATTGGAAGATGAAGAACATTGGCTCTGGATAGGCACCAACAATGGGCTGTACCGATATGATAAGAAAGAAACCTTTATCCCTTACAACTTTATAGACGGCATCCCCAGTTCCATCTTCACCCTGTGCCCGCCCATACAGGACAAAAAAGGCATCCTCTGGATGGGAAATTCAAAAGGATTGATCTGCATGGACTTCAAACAAAACAACCGGATGAAAAGCTATAATTATCCACCGGTAATCACTGATGTCTATGTCAATGGCAAAAAGTCCGTCCGCCCCGTAACCGGAAACAACGGAATACCGGAAATAGAGCTTGAGTCCTCTCAAAACAACCTGACCTTTTATTTCTCGGGCTTCACTTATACCGAACCCGCATACATGACGTATGAATACAAACTGGAAGGAGAAGACGACGAATGGCAGATTCTCACCGGAAAATCGGATATCACTTACTACGACCTTCCGGCTGGAAAGTATGTATTCAAAATCCGCCATATAGGAAATCCCGACTCGATGGCGTGCATAGCCGTTCAAATCCCCTACCCGATAGAAACATGGAGCATCATAGCCATTGCTATAGCCGCCGCTTTCCTGGGCTATGTCTATTTCCAACGGAAGAGGAAAGAGAAACAGGCAAAAGCCGTTCAGCCCCAAGCTCTGGTACGCGAAGAGGCCAAGGAAATCGAGAAGCAGGAGAAAACCGCGGAAGCCAAATACAAGACCAATAAAATCAGTACCGAAGAGTGCAAGCACCTGACTGAGAAACTGGAAGCACTGATGCTCCGCGAGAAGCCTTACACCAATCCGGAACTTAAAATAGCCGACCTGGCAACCATGCTCGGCCGCTCGGCTCACACCCTGTCTTACCTGTTCAATCAACACCTGAACCGGAATTACTACGATTACATCAACGATTATCGTATTGAAGAATTCAAGCGCCTCATCAATGAAGACGAGTATTCCAAATATACTCTGAGTGCCCTTGCCGAATTATGCGGCTTCAGTTCACGCGCCTCCTTCTTCCGGTATTTCAAGAAAACTACAGGCATCACTCCCAATGAGTATATCCGGAGCATCGGAAAGAACAACGAATAAGCCACTAATTAAAGTACATTGAATGTTTTTTAGCAATTATCTTTCAATATATTGAAAGATAATTGGTATTTTTGTTGCAGTAAACTAAGGAATCATGGAAAAAAGAGTCATCAAAAGCTTGATAATAGAGAAGCAACATGAGATTCCGCAAATGGAACTCATGCCCAGAAAATTAGAACTGGAGGATACATGTAACTACGTATTCGTAGGGTTACGGCGTGCCGGAAAGTCCTATCTTATGTTCCAGCACATACAAAGTTTACTTGCAGAAGGAAAAGCGCAAATCGAGGACATCCTTTACATCAATTTCGAAGATGAGCGGATAGCCTCTATACGCTCAGAAGAGCTTAACCTGATATTGGAAGCCTATCATGAGATGTATGGCAACAAGCCTTTGATATATTTGGATGAAATTCAGAATGTGGTAGGTTGGGAGAAATTCGCCCGTCGGCTGGCAGACTCCCAATATAAAGTATTCATAACCGGTAGCAATGCTCAAATGTTAAGCAAGGAGATATATACAACGCTCGGGGGAAGATATATTGCCATGGAAATATTTCCTTTTTCCTTTCCCGAATATCTTCAATACCACCGGTTCGCTCTGCCACGTAATTGGGAATATGATATTTCAGTAAAGACAAATCTGGTAAAACTGTTTCAACCCTATTTCTATTTCGGCGGATTTGCCGAGACATTCCCACTCAGAGATAAGCGCTCCTGGCTGAACTCCCTGTTCCAAAAGATTCTTTTGGGAGATGTGATTTCCAGAAATGATATACGAAACGAAAATGCCATTCGCCTGATAGTGAAGAAGCTGGCAGAAAGCGTCATGCAGCCTTTGGCATTGGCACGCATCCTGGGAGTCATCAAGTCGGCAGGTTGTTCACTCTCACACAATACACTTGTGGATTATCTGCAATACCTGAATGACGCTTACCTGATTTTCAGCATTTCCAACTACTCCGATAAGCTGAGTGAAAAGGAAAGTATTAAAAAGAGATACTTTTTTGACAATGGTTTACTAAACACTTTTATTATCGAACCCGAAAGTAAATTACTGGAGAATCAAGTAGCTATCACCTTAAAGAAAAAATATGGTGACGGTTTATACTACTATAATAAGAATATAGAAGTAGACTTTTATGTTCCCGAGGCTAGGACAGCCATACAGGTTTCCTATGCGTTATCGCAAAGTGATACCCGTGAGCGTGAAATCAAAGCACTACTGAAACTATCGCAAGTATATCCACTCGACAAACTACAAATCATCACATGGGAAGAAGATTCCCTTATTGAAGAAGGCGGACTCTCCATTGAAATACTTCCCCTGTGGAAGTGGCTTCTTGATTAATTATACACCACCAAATATTCCCTCAGAGTCTCAAATTATTATTTGACACAGCCAGTCTCAAATTATTAAGTCACTATATATTAGCGACTTAATTTATTTTTAGTCCAATGTAATGAGATGAGATTTGTTAAGCCCTGCAAAAGATTGTTTTCCTGTTTTTACCTTTTATATTTGCAATCGTAAAGCTAACGTAAAACGTAACCAAAGTCTGAAACATGGAAAACAAAAAGATGAAATCCGTTCAATTAATAGCTGACTCTTATATGAGTTATCATCGTTCAGTCTGCTTCTATATATATTATAGAATCAACAGTAAGGACGATGCCGAAGACTTAGCCCAGGATGTATTTCTACGTCTCATGGATTATAAGCAAATGCTTCGCCCGGATACCGTGAAGTTTTTCATCTACACCATAGCCCGCAATCTGGTGAACGATTATCTGCGCCGTCACTATAAGAAGCAGGAAGTGACTTCTTATATATACGAGCACACCGTGACCTACACCAACGAAACGGAAAACCAGATTATCGCCAACGACCTGCTGGCTTGTGAAAAACAGAAGTTACACACCCTTCCGCTACAACGCAGGAAGATTTACGTCATGAGCCGCTATGAAGACAAGTCGGCATCAGAGATCTCCGCAAGTCTGCAACTCTCACGCCGCACGGTTGAAAACCATTTGTTCATCAGCCGCAAGGAAATACGTGAATACATCAAGCAATGCATCTAATTAGATTATAATCGAAATAATAGTGTTAATTTTAAATTTATAAATTATGAGGAATGAATTTCTAAAATTCTCATCGAAAAGAATTCTGTTCTCAGCGGCAATGGTATCTGCACTCTGTGTAGGTAGCCCGCAGCAGGCTGTTGCCAATGTTAATGAAGTGCAGGCTGTTGCGCAGACTGGTACAGTAAGAGGTACCGTAGCAGATGCTGCCGGTGAACCCATTATCGGTGCTAATATCATGGTGAAAGGTACCACGAATGGTTGCATTACTGATATTGACGGTAACTTCAGTCTGAGTAATGCGAAAGGAACTTTAGTGGTTTCATTTATAGGCTATAAATCACAGGAGATTGTGGTAAAAGGAAATGAGACTAACCTGAAAGTGGTTCTGAAAGAAGATTCGGAAATGCTGGACGAAGTGGTGGTTGTGGGCTACGGTACACAAAAGAAAGCTACAATGACCGGTTCAGTAACAGTGGTGAACCAGAAGATGTTAGAGAATAAAGGAACCATGTCCAGTCCTGTACAAGCATTACAAGGCCAGGTTCCCGGTGTCATTATTACACGTAATTCTACGGCTCCGGGCGATGAAAGCTGGAACATGAGTCTGCGCGGTGCAGTCTCAAAAAATACGACCAGTCCGTTAGTCATTATCGACGGTGTGGAATATGAAAGCGTAAACGAATTGCGTCTGTTGAATCCTTCCGATATCGAATCAATCAACTTCCTGAAAGATGCTTCGGCTTCCATCTACGGTAGTAAGGCTGCCGGTGGTGTGGTATTGGTCACTACCAAGAAAGCACAGGCAGGGAAAGTGCAAGTGGACTATAGCGGTTCGGTGACAAGCAAGTTCATCGGTCTGTCACCTCAACTGATGAGCCTGGAACAATGGGCTTCCTCTGTAATAGATGCACGTACCAACGACGGTTACGGTGACGATGATACCTGGATGCGTTATGCAAAACTGGCGTTGGCATATAAGAATCAGTACATCAATCTTGACCATAGCACGAACCCGTTTGGAAATGCTTTTACCGATGTAGCTGACTTTGTATTCTTCGATACCGACTGGCAGGACATCATGTGGGGAACGGCAGCTTCGACCCAACACGAACTTGCCATTTCCGGTGGTACGGATGCCTCAAAATACCGTTTATCTTTAGGTTACATGTATGATGACAGCAACTTGAAGTGGGGTAATAACAATAACAACCGTTACAACCTGCGTCTGACAAATACCTTTAAACTGTCTGACCGTGCTTCTATTGAATCGGTAATTGCCTATAACCGCCAGGATCAGGTGGCACCCACACAGATCGGTTCGGCACTGACCACCAACTCGCAGCAACCGGGATTCCCGTCGGCTACCGCCAACGGCAAACCATACGCATGGGGAACTTGGGGCGCTCCCAACTGGTATTGTGAATTGGGCGGCGACAACAAGTTGAAAGTATCTGCCATCAACATCAGCGAAACATTCAGATATTCCATCCTGAAGAACCTGACAGCTTCTGTTACGGCCGGTTACAATACATCGACGGCTATTCGTGATAAACAAAGCAAAGCCATTGACTGGTACAACTATGCAGGCGACCGTGTAGTTCGCAGCAATCCTACAGAGGACAAGAGCTCGTATTCCAAGTCCAATTCACGTACTGACTTTTACTCATTGTCCGGGCACCTCGACTGGTCTCACATCTTTGCCGATGTTCACGATGTAAAGGTGATGGTAGGTTCACAATATAACTTGAAAGAGTATGAAGGCACTTTCCTCTATACAGAAGGTATACTGCCTTCCCTGGAAATTCCCAACAGTACCAAAGACGTGGTTTACCTGAAGAACGGCGACGACAAATCAAACAAATGGCAAGAAGCCGTGATGTCTTATTTCGGTCGTATCAACTACAATTACCGTTCTAAATATATGTTGGAAGCACAAGGACGCTATGACGGCTCTTCCAAGTTCCAACCCGAAAACCGTTGGGTGTTCTACTGGGGTACCTCTGCCGGATGGAGAATTTCGGAAGAAGCATTCATGAAGAATCTGACGTTTGTAGACGAATTGAAGCTAAGAGCTTCTTACGGTAGCGTAGGTAATCAGAGTGGCGTTGACCGCTATGATGGTGCACAGTTATACAACTTCACCCCCAGCGGCGGTGCGTTGATAGGTAATGGAAAAATCTCTTATGTAGACACTAACGGTAAGTTGCCGAGTACCGACCGTACCTGGGAACGCATCCATAACTACAATCTTGGTCTTGATTTTGGATTCTTACGTAACCGCCTGACAGGTACGGCAGAAATCTTCTGGAAGAAGAGTGACAATATGTTGATTGACGTGATTTATCCGGGCATTCTGGGTGACAAAGCTCCTACGGCAAACTATGGTGCATTCAAGGCACATGGCTGGGAAGGTATGATTAACTGGTCCGATAAGATTGGCAAAGTAAACTATCACATCGGCGGTACATTTACCTACACCACCAATGAGTTAGTAGATAACGGTGGCAGTGGAGCCATCAAAGCAGGCGTACGTTCCGACCGTGAAGGATATCCCCTGAACTCTGTATTCGGCCTCCGTTACTGCGGTAAGATCCAGACGGAAGAGCAACTGAAAAAGTATGTGGATAAATACAAGAATACCAGCACCATCGGAACACTCAACAATCTGCGCCTCGGCGATAACATGTTTGAAGACGTGAACAAGGATGGTAAACTGACAGAAGAAGATTTTGTATATCTGGGTACAGACGATCCTAAAGTACAATTCTCCATCAATGCAGGTCTGGAGTGGAATGGTTTTGACCTTGCCATCGTTTTCCAGGGAGCAGGCAAACGTACTATCTGGCGTGAGGAAAGTACATGGAGAATTCCCATGCGTGCCGTTTATCTGAACACGAGCGACCAGCACATAGGCAACACATGGTCTCCGGATAATCCGGGCGCATTCTTCCCTGCACTGACCAACCAGTCTGAACTTAACAACTACAACTACCAATGTTCTTCATGGTCGGTAGAAGACGGAGCATATTTGCGTTTGAAGAATGTAACTTTGGGTTATTCACTTCCGGCTTCCCTGCTTGCCAAGACAAAAATACTGAGCAAGGCACGTGTATACGTTACGGGCAGCGACCTGTGGGAACACAGCAAAATTAACGATGGATGGGATCCGGAAGCGAACCGTAAAGTGGACAACTCCAAGCGATATCCTTTCCTGCGCACTGTAACTTTTGGATTGAATTTAACCTTTTAATTGAAGACAAATATGAAAAAATATACAATCAAATCTATCTTGATACTGGCAATAGGATGTATGCTACATTCCTGTCTCGACCTGGATCCGAAAGACCAGATTGCCGATGGTAACTATTGGCAGACTGCTACAGACTTCAAGTTGTTCTCCAATCAGTTCTATGGCTGGACACGCGATTTCAAAAACAGCGTCTACGATGCTCCCCACTCCGATAAGCGTTCCGACCTTATCATGGATAAAGGCAGTAAGAATGTATTTGCTAACGGAACCAACAGCATACCGGCTTCCGACGGCAACTACACCGATGCTTACAATCGCATTCGTCGTACAAATATCCTCTTACAGAAAGCAGAGAGTTTTGCAAATCAGAGTGACATCGCACAATATATCGGTGAAGCCAAGTTTTTCCGCGCTTACTGCTACTTTGACCTGTTGCAGCTTTTTGGAAATGTCATAGTAGTCACTACACCGATTGATGTTACTGCTCCCGAAATGCAAGCAGCACGCAACGACCGCAGCGAAGTAGCCGACCTCATCATTCAGGATTTAAAAGATGCCGCCGAATTACTTCCCGTCACTTCTACTGTTGAAAAAGGACGTGTAGGTCGCGAAGGCGCCTGGGCAATGCTTTCCCGTGTAGCACTCTACGAAGGAACATGGCAGAAGTTCCGTGGTAACACAGCTCGTGGTAAAGACTTGTTGGACATTGCGGCAAATGCAGCAAAGGAAGTGATCAACACTAAAAACTTCTCATTGTTTGCACCTGCCATTCTGGGTGACAGTGCACAGAAGTATATGTTTATCCTGGAAGATACAAAGTGTAACCCTGCCGGATTGCAGAAAAGCGCCAATACAGAATACATCTTCTCCCGCCGTCACGACGAAGCATTAGCTCCCATCGGTTCCAATATCACCAAAGAATGTTTGGCAAATGCACAAATGATCTCTCATAAGTTTGCGGCAATGTATCTCTGCCAGGACGGACTTCCCATCGAGAAATCCGAAGTATATAAAGGAGACCAAAAGATATTGGACGAATATCTGAACAGGGATAACCGTATGGTTTATACCCTCTGCAAACCTTATGAATATTTTTGGAGTAACCTGAACTCACGTGTCAACTGGACAGGCGATGCTGTCGACCGCGCTTCTGCTTCCATCAAAGGCTTGGTGCCTACCAGCGGAAGCGGTTACAACAACCAGAAATGGGCTTGTGAACGCTATGTGAATGACACCTACGAAAGCTACGACTACCCCATCATCCGCTACGCAGAAGTTCTGCTGAACTATGCCGAAGCCGTATTTGAACGGGATGAAAAGATCTCTGACGAAGACCTGAACCTCTCTCTCAACTTGGTCCGTTGCCGCATCAATACCAAAATGCCCAAGCTGACCAATGCATTTGCTACAACTCACGATCTGGATATGAGAACTGAAATTCGCCGTGAACGTACCATTGAATTGTTCAACGAAGGTTTCCGTATAGACGACCTGAAGCGTTGGAAGACAGCTGAAACAGAAATGCCACAGGACTTCCTGGGTATCAGATGGACAGGTACAGAGTTCCAGAACAAATGGCCGGGCGTTACCAATGAAAGGAACAGCGACGGTTTCATCATTCTGGAATCAGGACGTAAATGGGAAGATAAACACTATCTTTACCCATTACCTACCGACCAGTTGCAGTTGAACCCAAACCTGAAACAGAACCCAGGTTGGGGAGAATAAATCAATGTTTTTCATTCATAAAAAGAAGATAACAACATGAAGAATAGAAATTCTATATATCAAGGCTTGAGCCGGGCATCCATCGGGATGCTGGCGGCCTGCATGGCTCTGACTGCATGTGATAAGGATCAAGAATTTACTCCTGCCATGCCCGAAGCCAAACTGATCAACGGCATCACATTCAAGGTAAGTGAGAACCTGCCGCTTGCCATTGGCATGGACTCTACTATTGTTTTTGCGATTGATGCTCCCGAAGAACTGGAAGATCGTTCCATTATCTGGAAGTCAACCGACGAAACTGTTGCCAAAGTTTCGCAGCAAGGTACTATTACCGGTATAGCCGAAGGTACAGCCATCATTAGTGTGACTCCCGCCATAGGTTTTGGTCCATCAGCCTCAGTAACGGTCAATGTAATACCCGAAATCATAAAGGCTACCGATATGACGTTGGTCAATCCGAAAGAGGGAGAAGACATTTATGAAACAGACCGGATTCAGTTGGAAGCATCCATCCTTCCGGCCAATCACACCTATTCTTATTTGACATGGGCAAGCAGTAACCCAAGCATCGCTACAGTATCAGAAAATGGCCTGGTAAACTGCCTGACACCGGGCAAGGCAATCATTACAGCTTACACACACGACCGTAGTGGTGTATCTGCTTCTTATGAGCTGAATATCAAAGAGTACATTCCGGTAGAAAGCGTCTCTATCTCTGCTTTGACAGAACCGCTTTGTATCTCCCGTGGCCCAGTTCAGCTGGATATTGCTTACACACCCGCCAACGCTACCACAGGTTCAGTAGACTGGACTTCAAGTGACGAAAACATTGCTACGGTAGATTTGGGTGTTGTAACACCGAAGGGCTTCGGAACCGCCACTATTACGGCTACTTGCAAGGCAACAGGTCAGACGGCTTCCGTATCTGTAACCGTTGACAGCGGTTGGGTGATTTGGGATGGCCAGAATAATTTCGATGGCTGGAAAATTGGACAGGCTTATTCGAGCTATGTGATAGAAGACGGTAAAATGGTGGTTACAGCCGGTGCTCAAAACGCTACCATGAGACGTGCGGACTTGAGTTTCAGAAATGTCCCCATCAACCTTGATTTCTCCAACTATCCGGTACTTGCTATGCGTTCCACACTGCCTGTCGGCGGAAAAGGAATCGGACAAGGTGGTGCATATACACTGGACATGGTAACTAAATCCGGAAATGCCGGTAGAGCCCATGTCGGAGAACTTCTGAGTGATGGTACGAATCTGATATATTATGATGTACCGTCTATCAATGCAGCATTAGGCAATGGTGTGGTAGAAGCCAATACTTTCCAAATCAAGATTGCAGACATTTATAATGAGAACCTGCCTACCGGCCAATATACGGTTTACTGGATCCGCACATTCAAGAGCATAGCCGAAGCAAAAGCCTTTGCAGAAGCGGAGATAGCAACCGGAAACTAAAATACAACTCTAAAGAATACTCACAATGAAAAAGAATTTGATATTCGCATTAGGTCTCTCACTGGTAACAGGCTTCACAGCCTGTTCCAGTGAAATCGAGGACGGAACAACAGACATCGACAGTTGGGAGATGCCTTATGAAGAAGTAGTTGCCAAATACACCTACACTCACCCTTGCGCCATGTTCAACGAGGCCGACTTTACACGTGTGAAGACGATGCTTGATAACGGAAGTGCACCGCAGGCAGTAAAGGATGAATTCGATCTGCTGAAGAGCAGCCAATTTACAAATGTTACCTATACTCCTACACCTACCGAAAAGATTGTACGTGGTGATGCTACAGGAACAGGAACAAATGAGAACTACAGCAATGCAATGCGCGATGCCGCCGCTGCCTACCAACTATCATTGTTGTGGAAGCTGACAGGCGACACGAAATATGCCGATGCTTCCATCAAAATTATGAATGCTTGGGTAAAGGTGTGCAAGGAAGTAACCTCAAACGATTCCAATCACATGCTTGCCGCAGGTGCACAAGGTTATACTTTCGCGAATGCAGGTGAAATCATGCAAACTTATGCAGGTTGGGCAGCCAACGATCTGACCGCCTTCAAGAAATGGATGAAAGATGTTTTTGCTCCCAAAAACCTGGACTTCATGAAACGTCATCAAGGTACTTGCAGCGATCACTACTGGTCTAACTGGGATTTAGTGAATATGTGTTCGTACCTTGCCATCGGTATCCTGAATGAAGACGACGAAATGGTAAATTATATAGTGAACTACTTCTACAATGGAGCAGGCAACGGCTACATCGGCAAACTCATTCAAGGCACTTTCACCGATCCGTTGGGAAGTGGAGAAGAAATAGCTCAGAACCAGGAGAGCGGTCGCGACCAAGGACACGCCATGATGTCAATAGCTGTAACAGCTAATCTTTGTCAAATGGCCTACACCCTCCTTCAATGCAATCCGACAGTGACTCAACTCGACTTCTTTGCCGCAAAGAACAATGCAATAATGAAAATGGGTGAGTATACAGCTCTCTTCAATTTGCGTAATGGCTCCGACCAGCTAAATGCCGCCGGCTCCTGGTTGGCAACCAAAGAACAGATGCCGTTCAACCGCTATGAATATTGCATTGATTGTAGTTGCGCCGATAAGAATCACGGCACCATACATACAGCCGTAGCTGATGATAACGGTCGTGGCAACCTCCGCCCGGGATGGGAAATTCTCTACAATCACTACGCTAAGGTGAAGAAGTTGGGCAGTGGCTACAAATACTCTAAGATGGCTGCCGACAAGATGCGCCCCGAAGGTGGCGTGGACGGTGGAAGCCGTTACGGCACGAACAGTGGTGCATTTGACCAATTGGGTTGGGGAACATTAATGCTGTATCGCGAATAATTCCATATTAGGATTGATAAAAAAACAGAGTAGTTTCTGAATACGGCAACTACTCTGTTTTTTTATATTCAGTTAGGTATAAATTTGCCTTGGTTCGTATATTTGTATAGAAAATACATATTACTTTCAATAATTATATAACTGTAAAAATGAAACTAAATAAATTTATTGCTATAACAACAATCTTGGTAAGTACTGCGTACAGTGCTTATTCACAGAACCAATTAGTAACCTATCCGGCACCCCAGGGAGCCGAACTCATGAATGACTTCTCTGTCCAGGTAAGAGAAGCTGGAAAAGACTGGAAACCGGTAGATACATACATGGTTAAGGTGGATGAAGTACGAGGCACCAAACATAATGTAGAAAAGGCCTCCATGAGCTATTTCGACTTCTCCGGCGAAGTGGAAGTATCAGTAACCTTCAATCATGGTGCTATTCAGACAGGCAGAATTCGCCCACTCTCTTACAAAATCACTCCTTCAATATCCGGCAACACTATGACCTTCAAACTGGATCGTCCGCGTAACTTATCGGTAGAAGTGAATGGAGATATTTTCCATAATCTCCATCTGTTTGCCAATCCGATAGATGAGAACAAACCTAAGAAAATAAAAGATAAGAATCTGATTTATTTTGGTCCGGGCATACATACTTTCCCGGGTGACACGCTAAATGTACCATCCGGTAAAACTGTCTATGTGGCAGGAGGCGCAATAGTAAAAGGCCTCATCCAAGTGGTCAACGCTCAAAATGTAAAAGTACAGGGAAGAGGAATCGTGATTCCTAACCGCTGGGCTGGACTCCGCATTGTTAATTCCAAGAATGTAACGATAGAAGGAGTAATCAGTACTCAATGTCCTACTGGAGGCTCAGACGGCGTGACGATACGGAATGTAAAAGTCATCAGTTCCTACGGTTGGGGCGACGGACTGAATGTCTTCGCCAGCAACAATGTACTGTACGACGGTGTATTTTGCCGTAATTCCGACGATTGCACCACAGTTTACGGCACTCGTATGGGCTTCACCGGCGGCTGCAAGAATATCACTATGCAGAACTCCACCCTTTGGGCGGACGTGGCACACCCCATATTCATCGGTATCCACGGAAACACAAAGAATCCTGAAGTTCTGGAAAACCTGAATTATATCAATATAGATATTCTGGACCATAAAGAGAAACAACTGGATTATCAAGGCTGCCTCGCCATCAACGCGGGAGACAATAACCTGATTCGCAACGTCCGTTTTGAGAATATCCGGATAGAGGATTTCAGACAAGGGCAACTGGCTAATCTACGCATCTTCTTTAACGAAAAGTACTGTACAGCTCCTGGTAGAAGTATTGAAGATATTTTGTTTAAGGACATCTCCTACACGGGAGAGAATGCGGAAGTTTCCATGATTATCGGCTATGACAAAGAACGGAAAGTGAAAAACATTCGTTTCGAGAACTTGCAAATCAACGGTGAAGTGATTTATGATGACATGCCCGATAAACCCAAATGGTATAAGACCGGAGATATGGCACGCATCTTTGTAGGTGAACATACGGAAGATATTACTTTCCGGAAATAATGCTATCATTCTATCATGCTGAGCGTAGTCGAAGCATCTTTTCTTCATGCAAAAGGGGAAGGATGCTTCGACTACGCTCAGCATGACAGATACCCTGCCTTACCCCTCTCCCCTCATCAACTAATTTATCATTCAAAGCAGTTTCTTATTTTCCTCTTCTCTGTCCTCTCTGAGGCCTCATGCTCTGATACTTTTTATACTGTTCGTCCGTCAGAATCTTTTTGAGTTTCGCATCTGCCTCATTACGTTTTTTCTCCATTTCTTCGCGTGAAGGTCTTTCGCCCGAAGCATTTCTGTTTGGTCTCATTTCCTCCATTACCGCCTTAAATTCTTTAGCCTGAGTTTCATTCAGTCCCAGATCCGTCACCATCTGTTCGATACGCTTTGACATGTCAGGACGTCCACCTCTGTTATCCTGAGCCATACATACTGCCGAGCCCATAAACAGAACAACGGCCAAACCTAAAATTTGCTTCTTCATAATTCTAATGCATTTAAAAGTGAGTTATATTTTCATTGAATTCACCAAATATGCATCTATGACTCTTCTCACATGAAACAGTTTAATCCCGCCAGCAAGAAAATCGACCAAGAGGAAGTTTTTATAGATGAAACGGAAACTATTCTCTCACCAAGTCAAGGGGGGATGAGAACAAATTTCTTATATAAAACTCCCTTCTTATACACAAAACAATTATTTTTGCAGAGATAACTTTTTCTACTATGGCACGAAAACTTTTCCTCCTCCACCTCCTGTGCTTCTGTTGCCTCCTTTCAGCCCAAGCAACCGGACAGATATCCGATCTCATCATTATCGGAAAAGACACTTTTATGTTGGAAACGTGCCCGATAGAGCACGATTCAATCATTAGCAGACAGGTGCGCGAACGTCTTTCCCAAGAGGACTTTTGTACAGCCTGCTGGAGAGGATACCAAGCCACATGGCAAATAGAAGATGATAAACTGATTCTGAAAAAAATAGAAGACAGCAAAAGCCTTTTCGCCTATCCCGACACAGTGCCGGAAGTTACCGTTGATTTAAATGGCATCTTCGATCAGTATCAGGACAAACGAGGCCGGATAGTAGCCTCTTGGTTCAGTGGAGAGTTGAAGGTTGTGTCCGGTGAACAGATCTATTATGTCCACATGGGCTTTAACAGGGAATATGAAAATGAAACGGACTACCAGGTGGAACAAGGCAGAATCATTTCTAAAACCAGCTACCGGAATTCTATAAAAAAGGGAACATCTATAAAAGATGCCATGAATTTAATTAAGACACAGTTCAATAGAGATTATTTTCCGGAACTGGCAAATACAAAAGTGGTAATATCATGCGCAGTACTGCCCAAAGCGGACGGCAGCATCGATAGTATAGAAATTCACATAATTCGTCCGGACAGTATCGTGGAAGAACGTAAAAATCTCTATATAGAACACATCTGTGAAATTTTGAAAAAAGTTCCGCAATGGGAAGTACTCACCGTACGCAATAAAATCCGAAAAACCGAACGGTGGACAATAAGTTTGTCACCCCCCAAAAAAACAAACAAGAGGAATTTCTGCACAATGAAAGTTTTTCGATAGTTGTCAGCACTCCAGCACTAAGACAGCTAATATACAATAAAACAAACGGTTGCCTTGTGATGACAACCGTTGCGACCAGTGCTGACAGACTGTTTATCAGCACTGTTTTTTCCGATATACTTACGGATTTTCCGATTTAACCTCCTGTGGTTCAGCACGTACATACACTTTATGCGAACCACGCCCGATTGTGCTCAAATATCCCTTTTCCACAAGCAAATTGAGGTCATCCAGTGCTTTATTCTTCAAAAGTCCCGTGATACTGCTGTAATCTTTGCGTGTAATGAAGGGATGCGTCTCCAAAAACACCAGTAAACGGCGGTAACGCTCGGCACCGCCAAGCTCCGCACTCTTACGGAAACCATATTTGGCACGCTCCACAGAACCGGCACACCGCTTGCGGAAATCGGGTGATACACGGAAATGTACTTTGCCGAAAAAGATAGTCTGCGCGTGGATTTCTTTCGGGTCCATTACCGGACGTCCCTTCAGGCCTGCCGAAAAATATCCCATGTCGCCCAACTGAACGTGGTGTCCTTCGGATAAATAATATGAAACCCGATCCTCTATCGCCGCCAACAAACCATGGATGTCACCGGGGCTGAAACTGGACATTCGGGAAATGTCACTAACCAAACGCTCTGTGTCAATCGTACCCTTGTTCACGATGCGAGGATACAAGGGTTGTGGTTCGCCGTCACCCTTCGGATTAGGTCTTCTTTGGAAGTCATACTGTGCTGCCATTGTTTTTTGTTTCTGTTTAAAGGGTTAATACTGTTCTTCTTAAGTGATTGAAAGCCAAAACAAGGCAGAGAAATGTGCAGATAGTCTGTCGTTTTTGTGCTTTTGGCTTAGGATAAATGTTCTTATACTTATTCCAAAACCTCGTCCTACGATTGCGGGCTGTCCGGTGGGCAGTTGCAGGCTCTTCGGTTCCCATATCGAAACCGTCGGGTCCGCAATTGCAGGGCGAAGTTTTAGAGTAAGCAAAGATACGAAATCAATAAGGCAAAAGCAAGTTTTCCCTTAAGTATTCGTTAATTTTTCTCATGCATTTAGGACGACAGTCTTTAAGGATAAATAGAATCATAAAAGGCATTTATAATTTGCTTTCAGCGCATATTATGCGTACCTTGCGGTCGCTAAGGAATAGCCCTTATTGCTCAATTATTTCAAAACACATATACGGATGAAAATAACTCTTATCAGAGAAGACCGGGAGAGTGGAAAAGAAACCCTCAGCACCTGCGAAGCTGACGCATGGATAGACCGGATAAAAACAGAAACCAAAGAGGAACACGTCACAAGATTGCGCTCCATGCTCCTTTACACGAATCCTGACAGCGGAGGATATTACGAGCACATCGACAAGTTGCCTCGCATTTATCCCTCCGTGGAATTCGGAAGAAGCAGAGACAACGGGCGAAAACTGAAACACTACAACGGCGTAGTGATGTTGGAAGTAAACCATTTGGCCGGATTGTCCGAAGTGGAACTGGTGAAACGGCAGGCGGCTTTGTTACCGCAAACTTGGGCGGCTTTTGCCGGAAGCAGTGGACGGAGCGTGAAAATCTGGGTGAAATTCGCCCTGCCGGACGGAAATTTGCCGGTGAAAGAAGAAAACATGGAGTCTTTTCACGCACATGCCTACCGCATGGCCGTGCAATGCTACCAGCCCATATTGCCGTTTCCCATCACGCTGCGAGAGCCTTCTATGACGCAAAGCTGCCGCATGACGCTTGATGTATATCCCTACTTCAACCGGCAAGCCATTCCTTTCTGCCTTGAGCAGCCCTTCGGTATGCCCGGTGAAGAAACTTTCCGGCAACGCCAACTGACGGAAAAGAACCCATTGTCAAGACTGAAACCGGGTTACGAAACCTCACAGACCTTCACATTATTGTTTGAAACAACCCTCAGCAAAGCACTGAATGAAATGGAAGAATGGAAACGGGGCGACGACTTGCAGCAACTGCTGGTGTGTCTGGCAGAACACTGTTTCAAGGCAGGCATACCGGAGGAAGAGACTGTACGCCAAGTCATGATACATTATTTCAAGCAGGCGGACGAAACAACCGTGCGGACAACTATCCACAACCTCTATCAGGAATGTAAGGGGTTCGGCAAAAAGAAATCCCTGACACCGGAACAGGCTACCGCCTTCCGGCTGAACGAATTTATGGAACGCAGATTCGAATTCCGCTTCAACGCTTTGACGAACGACCTGGAATACCGGCAACGGGACTCCATTCATTTTTATTTCAAGCCCGTAGACCAACGCGTGAAAAACAGCATAGCCATGGATGCCCTGCAAGAAGGCATCCGTGTGTGGGACAGGGATGTGAACAGGTATTTATCCTCCAATCGCGTACCGCTTTATAATCCGGTGGAAGATTACCTCTGCAACGTGGCCCGCTGGGACGGAAAAGACCGTGTCCGCGCGCTGGCCGACCTTGTGCCCTGCAACAATCCTCATTGGCGGGAACTCTTCTACCGTTGGTTCCTGAACATGGTGGCGCATTGGAGGGGGCTCGATAAGTTGCATTCCAACAGTACATCTCCTCTATTGGTGGGTGCGCAGGGTTTTCGGAAATCGACCTATTGCCGCATCATTCTTCCGCCCGAACTCCGTTTCGGCTACACCGACAGCCTGGACTTCAAGAGCAAACGGGATGCAGAACTATACCTGGGGCGCTTTATGCTGATCAACATCGATGAATTCGACCAGGTCAGTATCAATCAACAGGGTTTTCTGAAGCATTTATTGCAAAAGCCTGTTGCCAACCTGCGCAAACCGTATGGCAGCAGTATACAGGAAATGCGGCGCTATGCCTCGTTCATCGGGACAAGCAATCAGAAAGACTTGCTGACCGATCCGAGCGGCAGGCGCCGGTTCACCTCGATAGAAAGGACCGCACCCGCATGGGAGAACGTAACCATCAACTACCGCCAACTCTATGCACAGGCGATGGAAGCCATCGTAAAGGGCGAACGTTATTGGTTTGATGATGCCGATGAGGCTATTTTGCATGAAACGAACCGGGAATTCGAGCAAATAAGTCCGGTTGAGCAGTTATTTCATTGTTATTTTCGTTCACCGGAGGAGGGAGAAGAAGGCGAATACTTATCTCCCATGCAAATACTGGAACATCTACGGAGCAAGAACAGGGATATAAAGCTGACAGCAAGCAATGTAAATCACTTCGGAAGGATATTACGGAAGAATAACCTGGAATATAAGCGAACTTGCAAAGGTATTGTATACCGGGTAGAAAAGTTATAATAATTTATTTTTCAGTGTGACGACAAACGGTTTGTCGTCACTTATCACAACGGTTGCCGTCACCAGGCAACCGTTTGTATTTCAATAGATTCAATGGAGTTGTGCTGAAGTGCTGACAAACTATGCAAACTTATTATTGAAAAAAAACTTCCAGTTGTCCACTACACCCCTAATAATTATTGATAAGTATCTTTATAGGTGTATATAACCTTAACATGTTCGTTTATTTCGCTTTCGTATATGACTTTAGATTTCAACATTTTTGTTTCTTAAATAAGTGCAATAATTGTATCCCTATCCCCATTGTGAGCATACGTTCTTTTTTATTTGCCAATAAGTTTTGAGTCCAGTTAAGTAATCCTCCATCACCTATTTCATGTTCTACCCCATCAATAATAATCTTAGCTTTAATTCTAATGCCGTAGTAATAATTATTATGTGAATCTGATTTGGCAATACGAATATCCAAACCGCTATTTTTAGTATAAAACAATGTATCTGATACCAATTGACTTTTTTCATCATATCCTTTGCAGGGTATAATTTCAAAGAATATATTTTCAAACCCAAAGACTTCTTTGCAGACCTTCTGTGTTATGGCTAAATGTTTATGTAATTCAGTTCTTTCAAATTCAAAACTACCCGTATCCATACCGCACGAGATTAGGCACAAAAGAGGAAAATGAGGCGTAAAATTTGGGTTTGAGAAAACCTGAGTTCTTATAACTCTTGATACATTACCAAAATTATATGTTTTCTCAGACAGTTCATTACTTTTCTTTAATGAAGCATAATGCAAAGCTATTGCATTTGTTGGGTCGGACTGAACTTCCGTGTTTCTTAGTGCTGTAAGAACTTTTTTTTGATTTACTGTTGCCATTACACTACTTGTACCTAATTGAGCAACAGGGGATAACTCAATTAATTCATAGTTGTTATTCGCAATTATTTTACAGCATTCCAATTCTTCCTCTTTAAATTCCAGAAAATCTAATTGTGCAGGTTTAGCCAATTTGTTTTTACTGTATTTACTCAATAAGGAAGATGGTGTTTCTTTTGTGGTACGCCTGTCAAACACCTCTAATAGCAAAGAGTTTAACTCTGAACCACTCAATTTATCGGACAGTATATCAACTATTTCATTTAGATTACACCTGCTAATTATATGTTTTATTGCTTCATCTTTCATATATTCATAATGCTATATATGTATTCATTAAATATTCGTCCTTCTTTTATGACGGACAATTTAATAATTGCCTCTTTCTCAAATCCAATTTTCTCTAATACCCTCATTGATGCGACATTATATTCAAAAATGTGACACATGTTCAATTTTACGTAATTCTACCATATCAATACATTTATCTTCTCACAAAGATATGCCTATTTATGAGATGATTAAGTATAAAAGTGAATCAAAATTCATCGAATTGCATTTTTGCACTTAAAATTTTAGCATGATAGCGTATTTTACAAAGAAAGAAATATTTTATTCAGCAACACAATTAGATTATTATTTATAACTTTGTCACGAAAGAGTTACTTGAAAGCATACCACAGAAAGAACGCAGCAATAAGCACGGTTGCCAACTCGTTACCTCAAAATCGGGCACTCCGCCCAAAGCCTTTATAATGAGGTAATAAGAAAATTTTCCCAGAATTACTGAAAGTTCGACAAGAAATTACAAATAGAGTAATGCTTGATTCCTTCATAACTATTGCCTATGAACGCATCTTCTGTTACTACAATTTTCGGATAATTATCCTGTATTTTCAAAAGGTTTCCAAATTCTCTTTCAGCTGTCATTTCACTATCAATTCTTAAAGTCACCTGTATATAAACCTTTTCATTATCCTTTTCTCCGATAAAATCTATTTCTTTATCTCCGTAATAACCTATTTTAATATCATAGCCTCTATATAACAAATGGGAATAGACCAAGTTCTCCAAAATTTTCGCTCTATCTGTTATACGATAACCAATGACAATATTTCGCAGTCCCATATTCTCAAAATAGTATTTCTCCCCTATTTCAAACAGGCGTTTCCCTATCAAGTCATACCTTCCCACCCTGTGTATAAGAAAAGCATTGTTCAGATATTCTGTATAGTTTTGTACCTGATTCACTGAAATTGTAGAGTGTTGTGACTTCAGATAGTCACTGATATTTTTGGCAGAAAACAAGTTTCCTATATTTTCAGATAAGAACTGAACTAGTTTTTCTAAAAAAGAACTATTCCGCAAATTGTAGCGGCTAACCACATCACGGAAAACAATAGTGGAGTATACACTTTTCAAATATTCATTTACTGTTTCATCCTTAAGCGGCAAATTAACCAAATAGGGTAAGCCGCCATAACGACTATACAAGTAAAGACTTTCATTATTGTTTTCCAGTTTATGAAACTCAAGAAACTCAAGGTAAGACAAACTGTACACGGAAAACTCTATATATCTACCACTCAGATAAGTAGCAAGTTCACCTGATAACATTTTTGCATTACTACCGGTTATGTATATATCGTTATTCTCATTTAGCAACAAAGAACGAATTACTCTTTCAAAATTTACTATTTCTTGTATTTCATCAACAAAAATGTAGTTATACTTCTCTTTCCGGACTTTAGACATGATATAAGCGTGCATATCTTCAGCCGTCTGAATATGACTAAATGCAAAGTCCTCAAAGTTTATGTATATAATATTGGCATCCGGCTCTTCTGCAAGTAATTGCTCCATAAGTTGGTATAGCAAAAAACTCTTACCTACACGTCTCTGTCCCGTAAGGACTTTGGCAATATTTTTCCTCATGAATGGCTTTATTCTTTCTATATAGCCATTTCTTTTAATCAGTGTCTTAGGAAATTCCATACGCTAAAAGTTTTAAGTATACTTCAAATATCTACAAAGATAAGGAAAAGTTTTAAGTATACTTCAAACTTTCAAGAAATATAGTTGATACATTCCAAAGATGATGCGTATTTCCTTGGGATACTGTACCAGCTCTATAAGGTAGACACTCCAAATATCTTTTCTACCACTTTTCCAAGAAATCAAAATTACCGGTAAAACAAATCCATGATTTCGTTGTTAAATGTGAAAAAAGACGTATCTTTGCAACTGAACTATTTGACATGATGATATTTTAACATATATCATGTCCTCCTTCGGTTAGGTTAAAATGTAGCGATTTGTATCTAACGACCGGATGAGCGTAGCCTGTATCAGTTATTGGTACGGGCTTACTCTTCCTGCGTTAAGGGTGCGCTACATACCTGACCTTAGGGATAGAGTAATGCCCCGTACCTTTATAATAAAGCCATTATAGCCGTATAGGGTTGATTTTAAACTTATAATCAAACACTATATGGCTAATTGGTTATCTACAGAGTCAGTAGCTGAGAAATACGGCATACCGAAAGAGCAAATCCGGGAATGGATTAGGTTACGCTATCTGACATGCTCTTCTATAGGCACAGAACCTTATGAAGACAATGACCCACTGATAGATACTGACGAACTTGACAAAGCTCTCGAATTTAATTCACTAAAATCATATCCTGATGATACCATGATGGAACGAGTGCGAAAAGAGCATTTGAATTGGCTTTACCAGGAGAAAGCACGCTTAGAAAAAATCAACGACGACTTATTAGAAATCAATTATCATCATACCCAACGAGAAGCTGAATTGGAAGAGAATTTTGAAAAGATAATGAATTATACCAATGAAATTCTCGCGTTACATAAGAAAATAATGAAAGATTATGAGAACATGATGCTTGAGAAAGGAGGAGTCTGGCCTTTTCTCTGCCACTTGTTTGTCACGAAAAAGAACAAATCCCTCATCTAACCAATATATATACCCGTTTTTTCCAATCCTTTTCATCTCGTGAATACGGAACCCGTGATGAGTTCCGTATTCTTTTTATAGAATTGTCCCAGTAATACATCCGGCGCTCCCATTGTATATAACATCACTACAGATGGCATTTACTGCACTGTATGAGGAGTTCAAGACATTATATCCCCAAAGCGTACTGATGCCGAAATTAGAAACAGCGATACAGAAGAACAAAGCGTTCAATGAAGCCGAACTTCCGAAAGACATTCATATATTGAATACGGACAGTGTACGCACCTTTAAGGAAATTACTGACTTATTCCGGGTAAAGTGATCTTTATCGACATATGGGCTACCTAGTGCGGTCCTTGTCGTGCCTCGTTTGCACGACGGAACAACTGAAAGAAGTATTTCTACGATAACGGAAGCCGCAATACAGTATTGAAATACAGATAAATTTTTGCTGGACTTATAACCTTGGTTTATTTGAGTAAATCCGATTCTTCGTTCGTATTAATATCATAAAAACAAGAAAGAATTAACAAATAAATTATGAGAAATAAGAATTTAATCCTAATGACAATCTGTGCGGTTCTATCAACCGAACTTTCCGCCCAATCCATCTATCCCGGACAGCACACCGGAAAGATGAAAAAGGAAACCGTAGCTCCGATGCAGGTTCAGAGTTTTGATTTAAAAGATGTACGTCTGCTTCCGAGCCGCTTCCGCGATAACATGATGCGGGACTCTGTCTGGATGACCTCGATAGCCACCAATCGTCTGCTACACAGCTTTCGCACCAATGCAGGCGTATTTGCCGGACGCGAAGGCGGATACATGACTGTAAAGAAACTAGGCGGTTGGGAATCTCTTGACTGCGAACTGCGAGGACACACCGCAGGGCATCTGCTATCAGCCTATGCATTAATGTATGCGGCTACCGGAAGTGAGATATTCAAACTGAAAGGTGACAGTCTGGTCAATGGGCTGGCCGAAGTACAGACAGCGTTGGGAAACGGATATCTCAGTGCTTATCCGGAAGAGTTGATTAATAGGAATATACGGGGTACAAGCGTATGGGCACCCTGGTACACTCTCCATAAACTCTTCTCAGGATTAATTGACCAATATCTCTATACAGACAACAAACAGGCGCTCGATGTTGTGACCCGTATGGGCGACTGGGCTTATAACAAGCTAAAGCCTCTGGATGAAACTACCCGAAAGAGAATGATACGGAACGAGTTCGGTGGTGTAAACGAGTCTTTCTATAATCTCTACGCAATTACAGGCGATGAGCGTTACCGTTGGCTCGCCGATTTTTTCTATCATAATGATGTCATCGATCCCTTGAAAGAACAATGTGATGACTTGGGAACCAAACACACCAATACCTTCATCCCCAAGGTTCTGGCCGAAGCCCGTAACTATGAGCTGACGAAAAGTGCAGAAAGCCGTACACTAACTGACTTCTTTTGGCACACTATGATTAATCATCATACTTTTGCCCCCGGTTGCAGCAGTGATAAGGAACACTTCTTCGATCCGAAACAGTTCTCCAAACACCTCACTGGATATACCGGAGAAACATGTTGCACATACAATATGCTGAAATTAAGCCGTCACCTGTTCTGCTGGACAGGCGATGCCTCCATAGCCGACTACTACGAACGGGCACTCTATAACCATATCTTAGGACAGCAAGACCCTGAAACCGGAATGGTTACCTATTTTCTGCCCCTGCTGTCCGGCTCGCACAAAGTGTACAGCACACAGGAGAACTCTTTCTGGTGTTGTGTAGGTAGCGGATTCGAAAACCATGCCAAATACGGAGAAGCGATTTATTACCATAATGATAAAGGTATTTATGTGAATCTCTTCATCCCTTCGGAAGTAAACTGGGAAGAAAAAGAAATGGTTATCCGTCAGGAAACTGCCTTCCCGGCAAAAGAAACAACGGCACTGACCATCCATGCGAAAAAGCCGGTAGAAACCACCGTGTATCTGCGCTATCCATCATGGAGCAAGAAGGTGACAGTCAAGGTTAACGGCAAACGGGTTTCTGTAAAACAAAAACCGGGTTCATACATTGCCGTGACGCGCCAATGGAAAGACGGAGACAAGATTGAGGCCAATTATCCAATGGAAATACAGTTGGAAACCACTCCCGATAATCCTCAGAAGGGCGCATTGATATATGGTCCGTTAGTATTGGCGGGTGAACTCGGTACTGAAGGAATGCAGTCTCCGGCTCCTTTCTCCAACCCGGAGCTTTACAATGATTACTACACTTATGATTATCATATTCCGGCAGGGCTAAACACCACATTACAGGTAGACCTGAAACATCCTGAACGTTGCCTGCAACGCACAGGGAAGAGTTTGGAATTCAGGAATCAGCAAGGCACGCTTTTAAAGCCTCTGTATGATTTGCATCGCCAGCGCTACGTTGTATATTGGGATTTAAGAACAAAGTAGATGAAAAAGACTCTTCTTACAGTTTCTCTTTGTGGAATATATCTTTCACTTGTATCATGCCGCCCTGCCGTTAACCGGCAGGCGGCTTATGATTTTACACCACTCGATTCCATCATCACGGGTTAGGTAGACAAAGAGTATTATCCCAGTGCCGCCATCTGCGTAGTGAAAGATATAACAGAAAATAATTGTCCCAGTGTAACCTTATCACTATTTTAGCGTCTCAGATTATGAACCATAATAAAAAAACAAATAATGAAATTTATCAAATCTTTATGCCTTACCGGCATAGCAACCACTATGTTCCTAAGCGGATGTACCCAGAAGAGCATTACTTTAGAAGGCAAAGTAACGAATACATCCGGCGCTCCCATTGTATATAACATCACTACAGATGGCATTTACTTACCAAACAAGATTGATACTTTACGCTTAAATGCCGACAGCACGTATCAGATTACCTTACCTGTAAACGGGAACGAAAAGCTGACTCTTTTTCTATATGGTGAGCGAAACTTAGGTAGTATCTATCTTACTCCGGGAAAACAGACGCTTGATATCGATGCTTCCAAATCTAATGAACTGAATCCGGTTGACAGCTTGACGAAAGAAAATGAAATACTCAAGAAGTTGGCTGATCTGAATGAAAACGTATTTAATCTACGTGCACGCGAGGGAGATGTCTTTAACGTCAGTAAGGACACGGTTGCCTCATCCGTATATCAAAAGCTGACAGACTACGCTACTACATTAGAAAAAGAAGTGACAGGAGTGGACAATCAGTTCAGGCAGAGAGCCGTACAAGATATACGTATACAGGCTTTGATGGCATATATGAATCAATATTTCGGTAACTACCGGAGAGGTTCCGAAACAGTCAGGAAAGAATGGGACGACACTTACGCCCAGATGTTGGATTTTGCAAACGTCGGTCAGGCTGAAAGTGCATTCTCACCCGCATTTGCAGATGTCATATCGAGTATGGCAGGCATAGATATTTTTATGAAACATGAAAGGCGCACGAATGATGACAATGAACGCAATCAGCTGTTATTCGATTGGTATAAAGCAAATCTACAAGGCCGGGTACAAGAAGCTGCAATGGGACTTCTCATTCTGGAAGACGAAAGCCGCGAATATTTTGCAACTGGTATTCCTGCACTGTATGAGGAATTCAAGACATTATATCCGAAAAGCGTACTGATGCCGAAATTAGAAACAGCGATACAGAAGAACAAAGCGTTCAATGAAGCCGAACTTCCGAAAGACATTCATATATTGAATACGGACAGTGTACGCACCTTTAAGGAAATTACTGACTTATACCCGGGTAAAGTGATCTTCATCGACGTATGGGCTACCTGGTGCGGTCCTTGTCGTGCTTCGTTTGCACACATCAAACCTTTGCAGAAATATGCTGCTGAAAATAATATCGTGTTATTGTATGTTTCCATCGATACTCCCCAAAAAGCCGAACTCTGGAAAAAAATGACAGGGCACTATAACTTAAAAGGAGAGCATGTCATCATCAACGAAGCTTTCAAAATGGAAATTTATGAGAAGTTCGGGCGGAACGGCATACTGTCAATCCCGCATTATGCCATTGTCAATAAAGAAGGGGAATTGCAATTCCCATCGGCAGCCAGCCCGGAAAATATGGATAAGCTAACGGAACAACTGAAAGAAGCCTCTAAATAAACAATTGTTAACGAGTACCAAAACACACCAAAATACAGGTTCCTTTATCTTTGAGTGAAGCTTATTCTTCGTTCGTATTATACAACATAAAAACAAAGAACTATGAATAAATATAGACTGCTTTTTTCAATTATCCTCTTGCTTTTCCTCCCTCCCTGTTTGCGAGCAGGGGAATGGCAATGGTCTGTGACTCTTGACGGATTTATTTCCAACGAAACAAACCGGAATCCTACAGCTTTCTTGTGGATACCCGCTGACTGTATGCAGGTAAAAGCAATTATTGTAGGACAACACAATATGAGCGAAGAAACTCTTTTTGATAATCCACTTTTCCGCGAAAAGATGCAGAAGCTGGGAATCGGCTTTGTATGGATAACTCCCGGTATCGATCAGCAATGGAATGTATCGAAAGGCACACAACAGATATTTGAGAAAATGATGGTCGACCTGGCAGACGTCAGCGGATATAGCGAACTGAAAAATGTCCCCATCGTTCCCATAGGCCATTCGGCTATGGCTACTTATCCCTGGAATTTTGCCGCATGGAATCCGGAACGTACTTTGGCCATCATTTCCCTGCATGGCGATGCTCCGCGTACGAATCTTACCGGCTACGGACGTGAGAACTTGGAATGGGGACGTACCCGTAATATCGATGGAATACCCGGACTGATGATTGAAGGAGAATATGAATGGTGGGAAGCCCGGGTAAATCCGGCACTAGCCTTCCGCATGATGTATCCTGAAAGTTGCATCTCGTTTCTGTGTGACGCAGGACGGGGACATTTCGATGTGGCAGATGAGACAGCCGCATACATTGCTCTATTTCTGGAAAAAGCTATCAATCAACGACTGACTGATGAAGTAACGAAAGACGGTAAAGTAAAACTGAATCCGGTAAACCCAACCAAAGGCTGGCTGGCAGAACGCTGGCATCCCGATCAAAAGAAGCGAGTCAAAGCTGCCCCCTATTCACAATATAAAGGTGATCCTCATGATGCTTTCTGGTATTTTGACCGTGAAATAGCGGAAGCGACTGAAGCACGGTATACGCAAAGCCGCGGAAAGAAAGAACAGTATCTGGGTTTTGAGCAAAACGGCAGTTTACTGACATACGACAAGAAGCAGCATGTACGTGTACAGCCCCGCTTCAATCCGGAAGCCGATGGAATCACTTTCCATCTGAAAGCCGTATGTACGGATTCCCTGAGAACCAAACTATCTGATGAGCATACAGATGCAACACCGGTAATCAGCCGCATCTGTGGACCAGTAGAAAAGGTAAATGACACCACATTCATGGTATCTTTCTATCGGATGGGTATGAATAATCCGCGCCGTACCAGTGATATATGTCTGTTGGCAAGCCAGACAGGAGACCGGAAGTATAAAAGTGCTGTTCAGGAAGTCAGTATCCGCATCCCTTACCGGAATACGGAAGGACAAAGGCAATACATATTATTTCCAGGATTACCCGATGTGAAAGCGGGAAGCAGTCCTTTATCTTTAAAAGCCACAAGTGATTGTGGACTGCCCGTCTCTTACTACATCAAAGAAGGTCCGGCTGAGATAGAAAAAGAGCAAATTGTATTCACTCCTATCCCACCCCGCAGTAAATTTCCGGTAAAAGTAACGGTAGTTGCCTGGCAATACGGTATTGCAGGCAAAGTACAAACGGCCGAGCCGGTGGAACGCAGTTTTTATATCCTGAAATAACTGCAACTACCAAGTAACTTTTATTCTATCTGTCACTTTTACATATTTCATCACAACTTCTGTTGTTTATAGGTTTTCAAAGATTTATCCTTAGTCAGCTCGGGCACTAAACGAATGGCAGAACCTCCCGAAGCCCTCAGATTAAAATGCAACACAGTCTTGGCATTGACACGGAATTTTGAGACTCTGACTTTCGTTCGTGTAGGAATAGATTTGTCGCCATCCGTATAGATTTCAGCCACATAATCTTTTCCGGCAGGCAGAAAACTCAAATCAACCGGTAACGTCCGTGCATCATTATTTGTAATTGAACCTATGAACCATTCCTCTCCTTTCCGGCGAGCCACAGTAATAAACTCACCGACTTCACCTTGTAAAACCTTCGTATCATCCCAGGTGGTGTACACATCATCAAAGAACTTTAATTCCGGTTCGTCCTGCGAATCCGAAGGCTTATCATACCAATACATATATTGCAGGGGACTGTAATAGACAGCTGCTAATGCCAGTTGATGCGCCGGTGTAGTCTGGATGGACTTAGAACGAGGAACACCATAATTATCTTTTTCAACGTTCAGCCTGCCAAAGTCCTGGCGATAGTAACATATTGTATAATCGGCTGCTCCGGCTACAAAGCGGGTAAAAGGCAACGTAACATTGTGAGTGGCATCCGGAAATTCTTCATTGCCGCGAATACCTTCCTGAGTCATCAGATTAGGATAAGTACGACTAAAGCCTGTCGGACGGTATTCATCATGAATGTCCACCATCAGTCCATAATCAGCACACTTCTTTACGGCTTCGTGCATCCACTTAGTCCACACCTGCGAACCCACCTGTACGAACCCAAACTTAATCCCCGAAATTCCCCATGATTTATACAAAGGGAGTATCTCATCCAACTGTTGCTGCAAAGCCCGTTGATTGACATAGAGTATAACTCCGATACCATGCTGCTTTGCATAAGCAACCACTTCTTTCAGATTCAGGGCATCTATTTTCGGATTTCTACGCGGATCGAGTGTTACGGTAGTAGCGTCAGAAGCCTTATCATACTCAAAACCATACCACCCGGCATCAAAATGAATATATTGCAGATTCCGTTTTACAGCAAAGTCTACCAAAGCTTTTCCACCTTCTGTGGTCAAGGTCACTTCACGCATCACCTTTCCCGGTTTAATCCAGGAAGTATCCTTAATCCGACATGGCGGATTAAGATTTAACAGAATATCGTTGTGTTCCAAAATCTCACCCGGCTTGTCAGCACACATGATTACACGCCACGGAGTAGAATAAGGAGCAATATCTTCTACCGGACCATACATAGCCGATATAACCGTATTCTTTTTAGTCGGTGACACATTGAACTTCGTACGTACATAATCCACCACTTGCGCTTCAGCCAGGCAGACATATCCTCCATCTGCCAGTGTCAGCAGCAACGGACGGTCCGATTCACCCGGCCAGTTTTCAAGAGGCAGATAAGAATACGGGGTCTGGGCTTTGGGAGTAAAATAGGCTTTAGTACCTTCGGGCATGGTATATTCTGTATACTCATCTGTAATCTTCAGATATTGTCCACCCGGAAAATGGTAACGGAAGGCAATTCCCTCATCATAGGCTCGGACATCAAAAATAAGCTTATCACGTCCGTTCTGACGGTTGACAACTATTTTCCATGCATGATAGCAGTCTTTAATTTCACTTCTTTCACCATAAACCGGATGCCAGATCGTATCTTTCCGACTACTATCCACAGTCCCTATTTCAAGTCCATCCCGCCATTCTACATTTGCATTGATTCCCAATAAGGAAGGTTTTACTGTCTGTTTTCCGTTCCAGGTCAAAGAATAATGTAACTGTCCACCGCTATCACTCAACGTAAACTGGTATTTTCCATCCGGTGATGTCATATTCACCTCCTTGCCCTGTACACTCAAAGACAAAACTACACATAATACTCCTACAAATAATTTTTTCATTTCAGAATTCTACTTTATATTATTACTTTACATATCAATAAACCGCCTTAAAAATGCTTTCATACCATAATTCATAATTCAAAGTTATTAAATTATAGTTCTTCCAGACCAGCATTTAAAATAAAAACGAATAGGCAAGCTCTTTTACTCAATATGGACCGTAACTAAATTCAGCTATTCCCGTCTGAAAACACATTTTAGTTTCATAATACATTATTCATAGAATGATTTTTCATAATTAAACTAAAAAGTATAATACTGCTTTAGGTAAATTCGCACATAATAGACTATATAATATATATTGACTTCTATCTAATATGTATTAACCTTATTATTTTAAGAATATGATGAAAAAGAAATTTATTCCATTATTTATTCTTCTCTTTTATATGCTGAATATAAACAGTCAAGAGTTTATTCATCCGGGCTTACTTCATTCTGAATCTTCATTAAAAAGAATCCGGGAACTTGTCAGAAATGAGATCCAACCGGCTTACGGTTCATTCAACATCATGAGAGGAATGCCTGAGGGAAAAGCTGATTATTGCATAAAAGGACCTTTCGAAACTATCAGTCGTGCCGGCAGATATGGTTATACCAAAGATCCTTGTGAACGAGATTTTAATGCAGCTTACTACAATGCCATTCTTTGGATAGTCACAGGAAAAGAGCCTCATGCAGACAAAGCAATGGAGATTATCAGAGCGTATGCAAGTACCCTAAAGAAAATAGAAGGTCCGGACGATCCGCTTTGTGCCGGCCTTCAAGGATTTATGCTGGTAAATGCAGCAGAAATCATGAGATATACATATACAGCAGATAAACATACTAACGGATGGGATGCAAAAGATACACCCAAAGTAGAAAATATGTTCCGAAATGTATTCCAGCCGATACTTACTACTTTCTACAATACCAAACCTTACACCAACGGTAACTGGGGAATTGCGGTAACTAAGGCACAAATGGCATTCGGAGTATTTCTGAACGATAAAAAGTTGTATGAAGACACTATAGAGTTTTTTCTGAAAGGCCATGACAATGGAACTCTTCCCAACTACGTAGCAGAATCCGGCCAGATACAGGAAAGTGGACGTGACCAGCAACATGCCATGTTAGGGTTAGGATGCCTCTCGGAAATTGCCGAAATAGCCTGGACACAAGGCAGAGACCTGTATGGCGCTTTGGATAATCGCCTTATGAAAGGTTATGAATACCTGGCCAAATCTAATCTGGGCTATGAAGTACCTTTCTTTACCTGGAAAGATATAACCGGAAAATATTCAAACTGGACTACGTTAGGGGAAGAAGGGATGGGACGTTTCCGCTCATTATTTGAAATTGCCTACAATCACTATGTTGAACGCAAAGGGTTAGAAATGCCATATACCCAAATTGTATTAGGCATGATACGTCCTGAAGGACCGGGATTTACTTGTGATAACCCGGGCTTCGGCAGCCTGCTGTTCTATTTGGGAAAGGACTTAAATGAAAGGAAAGTCCCCGGACAAATAAATGAAGATCTTTCCCAACTGGAAGGATGGGCTTTCGCCAATTGCTCTTATAAACAGGTGGATAATCTAATGTCATTTGTATCATCCGGAGTAAATATGCAAAAGAAAAGGATTTCCTACCAGGCAGGAAACTATCCGTATATTGCCGTAAAGGCACCCAAGATTCCAGCATCCGCAAATAAAGACTGGTTACAATTAAGCTATAGCGTTGCCAGTGCTCCGGAATTTTGGAAGTTAGATTCGGATAAGGCAAAGAAGATAGGAAAAGATATCTATGTATTCAAGATTACAGACTATCTGTCAAATAATGGAACGCACTTCACAGAAAGACCAGCAAACATTACTCTTATTCTCAATTTTGGGAATATCGGTAATGAACCGGTAATTGTGGAATGGATTCGCTCATTTGAGAAGCTGGAAGATATTTGAGTAATATATTTCTCTCCTTCGTATATATACTAAAGAAAGAATTAACAAAGAAATTATGAGAAATAAAAGAAAACATGTACTGACGCTCATTCTATTTTGTTCCCTGGTTTTCTCAATCCGGGCGCAGCAACAACACCCCTATCTGTTCTTTACCCCCGATCGGATAGCGACACTGAAAGAACAACTCAAATCGGATAAAGAAGTCAAAGCCAATTATACCCAGGTAGAACAAGTAGCCAGGGAAGCCTTGAAAGAAAACAATCCTTACCGCAAGTTGGAATATCTGGCATTGGCATACCAGGTGACAGGCGAAAAAAGATATGCGGATAAGATCAAAGAATCAATCCGGCAGACAGGTGGAAAAGAAACCCTCGAAGCAAAGGATATGCTGAATCGGGAACCTGCCTGGACTTCATTGCTAAGCACCGCCCATGCCAATCATCAAATGGCTATCGGTTTCGATGCTATCTATAACGAACTCTCAGATGAAGAACGGAAAGAACTGGCACAAGCCATTTACAAAATAGGAATCCGTCCGACGCTGCACGATTGGCTATCACCGGCAACACGCTTCCATGCAATCAATTCCATGGGGCACAACTATTGGGCATCCTGTATTGCCATGACCGGAATCGCTGCCATGGCCGTCAGCAACGAAATTCCCGAGGCTGCCGAATGGATTGATATGGTAAGTAGGGCAACAACAGACTGGGCTAATTTCCAAGGAGATATTTTACAAAACAAACCTGCTAACTTCGATAATGGAGCTTATTACGAAAGTGTGAGTTACGCCAATTACGGGCTCACCCAATACCTGACCTTCCGCCTTGCCATGCAGAATTTCAATCCCCGGGCAGAATGGCCGGAAAGGAAGCTATTTGAACGTTCAGCAGATTATTTTATGTATACCTGTTATCCTGCCGACGGTGATTATCTTCCTTCCCTTTATTTTGGCGACAGCAACATTGCTGCCAATGGTGAAGGAGTCTTGAAATTACTTTGGGCGTTAGGTTTTCAGAAAACGGATATGTTATGGTATCTCACACAGGTACGGAAAAACCAGGCCAAAGAAAGTATGCCGACTGATACACCCATGGGACTATTGTACACTCCAGATTTATCCGCTGCTCCGCTGCAACCTTCCCTGTCGCTATCTGCGGTATATGAAAGAATGGGTTGGAGTGTGATGCGTACTTCTTGGGAGAAAAACACAACCCTGTTAGGAGTGAAATGCGGGCATACATGGAATCACTCTCATGCAGACGCAGGTTCATTTATCCTTTTTCATAATGGACAGCAAGTAATTAAGGATGGCGGAAACTGTTGGTATCCCAATCCGTGGTATCGTGAATATTTCTTCCACAGCCAGGCCCATAATGTACTGTTGTTTAATGGACAGGCCCAGCCTCAAGAGCAACAGTACAAAGGTTCGATGCTCGATGGTTCTTTGCATCATCTTACAGACGAAGGAAATATCAAATACATCCTGGCCAACGTGACCGGGCCTACTTCCCGCTACTTTTCTAAAAACCACCGTAGTTTTTTGTGGATAGATGATGTAATACTGGTTATTGATGATGTCTGTTCGCATGAAGACGGTACATTCAGTCTGCTTTTTCACCCGGATGGAGTAAGCAGGAAAAATGGTATTGATTTGAGTGTCGTCAACCAACAGGCTGCTGTGGATATACGCCCTTTATGGCCGGACTATCTGACAGAAAGCGACTTCGAACATGATTTCCCTTATAATCTGAAACTGAAAGCTCACCAGGGTCCCAAAGCTAAGAAGACCGACGAAATGGAAACGTATTATTCGGTAACCTATCCGATAAAGGCACAAAGTGTCAAGTTTATAACGGCAATCATCTTGAAAGATTCTCCTGCAAGTAAAAATATTCCTCAGGTAACCCGCCTGAAAGGAGACGATCTGCAAGGTGTCCGTATTGCTAAAGGTGACAAAATAACAGATGTTTATTTAAACACACGGGCAGATGGGCATATTATGCACCGGAATTCCTGCACAAATGTGAACGGTTGGGATACAGATGCATATTTACTTGCCTTTTCTTATAAGAAAGGAACTGACCCCGCAGTTTCCAAAAACATATTGGAATGGTTCATCGGATATGGAAGTTATGTGCGCAATGCTAATGAATCCATTTTCGATTCTTACACTAAAAAATATAAAGTAATCCGTTGACGAGACTAGTTCATTTCTGCTGAGTTATGAATTAGTTCACCACAGAGGACACAGAGTCTCACAGAGTTTAATCTGTTTGAAATCAAAAAAAAATAGAACTCCGTGATACTCTGTGTTACTCTGTGGTGAAAACTCATTACTGCACGGTTGTGAACAAAACACAAATTACGCGAATTACACAAATAAAGGTCTGCACTGCAATCAG